>Ga0256834_1002339_pt1 | contig 12077 bp, 11 predicted proteins | sample 4281140metaG_FD_190536 | JGI IMG/M metagenome (GOLD analysis project Ga0256834, IMG submission 190536) | Hydrothermal vent microbial communities from East Pacific Rise, Pacific Ocean - 4281-140 | ecosystem: Environmental > Aquatic > Marine > Hydrothermal vents | place: Pacific Ocean: East... | reverse complement strand
TCTTCTTTAGCATTTAGATCTGAGCCCTCTACTAAGATACTTTTCTTACTTTGTAGTTCTATGCTTTTATCTGAAGAGATGTTTGATTTACTTGCTGTGGTGTTTGTGGTTGTCTTTTTTATCTTATCTATGGTTGCACGTCCGAGTTCTACTTCTAGTTGTCCATCTCCTAACTCTATATCTGGAATACCACCAACATATATATTTATATTTAGGTTATCTACTGAGGTTAAACTTGTATTTTTAGCTGCTGCTATTTTTAGCTCACCATCTGTTTGTATAGATGTAGTGCCTTGTGCTTGTGTATTACTTCCTATGATGTTTGTGTCATTTTTACTTATAAGTGTTAAGTTTTTACCTGAGAATATAGTTGAAGCTTTTGCGTTTGAGTTATCTTCTTTCTCATCTTTCATAGTCAAGTCTATCTCTAGCTCTAACCCTTCATCTGTTGTTATTTTTGTTTCAATATAACCGCTTGTCTCTTTGTAGCTGTGGTTATTTTTATCATAAGCTGCTAGGATGTTTATGTTGTTGGTTGCGTTTAGGGTTATACTACCATCTGCGTTTAGATTTGAGCCTATTGTATCTATGTTACCATTATTTGCGACTAAAGATAGATTCTCTCCTGCGTTTAAGTTTGATGAGTTATTAATCATACTTGTTGTTTGCTCTTTAGTATCTAAATATAAAGCTTTAGTACTTATAACATCATTACTACCTGTGTCTGCTAGGGATAGTGTTGCCATCTCTACTCCTAGTTTAGCTAACCCACTTGCAGCTTGTTTGAAACTCAAAGATATCTCTTCATGTTGTTCCCATGTTTTTGACTCATCTTTTGTGGTTTGTATAGTAATGTTTTGTGAGTTTATATCTATACTCTTTTGTGCTGTTAAGTTAGAGCCTTTAATATTTGTATTTTTAGAGACTATAGTTATATCTTTAGCGTTTAAGTTTGATGCTATATTTACTTTATCGTAAGAGCCTATATTGTCCATAGTAGAGCTATATAAATTTCCACCACTAAACATACTTGTTTTTATAGTTTTAGAATCTTTATGGTCTATGTTGTATCCTGCGTTTATATTTACATCATTTGCACTATCTAAATCTATACCCCCACTAGCATCTATGTTTGAGCCAACTATGTTTATATCACTCTTTGTAGTTATTAGTTCTATATCACTACCACTAAGTTTTGAGTCTATATTTGTAGAGGTTGCTTTTTTGGTTGTGGTTGATGAAGACTTAAAAAAACTCTCAGATGATGTTTTAGACTCTTTATAGCTTGTGTTATTTACAGCTAGTAGATCTATTTTAGAAGCTTGGATATTAAGAGATTCATTTGCATTTATGTTTGAGCCTTTTATGGTTGTGGTGTCTGTTGTGTTTATGTTTATGTTGGTTGCATCTATATTTGAGCTTAAATGTGTAGTTGATCTTTCTTTGATATAGTTATTAGAATCTCCTGCATAAAAATCTTTTTTTATCTTTGTTGTGGTTATATCTACATTTTTGGCTTCTATATTTATATCTTGTGCTGAGATATTACTTCCAGATACTGTTACTTTTTCTTTTGCATCTAGGTTTAGCGAGGCTGTAGCTGTTATGTTTGAAGCCTCTCCCACTAGTGTTTTTTTATCAACACCACCATATCTTGAGTAGTCAACATCTTTGGCATATCTTTGATTTAAAATAGTTCCATCTGTAGATGTTAAGTTTATGTTAGTTGCAGAGATTGTAGCTGATGTGTTTATAATGTTGTTTTTAGCTTGCATATCGATATTTAAACCAGCATCTATGGTTCCGCCAATATTTGAGATCGAATCACTAGCTTTTATACTCATGTTATTACCAGCTGATATATCTCCAGAGTTTTCTAAGTTTTTAACATCTATGTTGATATCTTTAGCTGCTATAATCTTTGCACCTTGGATTTTATAGTTATCTGTATTTGCTATATATACTACAGGCACTAGTACTTTTTCACCAGCAACTATCTGCTCCTCCATCCAAACTATATCTTGAGTTAGTGCATCTATTTGTTCTTTAGTAAGTGATATACCTTGACTTAACTCTAAATCTGTACTTGCCTGTATCGCATTGTCCATTAGATATTTGTATTGGTCTTGGTCATCATCTATATCATTAGTTAAAAACCTTTTTCCTGTTTGGGCAAAGATGCTATCTTGTATTAGCTTAGACTCATAAAAAGCATCACCTAGTTTTTTAGTTGTAATATCTGGATTATAATCTATCCGTTGCATCATATAATCACTGCTGATAAAGTTTTTATACAAACTAAACTCTGGATTGGTCTCTATTAGATACTTAGAGCTAGGGTTTTTAGATGTTATAAACAAACCAAAGTCGTTTGTTGGAATAGCTATGTTAGTTTCTGTTTTTATAACTATAATATCCTCTTCTTTTAAAAGGGAAAAATCAGTGGTAGTTGCTAGATTTTCTTTAACACCACCATTTTTCACACTACCACTTACTATATCTATGCTACCGCCAGATTGAATAGTTGAGTATATATAACTAATAGGCTTAGAAGATTTTTTTGTAGTTAATCCAGCCCATTTATAGTCTGCTCTGTGAAAAAACCTACTACAATCATTATAGCAATAATAATAAGAACCAGATACGGTATTATATTTGTAAAGGGTTTCTGTAACATTATCCATACCATTTTTAATATCTAATATCATATCTTTAGAAGCAGAAATTTCACTTAAATAATTTTTTGCATCATTTGCATATATGTTTAAGTTTCCGCCAGAAGACAGTACAGATTTTTTAGTTGGCAGTGATGTAAAATATTCTTGTGTTGAGGTGCTTTTCAGCCTTACTCTTTCTGCTCTAGAGGGGAATTGACTTGCATCTATGCTATATTCTTTTTTTTTTAAAAATGTTTTAGACTTCATATTTAAATTAAATATATTTTTATAGTATGATTGATCATATAATAATTCTGAATATGTTATTAAACCATAGTCTTCTCTATAGCTTGAGTCAAAAAAACCATATAGATTATACTGAGTAGTTCCTCTATCTATATCTAAATTTTTACTTGATATATATTTTTGCCTTTTTATAGCTTTATCAGTTGTGTTTTCTAGAAAAGAAGTATATATATTTATATCTCCATCAAGTGTCTTTATATTAGCTTTGTTATTTATAATTTGATTTGTTTTTTCATTATCTTTATTTGCTGACATAACCAAGTTATTAATAGCTAAAATATTTGCATCTTCATTGTTTTTTAGAGTGTCTGTTACATATAAATTCATGTTATTAGAACTAAATAAGGTTTGATTGTTTGTTAAGTTGTTTGAAGAGATTGTTAAGTCATTACCTGCATTTAGTATTGCATCATTTAGCAGATAATCTTTTAGATCTATATTCAGGTTGTTGGTCGCACTTAAAGTCTTAGTATTTTCTAAATAGTTTAAATTTAGATTTATATCGTTGTGTACATATATGGTTGCTTCATCTTTTAGTAAGGTATCTGCTGTGATGGTTATATCATTTGCTAATGCGGTGTTTTTAATCTCTACATCTTCATTTGAAGTTATCTCCATATTGGTATATGCGTTTATATTTTTAAGTGAAATTTTTCCATCATTTGTAATGATAATATCTCCACTTGAAGCTAATACTTCAGGTGGTAAGTTTACACCAAGACCCTTGTCTGTCCCTACTAATGATATCCTTTGTGCATACATCCCACCAAGGGCTGAAGAATCAAGAAGAAGTTTATCAGAAAAAGAGTTTGTGCTTGAAATTATCTCTTTAGAAGCATAATCAATTTGATTTTTACCTAGTTTTATATCTAAATTTTTTGCAACTATATTTGCATTTAGTTTTAGATAGTGGGTATAGATATATGCACTATCAACATTGCTTAAATCTAGTCCGTCACCATCTATGCTTATATCCCCTCTAAGGATATCAAAGTGATTAATTTTATCATCTTTAAGAATAGCCCTACCAGTAGATAAAGTTACATTTGAAGTATTTATAAATCCTGCACCATTTATGCTTAGTCCATTAGGATTTGCAATAACTAAATCAGCTCTTTTACCAGCTACTTCTGTGTATCCATTTAAATAAGAGCGCGAAGTGCTTGTCACTTCATTCAAAATCACTTTGGCATTAGAATTTAGATTGGAGTTACCATATATATATCCACCAAGTTGAGTATTTACAGTGGTTGAAGTGGCATTGTTTAAAATAAGACCTTGTTTGTCTACATTGAACTCTATATATTTATTGTGCGATAACCCTGAAGAGTTTGGATTGGCAATATTTACAACACTTACACCATTTCTAGCTGTATCTATAGTTGTATTTGTTGAACCATCAACCTGAACATTGGCAGCTTGCAATAAAGGGGAAAAAACTAAAAACATTGAGATAGACAGAGATAAGAACTGATTTAGTTTTTTCATATTATTCCAGATTTTATTTTTTGGTGAAAATTATACTATAAATTTGTTACACTAGACATAACATTTATAAACTTTTGTAGTTTAGTGAATGTTTTTAAAAAATATTTAGCTACAATTTTTTTAATTTTTATTAAAAGAGTTTTGATTTGTTAAAAAAAAAATATCTATTTATAATTTTACTATTGTTAATCCCATATATCACTTTTGCAGATAAAGTTAAAACTAGCAAATGTGTTAAGCTAGAAAAAATTGATTTAGATGAAAATGATATATTAGATGTAAAAACTCAAGATAAATTATTTTTTAATTATTATGGTAAATGTATTGATTCAAAAATAATCAAAGAGATTTTGGCAACCATCTCAAAATATTATATAAATAAAGGTTACATAACTACTAAGCCATATATAAAAGAGCAAAATATAGATGATGGGCAATTAGATATATTTGTATTAAAAGGAATTATTGAAAATATAGTAGAGGAAAAATCTGGTAAATCTAGTAAAAAAATAAAAACTGCTTTTTTATTGCAAAAAGGTAAAGCGTTAAATCTTAGAGATTTAGAAACATCTTTAGAGATGATAAACAGAGTACCATCCATAAACGCTAAATTTGATATAAAACCAGGAAGTGAGCAGGGAAATTCTATTATAGAGATAATTGAAAAGAAGAGTACCCCATTTCATTTACAGATTGGTGCTACTGATGAGGGAAACATAGAGGATGGAGATCCATACCTAACAGCTAATGCTTCTATAGATAACCCATTTAAAATAAATGATATTTTTGTATTTAGATTAAATGGTACTAAGATACAAAAAGAATACCAAGGAAATAAAGCTATTGAGTTAAATTATACATTTCCATTAGGGAGCTTTTTATATGAAATTGTATATTTTAAATATGATTATAACAGTGAGATAGTGGGAATTAATGATATTTATAATACGAGCGGAGAGACAAGAGGTGGAAAATTTAAAATAAATAAAATATTTTTCAGAAATCAAACAAATAAATTAAAATTAACATTAGGTGTAGAGTATAAAAACACAAAAAACTTTTTTTCAAATGAACTTATAGAAGTGTCTAGTTACAAAACAACTCTAGCGCAAGTTGATTTATCACATACTCATATGCGAAGTTGGGGACAAATAATAAGCAGATATGGATTTTATGCTGGAACAGACTGGTTTGGTGCAAGAGATGATAGTTATTTTACAAATATAAGCTCCTCCAACGAAGCAAAACTTCAATTTATAAAATATACCCTAGATACTAATATTTATTTTTTTTTTAAAGATAACAGCTATCAACTAAACTCAAATATCCATGCTCAATATACAAATGATTTTTTATATAATAACAACAAATTAAGTATCGGTAGTTACTATACAGTAAGAGGATATCAAAATTCACTTTATGGAAATAGAGGTATATATACATATAATGATTTTATAAAAACATTTTATCCAAATTTTAGTGGTAAATTTTTACAAACTATTTCACCATCTATAGGCTTTGATTACGGATATATAGATTGCCAAGAAGACAATAAAAATAGTTGTGGTGATTTAAGCGGAGCAACCATAGCTTTAAAAACAGATGCTAAATTTATAACGATAGACTTAGCTCTTAGTAAATCACTAATAAAAGTAAAAGAGTTTAAGGATGATACGCTTTTAAGATACAATTTTTTAATCAAATTTTAAACAACATTATAGATATTTGATTTAAAAGTAAAATAATTGTGTCTAAAAATTGTAAAAATAACAACACTAAGATATAATAAATCATTTTTTTTAATAAGGGTTAAATGTGTATAAGTTTATGTTTTCGTTCAGTGTAGTTATTTTTGTCATAGTAGCTTTTACTGGATGTGGTGGAAGTTCGGATAGCACTACTAGTACTACAAGTAATAATTGTTCTTTAGGTATAGATAACAATGGTAAAGATCAAAATGGACTTGGATTTATTGGTCTTGGTGTATTGATAGGAGTTGAAGAAAATTGTAATATTTTTACTTCATCTGTAGTTGGTATTTGGTCAATATATGAAAGTGAAACAAATGCTACAGTAAGTCATCAAGTTGATTTTAAAAATGATGGTAGTTGGTGTACTAGTCCTTTCCTTACCGGTATTTGGGATTGTGGTACAACTAGTTTTTATGGAGTATCTAGAGATGGAACAACTATCATTGATCAAGATTATGATGTCACCTATTTTAGAAAATTTTCTACTGAAGTAGGATGTTTAATAATTGAGGATGAAAACAGCACTATGAGATTGCCTATGTGTAGACCCTAAAAAACTATTTAAATTCACCTCTTATAGCTCCCTTTTTTGTATGTTTTACATGGGAGTGTATATAGAAATTAAAAAAAGAGCACTGTAGTTTTTTTAGTTTTTTGAGTGCTCTTCATATCAAGTTAAGAAAACTATTTTTTTAACGAAACTATATGAGTAGATAAGGCACTAATATCATCTTTTGAAAGCTTTGTTAATTGACCTTTCATAAGACCTTTCATAGCTCCGCCATATGTTCCATCTAAGTAGCCATTCATAGATATATTTAACTCTTCTTCGCTCATATTAGCGATAACTTTTGATTTTCCTAGAGCAACTTTTTCACCGGCAGCACCATGACAGCCTATACAATTTTTATAGAGTGAAGCACCATCAGCTAACAATGTTGTTGAAGATAAAATAGCACCTGCTAAAACCAAAGATTTTAATGTTGTTGTTATTGTAGTTTTCATTTGAAACTCCTTTGTTTGATGGAGTAAGTTTAACAATTAATTGTGTGGTAATTGTGTAATAAAATTTTATTATTTTAACTTTCCAAATACCTTATATTTTTGCCAGTAAACATCAACAGCTTCTTTTAGCTCATCTTCACTAAGTTTGCTTTTTTTCTTTATGCCAAATTTGTTTATATATTCATCTGACATAACACTAGTTTCTTTAGCTGGGTATTTTAAATAACTAATAATCGCATTTTTCATATCTGTTTCACTGCTATATACAAGAAGAAAATTATAAAAATACTTATCTATACTTAATGGTAGTTGTTTATGACATTTGACACAATTATCTTCATACACATCTGCATTTACAAAACAAAATATAAGACTAAGAATTAAAACTATTTTTTTTACCATGAGATAATCACCTTTGTTCCAACTTTTTCTTTGGATGTTATGTCAATATTTAAGTTATATTCTCTAACAATTGAAGATACAATACTTAATCCTATCCCAAAACCACCACTACTTTTGTTAAATCTTTTGTATCTTTCTTGTATATTTGAAATATCACTTTTTAGTATTCCTATACCAGTATCTTCTACACTAAACTCTCTATTTTTTACACTAACAATAATATCTCCACCAACTTTATTGTATTTTATGGCATTTGAGAGTAAATTATCTAGAAGCTTTGAGATTTTAAATTTATCTGCGTATAAAATCGTTTTCCCAATAATATTAGTGCTGATTTTTATTTTTTTAGCAAGAGCTAGTGAAGTAAAATACTCTACTCTCTCTAAAACCAATTGCTCTACATCTATATCTTCATTATTAGATATTATCTCATTACCAAGTGTTAAATAAGTTAAATCTTGGTAGATATTTGATATTGTTTTTGCTCCTATATCTATCCTATCTATTTTTTTTAATAACTTTTCATCAAGAGATGACTTGTCTATCATCTCTATATTTGTAACTATGGTACTTACAGGTGTATTTAATTCATGAGTAGTATCTTTTATAAACTCATCTAAGAGAGTAATAGCATCACGCATAGGCTTTAAAAATAATCGAAGCAATATATAACCTATTATTAACATAAATAAAAATGTAAAACTACTAAAAAGTATAATCTCTTTCTTAGTTCTTTCTAACCACTCTCCATCATCTTTTACTTTAACAATTATATACTTAGCACCAAGATAGTAAGATTCTGGTATATTAACTAAGTGAATCACGCCATTTTCAAGATATAAAATTTCATCTAACCTTAGCTTAGTCTCTGTTGTTGAAAAAATTAGCTTTTTTTCATTATCAAAAATTGCAGAATCAAATTTATCATTTCTTGGATAAATTTGTGTTTTATCAAAATTTATATGTAGCTGTTTAAGATCTTCTATAAGCTCTTTAGAATACTTTTGCATGGTTGATTTTTTTTGTTGAAGCATTAAATCTTTTTGAAGATCAAAATAGATAAAAGAAAAAACAGATATGATAATAACTGTTAATAAAATATATAGAGCTAAAAATCTAAAAAGTGTTTGTTTTTCAGTTTGATGAAAATCTGTACCCAAGCTTTTTGATGTTGACAATTTTTTCCTTTCCTATAATTTTTCTAAGATCTTTTATATAGGTTCTCAAAGCATTCTCACTTGGTGTTTCTTCATAACTCCAAAGGGCATCATAAATTCTTTCGTGCGAGATAACTTCTTTTTGGTTTTGTAAAAAAAGTTTCAGAAGTAAAGATGATTTTGTATTTAGTTGAACTTGTTTAGAATCTACAAAGAGTAGATTTGACTCTGTATCATACTCAATATTCTCATCTATTTTAACTCTTTGGTTGCTCTCGTGAAAGAAGCCTCTTTTTAAAATGTTTTGAATCCTAAAGAGAAGTTCTTTTAAAACAAAAGGTTTTCTAATGTAGTCATCACAACCACTTTTATAACCATTTTCAAGCGAATCTATAGAGTTTAAAGATGTAATGTAGATAGCTGGAGTTTTAATGCCATCATTTCGTTTTTGTTTTAAAAGCTCAAAACCATTAATAAGAGGGACATTTACGTCAAGTAAAAAAAGGTCAAATGTTTGTTCATAAATGATATCTGAGGCTTGTTCTCCATCATAAGCGGTTACAACTTCAAAATTATTATTTACTAAAAAATCAACTATAGTCTCACTCAGAGTTAAATCATCTTCAAGTAAAAATATTTTTGCTTTCATCTGTATTTTTCTAAGTTTTTATAATTTGTCTGGAGTTAAATCCACCTCTTCTAGAAAATGGCGAAGTTTAACTATGGAATCTTTTGAGAGCTCATTTCTATGTGAGAGTGTTAACGAATGCTCCTTAGAGTTTATATGTATAAGAGCACGATGCTTCTTACTCATATCTACCTTTGCCCCATAATGTTCAAGAGCATGAATCAATTTTGTAGTATCAATATTTCCAGATATTGGATGTTGGAACAATTTTTTTATTTTTTCTTTGTGTTTACTCATTGTATCTCCTAATTATCTATATAGTATTATTATCGTCTTTTAAATATTAAAAACATCTGAATTTAATACACGACTGTTTCATTCTAATAGCAGTTTTAGTGAGAAATATATGTTTTATATTTGTTTTGTTAATTTATGATGAAATAATAATGATATAATTTACAAAAACAAAGAATAGATATGAAATTAATAATAAATGGTGAATCAAGAGAGTTTGAAGGTGATAAAACACTTCAAAATATATTGAGTGAACTTTCTTTAGATGGTAAAGTTATGGCTGCTGCTGTAAATATGGAGATAGTAAAACAAAATAGTTGGTCATCTTATGTTTTAAAAGATAATGATAAGCTAGAGCTACTTGACTTTGTTGCTGGTGGTTAAAACGTCTCGATTGCTACTACCGCTATAGCGTACTCTCCATCATGAGTAATCGATAGACTTATATCTTTAATATTGAAATTATTCATTATTTTTTGTGATAATTTTAATAATGGAGCCCCTTTTTTTGTTTTTGATATATTCATATCAAAAAAACCACACTCCTTACTTATTCCAACGCCTAAAGCTTTAGAACATGCTTCTTTTGCAGCCCAAAATCCAGCTGCTGTTTTATGGTTTTTAATTAGATTAATTTCATTTTGAGAAAGAAATTTTTGAAGTGCTTTATCGCCAAAACGCTCTATAAAGCGTTCTATACGTGAAGTTTTAACCAGATCTATACCTATCATCTAGTGAATAACAAATTCTGAGCATTTTATCAACATGAATTTACCTCTTTATTTGAACTTTTTTACCTATTTTGATTCCGCAGTTGATAAAAGAGAGCTGACTGGAAGAAATTGAGAAGTTTCAGGGTCATAATAATCTATATCACCACTCCTAATATCATAAACCCAACCATGGATTAATAAAGTTCCGTTATCAACTCGTTTTTTTACAGATGGATATGTCAAAATATTTTCAATTTGTGAAATAACAGAAAGCTTTTCAGTAAGGCGAAAAAGAGATTGTTTATCCGCATCAACTCCTAAAGCTACTAAAGCTTGTGATTTTGCTTTCTCACCAAGAGTTAACCATTTTTTTGTATGAATCAATTCGGGATCATTAAAATAATTTTTATTGTAAATTGCTTCTATGGCTCCACAGTGAGTATGTCCGCATACTATAATAGTTTCTACATTTAAAACACTTACTGCATACTCTATTGCTGATGCTGTAGAGTGAAAATCTTCATTTGGTTTATATGGAGCTACAAAATTACCAATATTTCTAACAACAAACAGATCACCAGGAGCACTGTTAGTCATTAAATCTGGTACCACCCTAGAATCAGAACAACCAATGTAGAGAGCTTTAGGGTGTTGACCGTTTTCTACTAGTTTTAAAAACTCTTTTTCATGAGCTTTAACATAACTTTTTTTAAATAGTTCATTACCAGAAATAAGTCCAGATCTATTCATATATACTTCCTTAATAAATTTTTAATAAAATAAAACAGCATATCAAAAATAAAAGAATAATCTATCAGTGATAATGTCTATAGTTTGGTATTTTAGCTTCATATAGCATCTTATAACCAATCTATCCTCAGTTTTTTTTGAAATCATAGGAAAAACAATATAAAAAGTGGCTTAGAAAGGTTTGATAAAATTTACTTAAATTAGTAGTTTACTGAATGACAAATTCAGTAAAGTATATACCTTGAACATTACCATCAGAGACAATAGCATTTAAAGTATCTATAATTTGATCAGAAACTTTTTGTTTACCTTTTTTAGAAGATATCTCTTCAAGTGTTTTAGAAGTTAAAATTCTGATTATTCTATCTCTTAGAACAGGAGCTTTTGCGTCTAACTCTAAGCTTAATTCTTCACCACTTAATTCTAGAGACATAGTAGCTTTTAGATATCTTCTACCAGCGTCGCTTTTAAGATTTACTGTAAATGAATCTAGTGGATAAAGTATCCCTATTTCACTAAGTTTTCTTGAACCTTCTAGAGCTGATGATGTTCTTCTTTGTGTAACTGAAGACTGTATTGTTTGAGGTGATTGATTTGATATTTTTTGCTCATCATCTCCACCCATTAAAAGGACAACAACAACAGCTACAATAATAATAATAAGAACTAATACACCAATTATAATTATCATTAGTGTATTAGATTTTTTTTCACTACCCTCTGGTTGTTCTTTTGTTTCTTTTTTTTCTTCTTCTTCAGCCATTAAATCTTCCTCGATTTGTTTTTATTAGTATATTTATTATATCGGTATCTATTAGATTATTTTTACTAATCGCAACATTTAATATCTAATTCTTTCATCATCTCTTCAAAAATTACACCAGATTCACGATCTGTATCGTCGTGATATTCAACAACTAAAACTT
>Ga0256834_1002338_pt1 | contig 12078 bp, 6 predicted proteins | sample 4281140metaG_FD_190536 | JGI IMG/M metagenome (GOLD analysis project Ga0256834, IMG submission 190536) | Hydrothermal vent microbial communities from East Pacific Rise, Pacific Ocean - 4281-140 | ecosystem: Environmental > Aquatic > Marine > Hydrothermal vents | place: Pacific Ocean: East Pacific... | reverse complement strand
AATGAAATCGCTGGTAATGGTAAAGATGACGATAAAAATGGTCTTATTGATGATATTCATGGTTGGAATTATTTAGGAACAACAGTAAAAGAGGATTTAGAATATATTCGTATTATAAAAAATCCATCTATTACAACTACCAATGAAGCGACTAGAGCAAAAGCATTTTTAGATATAAAAATAAAAGCAGCAGAAGCAGGTAAAGCACAAAATGAAGGCATGTTATTAAGAGTAAATAATGCACACGAAAGCTTAACTAAACATTTAGGAAAAGCAGATTATTCTAAAGATGATGTAGCAGCAATTAAAACAGAAGATGCAACTTTAGGACAAAATGTAGCTGTAGCATCTCAAATGCTTGGTTATTTTAAAAACATGTCTGATGCTTCAGATTATTTTAAAGGAAAAATTGAAGAATCTATCGAAATGTTAAATGGAGATAACTTAAAACATAACTACAGAAAACAACTTGGAGATAATGAAGAAGATTTTTCTAAAAAATCTTACGGAAATAACGATGTCTTAACCGATGCACCTCACGCAATGCACGGAACTCACGTTTCTGGAACTGTTGCTGCCTCTAGAAATAATGGTATTGGTATGGACGGAATTGCATCAAATGTAAAAATTATGGGTGTAAGAGTTGTGCCAGATGGCGATGAATATGATAAAGATGTTGCTTTAGGTATTAGATATGCAGTTGATAATGGTGCAAAAGTAATTAACATGAGTTTTGGTAAAGCATATTCTCCTCATTCAGATTGGGTTTATGATGCTATGAAATACGCTGAAAAACATGATGTTTTATTAGTAAAAGCTGCTGGTAATAGTTCAGAAAATATTGATTTACCTTCTTATTTACATTACCCAACAGATTCTCCTGAAAATGGCGCTAAAGAAATTGTAGATAATGTTTTAACAGTTGGCGCAATGACACGTCATTATGATAAAGGTTTAGTTGCTTCTTTTTCTAATTATGGTAAAACAAGAGTTGATGTATTTGCACCTGGTTTAGAAATATATTCTACTACACCAAATAATAAATACAGATCAATTCAAGGTACTTCTATGGCTTCGCCTGCTGTTGCTGGTGTTGCTGCTTTGGTTAGATCTTATTATCCAAAATTAACTGCAAGTCAAGTAAAACATATTATTATGGAATCTGGAATTCCTTATAATGGTGATGTAATTTTGCCAGGTAGTAGAACTAGAGAAAATAGAGATGGTAAATTAGTACCATTTTCTGAAATGTCTGTAAATGGTAGAATTTTAAATGCTTATAACGCTTTAGTTATGGCAGATAAAATGAGTAGAAAATAAGATTACAATTTTAAATTTAAAAAGCATCAATTAATTTTGATGCTTTTTTTATGTTTAAAATTTATTAGGTTTTTCAGGTTTTTCAGTTATATCTAATTGTGGCAACTAAATAATCTTATAAACTGCTGAGATTAACAATTGGATATTTAAGAATTAAATTCCTACTGTAAAATCACAAATAAGTAAACCGCTTTTAATAAATAAGGTAATGACACCAATTTAAATTCGTTTAGCAAAAAAAGCAATGTGTTTATCGCAATTAGACGTCATTTAATTAATGGAAAATAAATATTTTGACCTAAATATTTAATTTATTATTTTCTAAATTAGATCACATGAAAGATTTAACTTTCTGACTTAATAAGAAAATAAAGACCAGAGCAAAACATTATTAATTAATAACGCTTTTAACAGAGATTAATTTATTGTTTTTTATTGCGACTATTTGTGCATCTCTATAACCTTGTTTTAATGCTTTTTTGTGCATATTTTTTATCATAGAGTAATCATTAGTATTACCATAATAGTATTTGTAATAATTTCCGATTTTTACACGTTCTACATTTTTAAGTCCTTTAAAATTATAGGCTTTTGTTTCTATCTTTCTTTTACCAGAACTTATTTGCACTTTAAATATAATATCTTTTATTATTTGAGCTTTTTTAGAAGGTTCTTTAGTTACTTTATTATTAATTACTATTTTACCCTTCAATTTTTTAACAAAAGCATCTTTATAACCTAGTTTAACAACATCTTTGCGTATTGTTTTCGCCTCATCTATAGTTAGTGATTTGCTGTAAAAATACTTATAAACTTTGCCTACCTTTTTTTGAAATACATTTTTTAAACCTTTAAAGTTATATGCTTTTAAACTAATTTTTTTTCGACTACTAGCAAATTGAACACTGTAATAATGTGTTGTATTTGATGTATTTACAACTGTATTTACATCTTTAGTCGGCAATATGATTTCTTCAATTGGAGTAATAAATCGTTTAACAAACGCATCTTTATAACCTGTTTTTTTTGCTTTATTTCGTAATTTTTTCGCCTGTTCTAAACTTGTAGTTTTACCATAGTAATAAAGATATACAGAACCAAATTTTATTCTTTCAACACCTTTTAATTTCTTAAAATTACTTGCGGTTGTTTTAATTTTTCTTTTGCTTGTAGCAATCTGAATTCTGTAGTAATTATTACTAGGTTCTTCTTCTAAATTAGAATCTTCAACAATTGCAGTAGTTTCAATACTATTATTGTCAATTCTTTTTTTATAGGTTTTAATTGCTTCAAAAATTGCTTTGGCTATTTTTAATTGACCTGTTTTGGTGTGCAAAAACTTCTCTTCTACTTTATTAGATAAAAATCCAATTTCAATTAAGACACTTGGCATATACGAATCATATAAAACTGCCAAATTACCTTGATTTACACCACGATTTTTTCGTTTAGCAACACTCACAAATTTATTTTGTACGATTTGTGCAAACTCAATACTTTTGTCTTGATAATCTTCTTGCATTAAAGTTAACCCAATAAGAAATTCTTCGGAATTTGGATCGTAATCATAATGCTTTTCATAATCATCCTCTAATAAAATAACATCATTTTCACGTTTAGAAAGTTCTAAATTTTTAGCAGATTTACCAACTCCCAAAACATACGTTGTTGTTCCGTAAGCATTAGTAACAGCAGAATTACAATGTATAGATATAAATAAATCGGCATCTGCTTTATTAGCAATACTACCACGTTTATGTAATGGCACAAACACATTATTTGTTTTTCTAGTAAATATGGTTTTAAATGCGGTATTACTTTTTAATAATTTACCAACTTGCAAAGCTACTTTTAAAGCAATATCACTTTCATAACTATTTTTATAACTTGCTTTACCTAATGTTCCTGGATCTTTTCCGCCATGACCAGCATCTAAAACTATTTTAAATTTTTGATTTTGCGCATGGATAGGATTATAAATAATACTAAGCATTATAAGAATCCAAAACAGTAAAACAGTCTTAAATTTTAATGAAATTTTAATATTTTGTTGTGATAACATCAATTAATTTTAATTACTTTTGGCACTATTAAAAGGTCTATTCAAAAACGATACCAATTAATACAAAAATACGATTTAAAGCATTGCAACCAAAAAATAACCACATACTTTTCTTATTTTTTTCCATTTGTATCGGAATAGTTTTTTGTAATGCACAAGACCTTCCTATTAATAGAACTTTAAATAAAAAAACGGATTCTATTTTTAAATCTACTAATCCTGTTAAGAAAAACAAGAATATTGTTGTGCAAGATACCGTAAAAATTGATTCGGTTAAATTGCCAAAGGAAAGACTAGAAGACAAGATAGACGATAATTCTAAAGATAAATATAATGATTTTATTAACCGAAAAGCAATATTGATAGATGAAGCTGAATTATTTTATCAGGATATTGAATTAAGAGCTGGCGTAATTACTATAGATTATGCTAAAAGTTTGGCGTATGCAAAAGGCATTGTAGATAGTTTAGATGTTTATCAACAAAGACCAATATTTAAACAAGGTAGTCAAGAATCTTTACAAGATTCCTTAATTTATAATTTCAAAACAAAAAAAGCAATAGTTTTTAATGTAGATTCCGAGCAAACTGGTATGCTAATCAATGCGCAAATAATGAAGCGTGAAAATGATTCTACCATTTATATGAATAAAGCGGAAATTACGACTTCTAAAAAGAAAAAACGAGATTATTTTATACGTGTCAATAATATAAAAGTAATACCAGACAAAAAGGCAATTGGTGGTCTTTCGCAATTATTCATTGCAGATGTGCCGACTCCTATTGCTTTTCCTTTTTTTTATGTACCACTAACTAAAGGTAGAGCATCTGGTGTATTGCTACCAACTTTTGGAGATAACAATCGTGGTTATTTTTTAGAAAATGGTGGGTTTTACTTTGTAATTAATGATTATATAGATCTGGCAGTTACTGGTAGTGTTTTCACAAATGGTAGTTGGAGTATGCGTTTTGATTCGAGTTACAGAAAACGTTATAGATATAGTGGTAATTTTAGTTTGCAGTTTGATAATATAATAAATGGCCAGCGTGGTTTATCTAATTTTAGCAAACAGAATAATTTTAATATGCGTTGGAGTCATAGTCAAGATACTAAAGCAAGTCCAAATTCTAGATTTTCGGCTTCGGTAAATTTTGGTTCTAGTCAATTTTTTAGACAATCTATAAACGAATTAAATACACCTTCTTTTTTAAATAATAATTTAAGTTCCTCTATATCTTATTATAAAAAATTTGTGAATACACCTTTTAGTATGAATGCGGCTTTAACACATAATCAAAATACAAATTCGGAAGTTATTAATATGTCTTTACCTAATTTGAATATAAATATGGATCGTATTTATCCGTTTTCAAAAGATGGTTCTAAAAAAAATGCTCTTGAAAATATTGGTGTAACTTACTCAATGTCCTTGCAGAATAATATAAAAACGAATGATGATGATTTTCTAAAAGCAGAAATGTTTAAAGATGCAAAATCTGGTGTAGAGCATACGGTTGCAGTAAGTACTAATATTAAAGCTTTAAAATATGTAACGTTATCACCAACCGCAAATTATAAAGATATTTGGTATTTAAAAACAATTAACAAAGAATACGATTCTGCAGAAGACCGTGTCGTTACAGATACCATAAATGGTTTTGAAAGTTTTAGAACCTATTCTGGTGGCGTATCCGCTTCTACAACCTTATATGGTTTGTTTAACTTTAAAAAAGGAAAAATTAAAGCAATTAGACATACCATGACACCTAATATTAGTTATAACTATACACCAGATTTCGGATTTTATTATGATGAAATACAGAGCAATGCAACTGGTGGCACAGAAGAATTTTCGAGATTTGACGGTGGTGTTTTTAGTGCACCATCTAAAAATTTATCACAAAATTTAAGTTTTGCTTTGCGGAATTTATTCGAAGCAAAAATTAAATCGAAAGATTCTACCAAAACAGATTATAAAAAACTAACCTTGTTAAATAATTTGAATTTTGCTGCAACTTATAATATTGCAGCAGACTCCTTAAATTGGACACCAATGAGTGTTACTGCTTCTACAAAACTATTCGAAAGTCTTAATCTGAATCTTAATGCTACTTTAGATCCGTATGCAATTAATACAAACGGTCAAAAATTTAATACCTTTAATATTAATAATGGTGGAAGTTTATTTAGGTTAACAGCTGCCAGTTTAATTGCGAGTTATAGTTTGTCTAACGATACATTTTCTAAAGAAAAAAAGAAAGGTAAAAAGAAAAATCAAACTCAAGAAGAAGATAATAATGTAAATCAGTTTGGTAGTAATAATATTTTTAATGATACTGCTAATTCTACTTCAAATGATGATGAAGAAACTAAAAAAGTAAAATTATTTAGTTATAAAATACCTTGGAAACTAAGTTTAAATTATAATATTGGTTACTCAAATAACAGAAGGGAAGATGAAATTTCTACAAATACACTAAGTTTTAGAGGTAGTTTAGAATTAACACCAAAATGGAATATCACTTACAACTCTGGTTATGATTTAAAAGGCAAAGGTCTGTCATTTACTAGATTAGGTTTTGCAAGGGATTTAGATTCTTGGCGAATGAATTTTTCTTGGACACCTTTTGGTAATAATGCAACATATAACTTTTTTATTGGTGTAAAAGCATCAACATTAAGCGATTTAAAATATGACCAACGTAGAGTACCAGATAGAAGATTGTTTTAATTTTGAAAAAATAATTCCACGCAAAGTCGCAAAGAAAATTTAGCAATAAAGAACTATCAATATGCTACTTCAATAAAAAACATAAAAATCCAGCATTAAACCGCTAAATAATTCTTCCCTTAGGGAAGATAAAAGATGGGAAAATGAAAAAAATAATTTACACTAAAAATGCGCCAAACCCTATTGGAGCATACAGTCAAGCAATTATGGTTGGCGATACATTACATACATCAGGACAAATAGCAATTAATCCAGTTACAAATGAATTAATTTTAGATTCCATTAAAAAAGAAACCAAACAAGTAATGGAAAACTTAAAAGCAATTTTAAAAGAAGTAAATATGACTTTTGAAAATGTTTTTAAAACGACTATTTTCTTATCGGATATGCTGAATTTTTCAGAAGTTAATGAAATTTACGGTTCGTATTTTAATGAGAAAACTGCTCCTGCAAGAGAAACTGTGGAAGTAGCAAACTTACCTAAATTTGTAAATGTAGAAATTTCGGTTATTGCGATAAAATAAATTATACTACTTGTGTTCTCTGCAAGAAATAAAAAGATTTCACGCAAAGTCGCAAAGGTTAAAAAATGCAAAGGTCGCAAAGAATTAAAACTTTGCGACCTTTGCGGTTTCTTTGCGACTTTGCGTGAACTTTTCATTAAAAATAACAAGAACTATTATTCAACCATCTTTTTCGTTTTAGGAAATCTAAATCTAATAGTGAGAACCATTATTAAAATCACCTAGATTGGTAATTGTATAATCGTAAGCATAACCAATACGCAAACTTTTATTCACAATTATAGCAAACATACCACTTATGGAATCTTCATAACGATAAGAAACTCCTAGTTCAAATTGATCTTTATATAAAAAATTAGAATTTATATCTACAGATACTGGCAAACCTGTGGTTACTTTTATTAAAGTAGATGGTTTATATTTTATATTCTCCGTTACTTTAAAAACCACTCCTGCGGTTAAAAAATAATTTAGATTAGGATTTAAACCTGTACTTTCCGATTCGTCTAATTTGAATTTTGGTGAGTCTAATAATTGCGGAATAGATAAACCCACATAAAATTTCTGATTGTAATAAAATGCGCCTATACCAAAATTAAAAGCACTACCACTGGTATTGTCATATATTTCATTATCAGGCGTAATACCTTGACTTAAATTATTCGAAAAACTGGACAAACCTGCCTTTACTCCTAGTGCTAATCTACTTTTAACTGAAGTTATTAATGTATACGAAAAATCTACATTTATATCTAAATCTTTAAACAAACCTATTTCATCTTGTACAACCGATAAACCTAAACCAACACTATCAAAAGTACGTGCGTTTAACGAAAACGTATTTGTTTTTGGTGCGCCATCTAATCCAACCCATTGTGATCTTGCTAATAAACCAATACTTAAATCTGCTCTTGCACCAGCATATGCAGGATTTAACACATTCATATTATACATATATTGTGTGTAATGTGGTGCTTGTTGACTAAAAGATTTTAGACTTATTAGTAACAAAATAATTAATATTATTTTTTGTGTTTTATGCATTTTTGTTTACCATATAAGGCATTTTAGGTCATTTAAGGTTATGCTTCTTCTTTATTGTTGGCTTACATTTTATGCTAAACTATGCTTAAAGTGTATGGCATTTTACTGTTTTTTTTGTTTTTATTTATTATTTACCGAGTTAATTGTATAAAACCTGAAATTGGTTTGGTGATACCATCATTATAATCTAAAGTGTAAAAATAAACACCTGCTGGCGCTTCTAAACCTTTATAACCGCCATTCCACCAAATTGGTGTTGGATTATTATTATTTCTATAATTATACACTTCGCTTCCGCGTCTGTCGAAAATTTGCAATTTAAAATCACCGTAAGGTTTTAATGCTATGATTTCAAAAACATCACTTAGACCATCGCCATTTGGTGAAAATAAATTTGGGAAGTCATTGTCTATAATAGTACCAATACCATTTGGATCTAAATTATTATCTGTACTTAATTGTGTTCCAAAAGAATCAAAATAGGTCGCAGCTAATTTCATTGTTTCTAAATCTTCTATTAATCTATTATCTATAGTAATAATATTTATTGGCAACTCAAAAGCAAATGCTGGTATAGTAAATTCTGTTGAAATAGGTAAATAGTCTTCTGGTTGAGACGCAGTATCATTATTTGTAAACACATTTGCCTTTACATCTAAATGATTTGCTAAAGGTGTTAAAAGTGTTGGATGTACTAAACTTAATTTGAATTCTAAATCATTTCCTTCAATAGCAGTTGGATTATTAATTACTATTATTGGTTCTGGATCGTTATCTATAATACTACCTATATTTATTGGACTTAAGTTATTTGCTGCATCTAAATTTGCAGTATTACCAGTTATAATTTTTGCTTTTAGTTTGAATGTTTCTAAATCTATTTCGTTAATAGAATCATCAATAGTTACAATATCAAAAGTTAAGAAATCTGGATCTGCTGGATCTGTCTCCAAACCATTTCCTGCTATAATTGTATACGTAATTGGTGGCGTATCAAATTCATAGTCTAATGTAACAGCAGTAGTTTCATCTTCAACAGTAAACTCAATTACAATATCTGTAGAACTAATAGTTGATAAGAAAATACCGAATTTTAATGTCTCTCCTTCAATAACTGTATCATCAATAATGGTAATTATTGGTGCTAATCTTTCTCGCCAATCTAATTCTTGAGTTAAAGGTATATTTTCATTAGGAAAACTTAATGGTGTTTGATTATTTGTTGGATTAATTAGGTTATCATCATTATCATACGCATTATCTAAACCATCATTATCATTATCTCCATTTGAAATTGTTATTTCTAAACCATTTAAAACGCCATCATCATTTAAATCCCAACCTTCTGTGGCATCGTCCCTAGCATCATCATCGGTATTTATGTCTAAATAATCTGGTGTTGTATCGCCATCTGTATCAATTGGGGTTAATCCATTTAGATATGCATCATCTATTCCAAATATATTAAATGTATTTAGTGGTGCAACATAAAGATTTGGTTCAGTTATAGTTGGTGTTAATTGTGCTTCAATATTGTCTACGATTCCATCATTGTCTGAATCTATATCTAAGTAGTTAAAGTTTGCATCGGTATCATTATTTGGTATTGTGTAATTAATATCAGCTATATTTGTATCAAAATTAACATTTGCAACTTCCAAAATATCATCTAAACCATTTGTACCAACAGAATTATTTGTCATTCCGTTACTATTTGTGTCTTTATCTGTATTTCCTGCTTCTACAATATCAAAAATACCATCATTATCACTGTCTAAATCGTACTGATTTAAAACACTATCGCCGTCAAAATCAAAAACATCGCTAATATTATTATTGTCATTATCTACAAATGTTGGTGCTGTTATATCTAAATAATCAGGTAAATTATCTCCATTTGTATCTAAGTCAATACTTAATCCGTTATTTTCCAAACTATCTGGTATACCATCATTATCATCATCAATATCATCTGCATTAGAAATGTTGTCTCCATCTGTATCATTACTAACCAAAATAGTTACCTCATTTGATTCTATACTTGCAGTACTAACATTTAATGGATCACTTGCAGAAAATACAGCCTTATTAAACCCATTACAATCTTCCTTAAAAATAACTTTAAATTGTACTACAATATTTTGATCCGGGTTTGTACCTTGTACAGGTTCTAAAATACCTGAACTTCCATCAAAAATATTAAAATCTGTAATACCATTAAAGCCTGTATTAATAACAGGATTTTGTGTGGCATTAGAAGTTATAATTATTGGCGTACTTACAGAAATAATATTATTACTATTACAAGCGTTTGTTAAATCATCCGTAATTTGTAAATTTTCAATTTGTAATAAATCACTTTTATTGGTAATACTTAATTCAAAAGTTATTTCTTCATATTCTTCTATTCCTATTGGAGAAGGATTAATAGTTGGAGCAATATTAGTTATTGTAGCCGTTTTATTAATTACTAAATCAAAATTAAACAGAAATTGCATTCCTAGTATTTTACATTGACATTGATTATTAGAACTAGGTTCTTCTGTATCACTATCAGCAACATAATATCTATCTAAATGTTGTCCAGTACCTATATTATCATCCCAAATAACATAAGAGTATCTACGTTTATTTATGTTAGAGAATTCATCAATTGGGTTTATAGCATTAGGCGTAGGGTTTGATGGCGAAGCAACCTCACCTTGAAAATCATCTATTCCTTGCGTCATACTTGTATTTAATTGTCTGAAAAAACTAATATTCTCTGAAGATTCTAATGGTTTAACAATAAAATTAATTTCTAAAATAACAACTTCGCCCGGATTTAAATTATTACCATTTTCTAATAATAATGTTTTGGTGTCACCATTATATAAAAGGTTTTTAGTAACTGTTGGTCCGCTAATTTGATTAATTACAAATGGTTTAAAAGTAACATTATTAGGAATTGGTTGATCTAAAAAATCTCCTAAACCCATATTAAAATTAACGTTTTTTGCAATTTCAGTTCCGTCATTTTTAATAATTACTCTATTACTAAAACGGAATTCGCCGTTTGTCTTAACATCTGGACTTGATATTGACGTAAAGTCGTTAACATATTGAGCGTCTTGAACAAACAAATTTGCTGCAACCGTAGTTTCTGAGGTATGAAAATCGGTAATTCTAAGATTAAACGAATCATTACGCGTAGTACCATCACCTTTTTTATAATTTACTGTAAATAAATTATCGAAATTTGTGGGATTACTTACTAATGCTGGATCTACAATTATGCAATACTCTAATTTTATATTCTGCCGAGGATATAATATATTACTATTTATTTCACTTGCGGTAAAAACTTTTGGAGAAGTAAATACTTCATAATTTGAATTTATAGACGTAAAATCCCAATCTGTACTATATGGGTCTGGTGGTAATATTAAATTATAAGGTGGAGTGGCTGTTATAACTAAATTTTCTAATAAAATTGCTGCACCACCAAAAACAGTATTCAAATTATTTTCTAAATTAATTTCGGAAACTAAACTTAATGGGTTTTTATCAAACGCAATACTTAAACTTTTTAATCTAATAGTATATTTTATTCTATATGCTCCATTTGGATATGCTGTTGTTGGAGAAATATAACCTTGGTTACAACTAGTAACAGATACAATTTCTAATAAATCTTCACCACTTTCGTTAATATCTACTACTAAAACAAATATTGCAGAGCTTGTATTTACACCATCAGAAATAAAATATTCTATATTGGGTAAAATGCCACTATAACCAACATTAGGAATAAATTCATAACTACCATCTGCATTAATTGTTAACAAACCACCAATTGTAACAATTTGTTCACCTACATTAAATGTTATATTATTAATAACAATTTGGGTAATTACTAAACTAGTACCAGTATCATTAAATAATAAACCATTTGTATCATCTACAATAAGTATTGTATCAAAATTTACAGTATCCACATCATTATTTGCTTGTGGCGTTTGTGAAAACAAAACACTAACATTACAAATAATAACTAAAAATAAAATGCATTTTATGAATTTCCCCTTCATTATAATTGTTGTTTATATACTATATAACGATTTATATTAATAAAACCCTAAATAATAGTATTTAGTATATAGATGCTAAAATAGTTTTTAAATTTGAAATGAATGGTAATAATTATTACAAAGTAAGGCAAACTCATACTTTATTTTTTCTTTATATTTCCACTTATTTTGCCACGAATGCACGAATAAAAATTTAAAGGTTTTGAAAGTTTCCTTTCTTTCTTAAAAAGAATGAAAAAATTAGTGCATTCGTGGTAAAAATAATAAGTATGAGTCTATCTTATATTACAAAATAATTTAATAATTATCTACATCAAAAATAAAAC
>Ga0256834_1002337_pt1 | contig 12078 bp, 7 predicted proteins | sample 4281140metaG_FD_190536 | JGI IMG/M metagenome (GOLD analysis project Ga0256834, IMG submission 190536) | Hydrothermal vent microbial communities from East Pacific Rise, Pacific Ocean - 4281-140 | ecosystem: Environmental > Aquatic > Marine > Hydrothermal vents | place: Pacific Ocean: East Pacific... | reverse complement strand
TTCAAACCAATATAGAAAAACGTCTTCTTGCTCTTGTGGATATCGTGACAGCAGAGATAGAGTCTGCAAAAGTACAACGTGAGATACGAACAAAAGTACATACAAAAATAGAACAGACCAACAAAGAGTACTTTTTAAAAGAACAGCTTAAAGAGATACAACAAGAACTGGGTATGGATACCCAACGTGAAGAGGAGATAGCAAATTTTAGAGAAAAAGTAGAAGCACTCAAACCACATATGCAAGAAGACGCTTTTAAGGAAATCTCTAAACAGTTAGATCGTTTTGCACGTATGCATCCTGATTCTGCTGATGCCAATGTCTTACAGAGTTATTTGGAGTGGGTACTTGAACTCCCTTTTGGTAAATTAACCAAAAAAAACCTGAACGTACATGATGTCTCTACTGAACTTGATAAAGACCACTACTCTTTAGAAAAACCTAAAGAGCGAATTGTTGAATTTTTTTCTGTACGTGAATTAGCAGAGTTACGTGGTATTAAACAAAAAGAAACGGGAGGAGTGATACTCTGTTTTGCTGGACCTCCAGGTGTGGGTAAAACCTCTTTAGCAAACTCCATAGCCACAGCACTAGGGCGACCGCTTGTACGTATGGCACTAGGGGGACTTGAAGATGTGAATGAGCTTAGGGGACATAGACGTACCTATGTAGGTGCAATGCCAGGACGTTTGGTACAAGGGCTAATAGAAGCGAAAAGTATGGATCCTGTCATTGTACTAGATGAGATAGACAAAGTAGGGCGTAGCATGAGAGGTGACCCAACTGCGGCACTTTTAGAGATACTTGACCCAGAACAAAACAGTAAATATAGAGATTATTATCTGAATTTTAATATTGATTTGAGTAAAGCGATATTTATCGCCACGGCTAATGATGTAGGAAAAATTCCTGCACCCTTACGTGATAGAATGGAGTTTATAGGACTTAACTCATATACACCAAAAGAGAAGTTTGAGATAGCCAAACGTTATCTTGTGCCTCAAGAGCTTAAAAAACATGCGTTAAAAGCAAGAGAGTTTAGTATTTCAGATAAAGCATTAAAACTTTTGATAGATGAATATACAAGAGAAGCTGGGGTAAGAAACTTACGTCGACGTATCGCAGGGCTTATGCGTAAAGCAGCAAGAGTACTTTTAGAAGACACACGTAAAAACCATGTCTCAGTGACTAAAAAGAATTTAGAAAAATTTACAGATAAAAAAGTGTTTGAAATCTCTCTTGTGGATAAAAAACCACAAGTAGGTATCGTCTCTGGTCTTGCATGGACGGCTGTGGGTGGAGATGTACTTACGATAGAAGCCATTAAGATAAAAGGTAAGGGTACTTTGCAACTCACGGGAAGTTTAGGTGAGGTGATGAAAGAGTCTACACGTATTGCTCATTCACTTGTCAAGATACTTATCGATGAAAAACGTTTGGCTATTATGCCTTCTGTGATACCACACTCTTTAAAAGAACGTGAAGAACGTATTCATGTCGATAGTTCAGAAGTGTATAAACGATATGATTTACATATTCATGTGCCTGCAGGAGCAACACCTAAAGATGGTCCATCTGCAGGGATTGCGATGGTATCTGTCATTGCTTCAATACTGAGTGGTAATAAAATAGATAATAGAGTAGCCATGACAGGTGAAGTAACACTCACAGGTAAAGTATTACCCATTGGTGGCTTGAAAGAGAAGCTTATAGCTGCCTATAAAGCGGGGGTAAAAAAAGCACTTATTCCTATGAAGAATGTAGAACGTGATTTAGATGAAATACCTAGTGAAGTAAAAGATAATATAGAAATTATTGGGGTGTCAGATATAGATGAAGTATTACTGGAGATATTTGTAAAGTAGCGTGACAGACACAAAAGAGTCTGTCAAAATTAGGAATTCCTAATTCCTAAGACCACTGTGTCATTTTTGCAAAGAGTTGTTCTTCTTTGATTGGTTTACGTAAGAAGTCATTTGCACCATTGTCAAAAACTTCTGTTTTACGTGTATCATCTGTAGAGAGAACAATAACAGGGATATGTGCATTTGACATATCTGATCTAAAAATCTTTAGAAATTCTATACCATCAACAATTGGCATCATAATATCTAATAAAATAAGATTTACATTGGTCTCTTTTTTTAATTTATCTAATGCATCAGACCCATTTTCTGCTTCTATAACCTCAGTTACACTAGGGTTCTTTTTTAAAAGCGTTTGCAATAGTTTTCTGTTGATGAAATCATCATCAACAAGTAATACTTTTAGTGCCATGTCGGTTTATCCTCTATATTTTTTAATAATGTTATCAATCTCTTCTTTTGTGACTGCACCTGAAATGGTTTCACCATTGTGTACGGAAACTTCTTGAGGATCTTTTGTATCGCATGATGAAATTATAGCTATATTTTCATTTGTATTGCTTATACTCTCTGTGACAAGCTTAACATCTGTGAAGAGAATGTCATAATGATCAGAAGAGAGTTTACTTTCTAAAGTCTCTAACTCTTCTAAAATATCATATTCATAATCAAGATTAGTAAGGACTTGTGCTAAGACTTTACGTGATAAAGGAAAGTTCTTAGCGATAAGAATTTTCTTTTTACTTTCTTGTGTTGTTTCCATCGTATCAAAAACTACTAAATCATCTACAGTATCAGGTATTTGTTTAACGAGATCACTTTGAGAAGATGTCTGTTCTTGAACAGCTTCCTCTTCAATAGACTCTTCTTTTGTAGGTTGCTTTTTATCAGGGGCATTTGTTGTGGTCTTCTCAGATAAGAACTTGTTAAGAATATAAAGTAGTTCTGTAGTCTCAATAGGTTTGGTGATATACTCATCCATTCCTTCACCTAAGAACCGTTCTCTATCTCCTTTTAGGGCATTTGCTGTCAAAGCAACGATAGGTACATGTGGTACCTCTTCATCTTCTTCATAATCCAAAATTTCATGTGTGGCTTCAATACCATCCATAACAGGCATTTGAATATCCATAAAGAGTAGGTCATAGTTTCCTGATCTTCGTTTTTCAAATGATTCAAGACCATTATTTGCTATATCAACCGTGATTCCATGTTCTTCAAGAATACGTTTGATAAGTTTTTGGTTAATGATATTGTCTTCAGTCACCAATACATGGGCATCAAATTTTGTTTGTTGTATTATAAGTGTATCTTCTACAAGTTTAGGTGTGGTGTCTGCAGTATTGGTTAGTACAGCTTTAAGTTTTGTGAGCGTAATGGGTTTAAATATAACATTGCTTTGATCAATTCCTAACTCTTCAACTTTATTACGACTTGTGACATTTGCAATAATGATAAGTTTAGATTTATCCATATGATGAATAGCATCCATAATATTTTGCTTTGCTTTATCAATATCAACCCAGTAGTTTTTACAAACATCATTGTTATCAAGTTCTTTTAATTCTCCAATAGACTCAAAATGTTTGACTGAAGGTCCAAAGTACTTGAAGTACTCCTCGAGGTAATTATCAAGTTTAGTAGGAATATCTTGCTCATATTTACCAATAGTGATATCGGTAAATGCATGTGCATAGTTTACTTCTGTAGAAGTTACTTCTTCAAGAGGTAAAGAGAAGAAGAATGATGTCCCATGGTCTTTGGCACTTTCAAGTTCAAGTAATCCACCCATAAGTTCAACAAATTGACTAGAAATAGTAAGACCAAGACCTGTACCACCGTATTTACGTGTTACTGAAACATCAGCTTGCGAGAAGGCATCAAAGATACGTGATTGTTGATCTTTAGTCATACCAATACCATTATCTTGTACTACAAATTTTATTCTGCTTGTACCATTTTCACTTTCGATTTTTGTGATTTCAAGGTTGATCTCTCCACCATAAGAGGTAAATTTAACGGCATTAGAAAGAAGGTTAATAACAATTTCTTTAATCTTAGTTGGATCACCTTTAAGTTTAGAAGAGATATTTGGATCCATATAAAAGTTAAGGTCAATGTTTTTCTCAGTAGCGGCTACTGCGTAAGTTTCAACTGCAGATTCAAACTCTTCTGCTGCATCAAAGACAATATTTTCAATCTCGATTTTATTACTCTCAATTTTAGAAAGGTCAAGAATATTGTTAATAATACTAAGAAGGTTTTCTGAACTTTTATCAATGATAGAGAGGAATTCATCTTGCTCTTCTGTAAGGTCTGTACTACGTAAAATCTCTGTAAATCCAACAATACCGTTGAGTGGTGTACGAATTTCATGTGACATGTTGGCAAGGAAGAGTGATTTCGCTTCATTGGCTTGTAGGGCAATGAGTTTATCATCTTTGGCTGTTTCAACCAGTGTCTCCAAGAATTTATATGCCTCTTTTGTACCTTCATGGGTATCAAGCTCAATGTTCTCAATTGCCATAGTATCTGAACTAAGGTATTGATCAGAGTTTTTCATCTCATCAACAGCTTTGTTAAGTACATCTTCAAGCTCTTTAATGTTTCTAGTAATATCTCTAGTGGTTGTGTATCCTAGGTATGCCAAGATAAAACTTAGTAACCAAATAGCACTTGCAATGGCTAGGAGTAAAAGTTGTTTCTGAAGAAAGACATCCGATTTTTTCCATAAGGCATTGGAAACAATCAATTCTGCTTTAGACAGAAGTGTAATTTTATTGGTTTGAAGTGCAAACCAGTCCATCGCTTCTTCTGCATAGTCACCATTATCAATATCTGTTTGAATCGCAGATGATGTCATTGCTAGTTCATTCATCGTATCAGTCGCTTGTTCATTAAAAAGAACACTGGAAAGTTGTTTACGTAGTTTAAGGTTGGTTACTTGTTTGATATCAAAGTTGTTAGCTTTTGTTTTAAATTCATCCCATAATGCAATCTCATCAAATGACATAGAGTTCTTTTTGGTCATATAATAGGAAATAAACCCTCTCTCTAAACCTGCATTTTCTTTGGCAGTGTAGAGCTGTACAAGTGTACTGATGAGTGAAGAGATTTCTGTATCAAGAGCATAGTTTTTCACACTAAGAAGATTTTCAAGTATAGGTGTTGATAATTTTTTTGAATACCCATCAAAAAATATGGTTTTAAAATCTGCATCACTACTGTCTACCATTTTTCTTATCTGGGCAAGAGCAGTCGTTTTGTTTAGAAGATTTTTATACATATCTGTTTGAATCATACTCTTTTCACCTAATACATTTAGTAAAAAAGGAAGATATGAAGTGTCTTCAGTGATTAGACCTGTTTGTATGGCTTTGAGTGTTTTGTCTAATGCAACCCTTTGTTTATGCATAGCGTCTTTAAACTCTTTTTTATCACTTCCTAAATAAAGTGCAGTAAGACCACGTTCTTTACCAATATTAATGAGGGTTTTATCGAGTAAAGCATTATTCTTTAATGTGGTTTTTAACGCATTGGCTTTCTCAAAGTTAATGTATGAAGTTACAAAGAAATAACTCGAGAGCAAAATGAGCAATGTAATTGGTACAAGTCCAATCAGTTTTAGTCTATTACGTATAGTCATCGTTTTATTTCCTTTTTATTTTGATATCATGTTGATTTGGTTTTCAAATGACAAAAAGTGTGCCCAGTAGTCTTTAATTAAAAGATCTAAGTTACTGGAATCTTCACAAAACTGTATTTTGTATAGCGTGTCAGAAAGAGGATTGATACGAAGGTTACTAGACGCACCTTTAAGGAGGTGACCTATCTTCTGAATAGCATCTAGGTCACCTTTTTCATATGCTTCTAACATTTTTTTTGTTTCGATATGTGATTGTTCGATAAAGTCATGCACAAACTCTTCAATAAGTTCTACAGGAAGTGATAAGTCATTTGCTGCTTCTTCTAACTGAAAGTCAAAGTGTTTAGGTTTAATTCCTTCAAGTGAGATGCTACCAAAACCTTCTGTACTACTTGGTTTTGGTATGGTCTCTTCTTTTTCTTCTTGAATAACTGGTTCATCAAAAAGTTCTAATGTTTCTTCTTCAATATTCTCTTCTTCAGTTATACTTGGAGTCTCTTCTGTGGCATAATCCTCTTGGGTAAACGAAGCTTCTTCATTTGATGATGTTGAAGTGGTAATACGAGAGAGAGAATTATAAAAAGATTCTATTGTCTCTCGTTGATTTTCACTATTTGTTTTTGCAATATCAGTGATAATGTTACCCACAACAGGAAGATGAAGGACATCACTTAATTGTGAAAGGGTATTAATAGCATCAGATTTTGTTTTTTCATTGTCACTTTGTAAATCTTTTTCAAGACTAAGTGCTGTATCTATAAACTCATTTAAAAAATTGCTATAGTCATCAGTAGAGATTCCAATTTTGTTACTTAATACATCTATATCTATGTTTATTTCAGAAACTTCAACACGCTCTTTTTTCTCAATAGAGATATCATCATCTTCAGAGCTAAGCTCAAAAGCGGGAGTTTCTACCAAATTTTCTGCTATTGGTGTATGATTTATCTCATCTGATGTTTCATCGGAGATAAGGTCAAATAATTCTGAATCATCTAAGGCTTCATTTTCTAAGTTTTCTTCCTTTTGTAACTCAACACTCTCTTCTTCGTCTTTTAGTTCCATAAAATTATCGTCTGAAGAGAGATGATCACCAAAAGTAATCTTTTCGTCTTTTGAATCAATCGTTTCAGTAGGATCCTCGTTTATATCTAAAAGGGTATTCTCTTCAGCTACATGGTCCAATATATCAATATCGCTATCACCGAGGAGATCCTCTTCTTCGTTGATGAGTGAGCCTATGGTATCGCTTGTTTCTTTTTCTTCATCAGAAGATGTGAGTAGACTTTCATCTTCTATGGGCGAGGTTAGTGAGTCAGACACTTCTGTTTTTATAGCAAAGCTCACTAAAGTAAGATGCCCAAGTAGACTAGAGAGAGAAGTTTTTGTGACTCTAAAATTTTCTTCTCCATTTAATGAGATAATACTTAAATCTTCATCTGATTTAAAATCAAATATAATTTCATTTGTGATAATACCTGAAGATAATTCATCGATATGTGTTGCACCACATAGTTCTAATAGATTATCATCTGCAGCAATAATTTGATTGGTTTCATTTAATATATAATACATTTATTGACGACTCCTCTTTTTATTTATTTTCTTTTTCAACTAAATCTTCATAGATAGGTATGGTCTCTTCAACTTCGGTGGCTGATGCAGGTCTTCTAGCAGCGGTATAGCCAATAATTTCTCCCTCTACAACCATCGGTGATATATGAGAATAAACCCAATAATATTTTCCATCTTTTCTTAGGTTCTTGACAATCCCTGTCCACTCTTTTCCAGATTGTATCGTGTCCCATACTTCTTGGAAAGCTGCTTTTGGCATGTCTGGATGCCTAACAATATTATGGTTTTTCCCTTTGAGTTCATCTTTTGTATATCCAGAGATATCACAGAACTTTCTATTGGCATAAGTGATGATACCGTTGAGATCTGTTGAGCTAACAATCAAACCTTTTTCAAATGTATATTCTTCATCGATTGGATTAGGTCTATTCATAGTATTCTCTTGCCCCTTTTTTAATTTAATCAGGAAGAATAGCAGTATTTAGAAAACTTTTTTAAGTAAGTTAACCACATGTAACCTAGCAATCTACATTAAGACCCATGGTTTCTGCCCTTACTTCACAGTAAGTTTAGTCTTCATTTTAGAGTTTAGTATTTTACACTCACCTTGTCTAAGTGATAAAACACTAGGCTATAAACCCTCTTACTAAAACTTTATAACAATTAAACTAAAAATAGAATGAATTAATAGGTTTTTTAGTAAAAAATATTAAATTCTATACGATTATCAATTATAATTTTTAATAATGGCTGTAATTTTTTTATTTGTAACTTTTTCCAAATCTTCTGTTGAGGCATTTTGAATGGCTTCAAATGTACCAAAATAGTCTAGTAGTTTTTTAACAGTCGCCTTGCCAATACCTTTTTTGTTAAGGAGTGAGATTTGGGTGTCTTCTTTACGTTTTTTGTTTTGATGATAAGTAATGGCATAACGGTGTGCTTCGTCACGTTGGCGTTGTAGCCAATGTAAACGTTTATCATTGGATTTTAACTCTATGATGCCCTTGGGTGTATAGAGTAAATCTTTTGCCGCACCTTTGGCACGGTGGGCTTTGGCATCTAGTTTTTCTTTGGCTATGGCTATAACATCTAAATTGACATGGGCTTCATAGAGTAGGGTACGTGCTAAATTTAAGTTGGCTTGTCCTCCATCAAGCACCCACAAATCAGGGGCAGGGTTCTCTTTAAATTTTTCTATACGACGAGAGAGCATCTCTTTCATCTGTCCATACTCATCACGTGCATGTAGTTCATACCGTCTGTAGCTGCTTTTATCCCATGTGCCTTCATCCCAAACGACCATACCTCCTACGGTGGCAACTCCCATCATGTGTGAGTTGTCGAAGGTTTCTATACGGTAAGGTATAGACGTGAGGTCAAACAGGTCTGCAATACGTTGTTCCATCACCGTACTCTCTTGAGATTTTCGTAGTAACTCTTCACAGTTTTGCATCGCAAGAGCAATTAGTTTTGCTTTTGCTCCACGCTTGGGGGTGAGAATCTCTATCTTTTTATCAAAGCGTGAAGCGAGACTAGAAGCGACCTGCATGCTGTCTTCAAAAGTGTGTGCAGTTAGGATTTGTTTTGCGATATGTGGTGTATCGATAGTATAAAACTCTAAAAGAGCTTGTTTATAGGCTTCATTTTCATCAAAAATATGTGTATGTCTAAAGTAGGAGTACGCTGAAGAGATGATTTTCCCACCACGCATAAACATTTTAACGATGACCCCTTTATCATCACCGTTTTGAATGGCAAAGATGTCGAGGTCAAGTGCGTTGGCTAAATCAATGTTAGATGAGATAGTAAGCGTTGAGATAGCTTCAACAGAGTCACGCATAGCAGCGGCTTCTTCAAAGCGTTCTTGCATGGCAAAGTTTGTCATCTTTTCTTGGAGCGTGGTGATGAGATGTTTACGTTTTACGATGGAGTGTTTTGCTTTTGTGATGAGCTTAGCATACGTTTCAGGTGTCACTTTCTGCTCGCAGGGAGCAAGGCATTTTTTGATTTGGTAAAAGAGACAGGCTTTGCCTTCACGTAAGCAAGACTTTTTTTGCACCAAAGGGTAGACTTCATAGAGTGCATCAAGTAAAGCACGCCCTCCTGTAGGAAAAGGACCATAGTAGGTAATATTTTTACCTTTAACTACTTTACGTGTTATCTCAAAGCGTGGAAAATCACTTGACTCATCGATGTAGATGTAGGGGTAGGTTTTGTCATCACGTAGTAAGATGTTGTATTTGGGTTTGAGCTGTTTAATGAGAGAGTTTTCTAAAATGAGTGCATCTTCTTCACTTTGAACAACGATGTACTCTAGCCTATCTGCTTCTTCAAGCATTTTGATAATACGAGGACTTTGTGTAGGGTTAGGCGTAAAGATAGGCGTATATCTCCAGTATGATTTTACACGGTTTTTAAGGTTCTTTGCCTTTCCTACATAAAGTAGTTTCCCTGTCTTTGAAAAATATTGGTACACTCCTGATGAAGGAGGAAGGTTTTGAATTACTGTTTGCATTGTATGATGGCTCTTATACGTTCAAAACTCTCTTTGAGGGTTTTATCTTCTGGTAGCTCAAACATACCACTTGCACGCTCTTCATAATGAGGTACGGAAACATAAGAGACTTTTTCTTCAGGCATAGCATAGTATTTACTGTGAAAAATGACTACTTTGGATGCTGTCATCATTTTACAGCTACTATCATGGGTATTGAGCTGTATTAATAGGCTTTTTAATAAATCTCTATTATAATTAAGTTCCATTTTAAAGCCAGGATGAGTGACTGCTATAAAAAGTGTCTCTTCTTTGATGTATACAAAGGCAACAGCTTTTTGCCATTTGGGACTAAGAAGAGAGATGTATTTTTGGTAGCACTCTTGCTGCTTTAACACTTTAAATTGAGGCAGGGAAGATAAATGAGACAAAATTATATTGGCTTTTTTCATAAAGCAATTATAGCATCACTTAGCTGTATCATCTTAGCAGGATGCGGATATAAAACAAATCCTATCTATGTAGATGAGAATGCAAAAAAGACAAGTCAGAAAACAAAAAAGAGTACTAACTAGTATGCTTGTCAATGGCAAAATTTTAGTCAGGGGCATTGAGCTGTAGCTTGCTATAGTTCAAGGAGAAATAAATGATAGAAAAATATGATGTACTCATTATCGGTGCGGGGATAGCAGGGCTTTATGCTGCTATGAATATACCTAAAGAGAAAAAAGTTTTAGTCGTTTGTAAAGATATTCCTTGGGAGTGTAATACCTTTTATGCCCAAGGGGGTATGGTGACTGCGTTAGATAAAGCAGACATCCCTTTGCATGTAGAAGATACCATGGCAGCTGGAGCGTACCATAATAATAAAGAAGCAGTAGAAATCCTCTCTCATACTTCACTCGATACCACCGCAGATATTATTGCTAAAGGTATGGAGTTTGACAAAGATGATGATGGGAATATTCTTTTCACTAAAGAAGCGGCACACTCTGTAGAACGCATTGTCCATGCAGGTGGAGATGCAACAGGACGCTATATGCATTACTTTATGATGGTGCAAAACATGCATCAACTCCAAAGAAATACACTTGTTTATGATTTACTCATTGAGAGTGGCAGATGTTATGGTGTCAAAGCAACGGTCAATTATGAGCCTACAACCATCTATGCAGATGATGTGATTATCGCAAGTGGTGGCATTGGGTCGTTATATGCATTTAATACCAATTCGCGTACGGTATCTGCTGATATACATGGTATTTGTGTCGAAAAGGGTATCGAGCTAGCCGATATGGAGTTTATGCAGTTTCACCCTACGGTTTTTGTTGATACACCTTATGCTAGAAAACTTTTGCTTACAGAGGCACTTAGAGGTGAGGGTGCACATGTGGTCGATAATGAAGGCAGACGCTTTTTGTTTGACTATGATGAACGAGGAGAGCTGGCAAGTCGCGATATTGTCTCTCGAGGTATCTTTGATTATAAACGTAAAACAGGTAAACAGGCATATCTTGATTTCTCCATGTTTGAGGCGGAGTGGTTTGAACACCGTTTTCCGAACATTACCCGTACATTTGCAGCCATAGGCTATCATTTTCCTAAAGACAAAGCACCAATATCTCCTGCATTTCATTATGCAAATGGTGGCATAAAATGTGATGTCAATGGATGTATCCCTGGTATGGAAGGTTTGTATGTGATAGGTGAAGCTGCTCGTACAGGTGTGCATGGAGCAAACCGTTTGGCTTCAAACTCTTTGCTTGAGGGTGTGGTGTTTGCTAAGCGTGCAGTGACCCATCTTTTATCTAAAGGGCATCAAACAGTCAAAATACCTGCTTTTGAGAAAGATTACGGTAATATTCTGCACAAAGAAAATGATAAAATATATAAACAAAAACTACGTCAAGTGATGTGGGATGATATAGGGATTATACGAACAACCAAGAGTCTTCATGAAGCAAAAAATCTTATCTATGATATGAAAAACCAAGAGATAGGAAGATTGTTACAACTACGACTCAATACGGCTTCAGCCATTGTAGAAGCAGCATTGGCTCGTACAGAATCTTTAGGCTCTCACTATATGGAATCTGACTAGGGAATGTATAGAGATATAAGTTATCAAGTTCAACAATTTACTGCAGGAGATATAATGCACGAACAATTACACTTAACCACAACTTGGGTAGGAATACTCTCATTTATCGTCTTTGTTGTAGGGTACTACTTTATAGCCACAGAAGACAAGTATCATATTAACAAAGCAAAGCCTGCACTTTTAGCAGGTACGGGTATCTTTATGCTCATAGGTCTTTATATCGCTATTAGCGGTGATAAAGCGATGGGTGAACATTTACACATTGAGATTCATCATCTTATTGTAGAGATAGCAGGTATCTTTTTCTTCTTATTTGTAGCGATGACATACATCGAAGCGATGATAGACAGAGGGGTGTTTTCAGCACTACGCTTTAACCTAGTGAGTAAAGGCTATG
>Ga0256834_1002336_pt1 | contig 12080 bp, 13 predicted proteins | sample 4281140metaG_FD_190536 | JGI IMG/M metagenome (GOLD analysis project Ga0256834, IMG submission 190536) | Hydrothermal vent microbial communities from East Pacific Rise, Pacific Ocean - 4281-140 | ecosystem: Environmental > Aquatic > Marine > Hydrothermal vents | place: Pacific Ocean: East... | reverse complement strand
CAGTAATAAAGCAGGGAGTGACAACTCACTCTCCTATTACTTTAACCTTGCCCCCAACTACGATCTCATCTTAACACCTCGACATATGGCGAAGAGAGGTTTGATGATTGGCAGTGAGTTTCGCTACCTGAATCACTATCACCACCTCGGCAGTGTGAAGAGCGAATATATCTATGACGACCAAGACCGAGAGAGCGATGAACCCATAGAGCGGTACGCCCTTAGTTATAGAAACCACTGGAGTATCTCACCCAACTGGAACAATACACTCTTCTATGATGGTATCTCTGACAAGACCTACCTAGATGATTTTGAAAATAGTCTATTTGACAGCAGCACCCGCTACCTTGAGCGGCGAGCCGACCTCACCTACAGAGGTGAATATGGCAATCTCCTCATGCGTGTTCAGGCTTATCAAACCATCGACCGCAGCATAGCCAGCAATAGAACACCCTATACTCGCCTACCCCAACTACTTTGGACGACTAGACACCATGACCAACAACACGGTCTGCACTATGAGTTAAATGCAGAGCTGACCCATTTTCAGCATGATGAGCGTGTTCAAGGCCAGCGCCTTGCACTAAAACCAACCGTTAGCCTGCCACTACGCCGCAGTTATGGCCATCTCATCCCAAAACTTAGCCTCAACTACAACGACTACCAACTTGAGCAGCAGAGTGATGGCCAAGATGAGAGCCCCTCACTACTACTCCCCACCGCCACTCTCGATAGCGGCCTGGTCTTTGAACGGAAGATGAACTGGTTTGGCAACAACACCACTCAAACATTAGAGCCACGGCTCTTCTACCTCTACACCCCATACGAAGAGCAGGATGAGACACCTAATTTTGACAGTGCTGAGTTGGGTTTCAGCTTCGCCAACCTATTCCGCGACAACCGCTTCAGTGGCAACGACCGAGTCGGCGATGCCAATCAACTCACCACCGCCCTCACCTCTCGCATTCTACATGCTGATAATGGCCGCGAACTGCTACGTGGTAGCATTGGCCAAACCCTCTATTTTCGTGATCGCAAGGTGCAACTAAGCGGCTCTGAAGATGAGCTACCCAGCTCCTCCATTGCAGCTGAACTCAGCGCATCATTAGGTGCGGGGTGGCGCACCTCACTTAATCTACAGTGGGATCCTCACGTCGATGAGCAAGAGCTAATACAGAACAAAATACGGCTCTACTATCGTGGCGGCAACAATAAACTGATCAACCTGAGTTACAGCTACAACCGTGACACCATCAGCACCGGATTGGGCGCTGAGGATATCGGTATCTCCTTCCACTGGCCTCTACACCCACACTTCAAATTGATGGGAGGCTTGGACTATTCACTCTACCATGAAGAGGTTTTTGAGCGCTTTGCAGGTTTGGAGTATGGTGCTGGCTGCTGCTGGGTGCTACGCACACTCTACCGAGATTATTTACAGGATATTGAGTCAGATCACTCATCATCGTTTATGATACAGATCGAACTACGAGGGTTAGGCATGGTCGGAAACCCGATGTTAACCTTCCTTGAAGATAACATTAGCGGTTTCATAATTCCCGAAGCCCCGTAAAGATACCCAACTAAACGAGAAAGAGAGTCTGTGAGAGAAGAAAACCAACACCGCCGGTTACTGCAAGCGCTACTCCTTGGCTGTAGCCTACTTTTTTCTACGCTACCCAGCTGGGCCATAACCAATCTTGATCGCATCGCCGCCATCGTCAACGATGATGTCATCACCAATAACGAACTAAAAGATGAGATGGCTCGTATTGCACTCCAGATTCAATCTCGCGGACAGCAGCTACCACCCCACGCCACCCTACGCAAGCAGGTGATGGAGCGCCTAATTCTGACACGTCTACAGCTACAGAAAGCTAAAGAGTCTGGTATTAGCATCAGCGAGAGCACACTTGCCAACACCATCAATAATATTGCTCAACAGAATAACATCACAACACAGCAACTACGTGAAACATTGGAGAGAGATGGTGTCAGTTTTCAAGCTTTCCGTGATGATCTGCGTCAGCAAATTACACTACGCCACCTGCAACAACGCGATGTGATCAACCGCATCTTTGTCACGGAGCAGGAGCTACAGCGAGAGATTAAATTGAGCGGAAAAGGCTCCGACAGCCGCCAAGAGGTACAAATCCAGCATATCTTACTCGGCATAAAAGAGGGGGCATCTGAGGAGACCATTGCCGCCACTCGTGCTAATGCTGAGCAGCTCATTGACCAACTAAAAGCAGGTGGCGATTTTACCAACCTAGCTATTCAGTACTCCGATGGCCGCCGCGCACTGGAGGGTGGTGATCTTGGCTGGTACAACCCCTCTCAAGTCCCCACGCTGTTTGTCGACGCACTCAGCAACATGAAAAAGGGCGATATCAGCTCACCCATCCGCAGTGCCAGTGGTTTCCATATCATCAAACTGGTCGATGAGAAGGGCATCAATCGGCTAGTCATCACACAGAGCAAAGCTCGTCACATCCTCATCAGCACCAATGAAGTGGTCTCTGACCATGATGCCCGCACCCGTCTTGAGCAGCTGCGCGAACGTATCATCGATGGTGATGATTTTGGTGCACTCGCTCAATCACACTCAGATGATACAGGGTCAGCCATTAGTGGTGGTGATCTAGGCTGGGTTAGCCCAGGCGCAATGGTGCCTATCTTTGAGCAGCAGATGGATGAGCTGGCCCTTCAAGAGGTAAGCCAACCCTTCCGCACACAGTTTGGCTGGCACATCGTACAGCTGCTCGACCGACGCGATTACGACAGCACTGAAGAGGTGTTACAAAATAACGCGCTCATTGCAGTGCGCCGCAAAAAAGCGGATGAAGCAACCGACCTATGGCTCAGACGATTGCGTGATGAAGCCTATATCGATCTCCGCCTGGAGTAGCTATGAGCACTATTCCACGGCTGGCGTTCACTCCAGGTGAGCCAGCTGGCATTGGGCCTGATCTAGCAATCAAAATTGCTCAGCAGCCACACCCTGCACAGATCATCGCAATTGCCGATCCTGAGATGCTACAACAGCGGGCAGCGCAACTTGCACTGCCACTCACGCTGGTGCCATTTAATGCGGAGAGAGCCAACCAGCCACAGTCAGCAGGTGAATTACACATCCTGCCCATCAAGATGGCACAACAGATTCAACCTGGCCAAGCAAGCACAGCCAACGCCCCCTACCTGCTAGAGACTCTACGTCAAGCAACGGAAGGGTGCCAATATGGTAAATTTGATGCGCTGGTCACGGGGCCCGTACACAAAGCCACCATCAATCAAGCAGGTATCCATTTCACAGGGCACACCGAATACCTAGCCAATCTCTGCCAAGCTGAGCCGGTTATGATGCTGGCTCTCCCCGAGCTACGCGTTGCTCTGGCAACCACCCACATGCCGTTAGCAGAGGTGGCCAGTCACATCACCAGCCCGTCATTAGAGCGCATCATTCGCACCCTGCAACATGAATTAACCACGCGTTTTGGTATAGCGCACCCGCGCACTTTGGTCTGTGGCCTCAACCCCCATGCAGGTGAAGATGGGCATCTTGGCCGTGAGGAGATAGAGATTATATCCCCTCTATTGGATCGCCTGAGAAAAGAGGGGATGGAACTAGTAGGGCCTCTTCCAGCCGACACACTTTTTACCGAAAAGAGCCTACAACAAGCCGATGCCGTATTAGCGATGTACCACGATCAAGGGCTACCCGTGCTAAAACATCGTGGTTTTGGGCGAGCAGTTAATATCACACTGGGTCTGCCAATCATCCGCATCTCAGTGGATCATGGCACCGCGTTTGAGCTTGCTGGAACAGGCCAAGCCAATACCGGCAGCCTAGAGAGCGCGCTAACAATGGCAACAAAAATGGCCATCAACACGTTGCTCAGCAAAAAAGAAGATATAAACTAACAATGACCTCTATTAGCGACTAACTAAGGTGGGGTTAAAGCTGTTCACAGCCTCCCCATCTGATTGATATTGAATAGCCACTGTCACGGTAAGCGCAATAACGACCAGCAAAGCAAGTACGAGCAAAAAATCGGGTTTATGGCGATGTGTTGGATTTATCATAATAGTAAAGTCTGCATCAACAATGCATTTTTTTCTTTGGAATCAGTCACAAATAACAGATTGCTAAAGCACTCCTTTACTCACTAGCCCCAGCATCACCCAAGAGAGTAACAACCGCCTCATGTTTTCCTTTAGTTGCCATCGATAGGGCCGAGTTATTGCCTTTATCTTTAGCATTCACATCGGCACCCAGTGTAATCAGCTGCTCTACAACAACACTAAAGCCAAATGCTGAGGCTGCCATCAACGCCGTGCCACCCTGGGCATCCACCGCATTAACATCTGCACCCGCACCTAATAGCGCCCGTACCGTGCGTATATTGCCATTTGAGGAAGCACCCATCAGTGCTGTTCTACCCGCCGGGCTTTTGCTATTAACATCAATACCTTGTCCAAGCAGGTCACGCACCACTTCAACCCGCCCTGCTGTTGCTGCATTGATCAAATTCAGACTGGGGTCAACCGCATTTACAGCCAAACTGATACTATTAAGCATTAAAAATATAATTAGAAAATGTAGGTTGTTCATTTTGGATTTAGCACCCATGATGTCACTCTATAACTAGGTAATCGGCAGAAGTATTGAAACCCTGAATATAAAAACTGTCGTTTTCCCTTATCAATCTATATCTTAGCAGATGTTTTAAAACCAATTTGTACGTTTTACCACCTACAAAACACGCTATATAAGCTGGAATAAAATGAACCAGGACAACCCACACAATATTCAAATTGATGTTGAGAGCCTCTACCTTAGTGCTGAATCAGAACCCGAGTCAGGGCGTTACGTCTTTTCCTACACCATCACTATATTAAATCAGGGCAGCGAAGCAGCAAAATTGCTCGATCGCCACTGGATCATCACAGATGCCAACGGCAATAAAAAAGAGGTTAAAGGGAGAGGGGTGATTGGTGAACAACCTCATCTAGAGCCTGGTGAGACCTTCCGCTACACCAGTGGAACAATCCTTGAAACACCTCTCGGCAGCATGCAAGGGAGCTACAGCATGGTCAACGATAATGGCCGACCCTTCTTAGCGGCCATCCCTATTTTTTCACTCAGTAAACCTGGCACACTGCATTAATAACAGGGAGTAACCACCATAGCCATCTACGCCATCGGTGATATTCAGGGCTGTTATGTTGAATTTAGACAGCTGCTGGATAAGCTAAAATTTAATCCAAAAAAAGATCGCCTCTGGATTGCCGGAGATATGGTCAACCGTGGACCACATTCACTGGAAGTGGTGCGCTATTTAATGGCATTAGGTGATCGAGCCATCTGCGTATTAGGCAACCACGATCTACACCTTCTAGCACTCTCCGAGGGCAACATTAAGCATGATCGTGATACCGGTCTGCATAGCATCCTACATGCGCCAGATCGGGAGGAGCTACTTCACTGGATTCGTCACCGCCCACTGATGCACCACTCAGAAAAGAGAGGTTACAGCCTGATTCATGCTGGCCTGCCACCACAGTGGGATATTCCAACCGCACTTCGTTTAGCGGGTGAGGTTGAGGCGGTTTTAAAGGGTGATGGCTACCACTCTTTTTGTCTCGGACTCTATGGCAACAAGCCCGATATCTGGTCTGATGATTTAAAAGAGATGGATCGCCTACGGTTTATTGTCAACTGCTTCACCCGCATGCGATTTTGCGATAAAGCGGGGCGTTTAGCACTAAAGGAGAAGGGGCCGCCCAACAGCCCAAATATACCCTCATTACTGCCTTGGTATAAAGTACCTGGCCGAGCCAGCGCCAATGACCGCATCCTATTTGGCCACTGGTCAACCTTGGGTTACTACAATAACCACAATGTATGGGCGCTGGATAGCGGCTGTCTGTGGGGCAATAAGCTAACAGCCGTGAAGGTGAGAAAGCGTAAAAAACCTAAACCGATCCAACAAAACTGCAAAGGTGTGATGCGGCCAAGTATGGATTTCTAGCGGTGCTCTAAAGTAAGAAAGCTATAGTCATGGCGGTTTTTTTTATCCGCCCGATGATCCTCACGGGCAACAACCTGCCAAGCATCATCCAACTGTGGAAAATAGGTATCCCCATCAATCTCTTGGTGGATACGCGTCAGGTAGATGCGGTTCGCCAACGGTAACGCCTCAGTATAGAGACAGCCACCACCAACAATCATAATCTCATCAACTCTGCCTGCCTCTTCAAGTGCAGCCTCTAATGAGTGAACCACCACAGCACCATCAGCCTGATAATTTTTATTTCGCGTCACCACAATGTGCTTACGCTGCGGCAACAGACCTGGCAGAGACTCCCAGGTCAATCGCCCCATCACAATCGGCTTACCCACCGTCATACGCTTAAAATGCTGGAGATCAGCCGGTAGTCGCCATGGGAGTCGATTTTCATTGCCAATAACATCATTTGTGGTTACAGCCACAATGAGAGAGATGGATGGAGGATTCACTATACTGCCACCGGCGCTTTGATCGCAGGATGCGATTGGTAACCCACCAACTCACAATCTTCATAACGAAAATCAAACAGCGACTTCACATCAGGGTTTAATACCATCTGTGGCAGCGGGTAGGTCTCACGCGACAGTTGGCGCTCAACCTGCTCCATATGATTAGAGTAGAGGTGTGCATCACCAAAAGTGTGGATAAACTCCCCCACCTTTAACCCCGTTACCTGAGCGATCATCATTGTCAGTAGGCTATACGAAGCGATGTTAAATGGTACACCAAGAAAGATATCTGCACTGCGCTGATAGAGCTGGCAGGAGAGCCGCCCCTCTGCAACGTAGAACTGAAACAAGCAGTGACAAGGGGGCAGTGCCATCTCCTCTATCTGAGCAGGATTCCAGGCGCTCACCAGCAGTCGGCGGGAATCAGGTGTATTTTTGATCTGCTCTAACAACTGACTAATTTGATCAATAGCACCACCATTTGGAGCCGGCCAGGAGCGCCACTGAGCGCCATAAACTGGCCCTAAATTGCCACTATCATCAGCCCATTCATCCCAAATACGGACACCATTCTCCTTCAGATAACGGATATTGGTATCGCCTTGTAAAAACCAAAGTAGCTCATGGATGATCGAACGCAGGTGCACACTTTTAGTGGTCACCAATGGGAAACCTTTACTCAGATCAAAACGCATCTGATAGCCAAACAGGCTAGTAGTGCCGGTACCGGTACGGTCACCTTTAAGAGTGCCGTGATCACGCACATGGCGCATAAAGTCAAGATACTGCTGCATAACCTAGCCTGAGATTCGCTTGTTTTTATATGCCATAACAAGAAGTAGCACACCAAAAAAGAGCATTGGCAAACTCAACACTTGGCCTTGTGTCACCCATCCCCAAGCGAGGTAGCCGATATGTGCATCGGGGAGTCGAATAAACTCAACGCCCGATCTAAACAGGCCATACCCCAATAGAAACATCCCCGAAATAGCCATACGTGGGCGAGGCTGAGAAGAGTAGACCCATAGTATGAGGAATAGAATCACCCCTTCGAACAGACTCTCATAGAGTTGCGATGGGTGAACAGGCAGGCTCCACTGTGTGCCAGAGGCCAAACCGACACAGTAGGATGGGAACTCAGCACACGGCAGACGCATCCCCCACGGCACATCAGCAGGGCCACCCCACAGTTCGCCATTGATGAAATTGCCAATACGACCCGTAAAAAGGCCAAATGGCACAAAGGGAGCGATAAAGTCAGTGGTTTGAAAAAATGTTTTACCCTGACGCTTAGCAAATAGCCCCATCGCAACCAGCACACCAATCAACCCTCCGTGAAAGGACATACCGCCCTCCCACACTTTAATGAGGCTCAATGGGTCGGCAACAAAACCTGACCAGCTATAAAACAGTGTGTAACCCAACCGGCCACCCAACACCGCACCCAAGACAAAGTAGAAGACGACGTCATCCACCTGCTCAGCGCTCCAACCTGAACCCTCTTTTGCCGCACGAATGCGAGCTAACCACCAACCACCCGAGAAAGCGAGCAGGTACATAACACCATACCAATGTACTTTTAGTGGGCCAAGCGAGAGGGCGACAGGATCAATTTCTGGATAATTCAACATAGCGCGCATCTTATCATGAAGAACCCAGCCTTATGATTTATTCAGAGCTTCCTAAAGAAGATCAACTTGAGAATAAGGTACCTAGACCAATTTTGCCCTGCTATACAAAGAAGAGCCCTATAACAGGATTGGAATTCCTCATAAAGCGCTAAAAACCCCCTTTTTTGGCTTAAAAGAGGCAAAAAACGAACCTAAGTCACAGAATATGCACTACAGCTTTTGTTCAAGTGTCAAGTTTTTGTCTGTAGTGCCGTTACAGAAAGCAACCAACGCAGTACTACGACGTAACAAATCTAAGGATAATAAACATGAACGCAAACGTACAACCATTTATTCATCCAGCCATGGACACTCTTGGAGCGCGGATGCGCAGACGTCGTAGAGAAAAATGCATGACTCAAGAGCAGCTTGCAGTCAAAGCGGGCACTAACCAAGCCGTCATTCAGAAAATCGAAAACGGCAAAAGCCTTAGGCCTCGTAAGATCGATGAGATCGCCAAAGTGCTTGAAGTGAATCCAGCATGGTTGATGTTTGGAGAGAAATCTGGCGCAACCATGAGTGAAGATGCCCTCGAAGTTGCCAGAGCTTGGTCAAGACTACCTGAACCCGTTCAGAACCGAATCAAACGCCAAATCCATGAACAGTTAATGCTGAATACGTCGCGCTAAGAATCCCCCCGCCAGAGAAATCTGGCAAATAGCCCTTTATACCGGACTTACCCGTCCGGTTTTTTTTGCCTATTTACTCAGCACTTCACTACCAGATGCCACTCGGCCAATCCATTTGGCAATACTTGTGGTTAAGAGTGGTAACATGCCACGAAATTGATGATCAGCACCCAACACCTCATCTTGTCTAAATAGCGGGCCAGAACCCTGTTTGCCCGCCAAAAAACGCTGTTTTGCGCCTGCTAAGACCATTGGCAGATCTCGACTGCCATAGAGATCAAATAGTGGCTGTTGGATAGTCGCCAACTGTTCATAGAGTAGACTCTCCGCAGCAGCATCCGGCTCTGCCAGACGTATCCCAATAATCACGACGCCTTTAATCTCAGCGGCAGGCTGACCGGCCATATAGTGCGTCACCATCGCAGCACCCAAACCATGCCCTATCACGACAATATTGAGTAAATTTTCTGTTCTCAGGTAGGCAATGGCAGCCTCAATTCTAGGCACCGCATCAGTGACAAAACCTTGATACTCTGCTGCGTGAGCATTAAGCCTGCCTAGCGGCATCTGTAGAGAGAGTAGACTCCAACCTGATTCAGGCAACTCTCTACGCAAACTATGGATGACACCACTCTCGTCGGGGTGACCGCCCATATCATGCAGCAAAATAACAGCCCCTTTGCGCGGTGAAGTTACCGTATCACTCCGCAATGCAATAAAACCAACACCCGACGCCTGAAGCTCAACCCACTCACCATCAGTGGTCGATCGCTTAAGCTGTTCTGCTATTCTCGACTCACGCATCAAATCTGATGCTGAAAGGCTTGCAGAGCCAAACAACATCAGCAGCACTAAGAGTTGATTCATAACATCTCCAATATTTACCTCACTAAGGGCATCATAAATTGATATCACCCAGCAATACAGGGCTCCTTAGCAAAGTAAAATTTAGAGACTATCTACCGAGAGTGCGCAGAAAGGTAGTCATGCACTGTTTTAAACTCATCCTCACTCAGCGGTGCCATTTTCAAATGCTGCATCCGTTGCTGCATCGTCAGCAACACTATTTTCCACTGCTTTGCATTGAGCATCATAGGTTCAGGAAGTTGATGGCAAATAGAGCAGCGTGCTTCAAAGAGTTTTTTAGAAAAATCATCTGCCAATGCGCCACTGCTAAATGCTAAACATGCAACAAGTAGAATAGCCCTCATGGCAACGCACTCAATACTTGGCCCAATTTGCTACCGTCACTATAGTCTTGATTCATCTGCACGATACCGAGGCTATCGATCACAATGGTGGTTCCCATTGTGCCATCATAGAGATTCATCGCGGTTTGGTTGATATCTGCCAGCACAGTTAGACCACTGTAACCACCACTCACCTGCGCTGATCGTGCATTGGTAACGCTGCCAGTAACATAGTCAATTATTAAAAACTGCACATTAGGGTAGTTAGCTATATAGGTCGATCGCATGTGGCTCATATGGCTATCACACACCGGACACCACATGGTGAAGTACAGAACAACACCATCATGTGTCGAATACTCTGAAGATAGGGTGTGAAAGGTGTTAAGCGTAGACTCCAAGGTGAAGTCTGGCGCAATTTGCCCCACTTGATTCCCCAAAATGCCTGTCACAACGGTAGGGCGCTCATCAGAATCCGATGGGAGAAGATTATCTTGGCAGCCTGCCAAACCCAGCACCAAGAGAATAGTTATAATTTTAACGAAAGACATGGCTTACTCCCATGGTGATGGTATCTGTGGCAGGGAAATTCTCACCATAACCATCCTCCTTAATAGTATGATTAAATGACATCTTCACTATCCAATTACGATCCATGGTGCTGTAAGCGATCGTTGCTGAGAGGGAGTCTTTCTGTATACCTGTCGTTGGATCTGACCTTCCATTTAGCGTCCCCTGCTCCTCTTTGAGGTAGGCGTAGGCCAGGGTGTAGGTGAGGCTATCCATATTCTCTAGAAATTGGCTGTACCCTCCTGAGAGGGTAACCAGTTTCCGGTCACCCAGTTTTTTGTCGTATGGCTCAACATACTTGCCATACTCTTGGTTAACGGGTCGCTCCATATATTTTCCGTAGGAGAGAGCCAAGGTGCCATTCCAGGGGTAGATGGTCTTATCCAGCAGCAGATTGGCATCAAGGCGGTAAAAACCACGCCCTGTGACATCGAAGCTATTCTCCACATCATCATAGGGCGATATACCGGTCGGCAGTGTGACGGTTGCACCAAAGTAGGCAGCTGGAATTAAGTCAGAGGCACGCCTCACTTTCCAGACACACTTGATGGCATCAAATGCCTCATACCAAACACTAACGGCGGCATCACCAATACCATCAGTACGTGAAGATATACCACTGTATTGACTGTCATTCCAAACATAGGGTAGCGTCGCACTAACCTGCCAACGCTCAGATAGACGGTGGGCATAACCAACATTAACTCGCCATTGTGTCAGCTCAGAATCGGGCGGATCTTCAACATAATCGCCATCCTTATTCCAGAAGCCATTGTAGCTCTCACGATCGATTGAGATATCAACCATCCCATTGGAGAACTTGGGCAGTACCAGCGATGAGGCAGAACCACCCCCACAACAGGAGGCGGCATAGAGCGTCTGCGGTAACGCAAAAATAGCCCCCACAAGGAGGGCTGTATTAAGGGCCTTTTTATTCATTTTGACCTTTTATATTAAGAGGTTATTGATTACAGCGTAGTAGTAAAAGTGGCGTAATCATTCGTGCCATCTAGAGCAGGAGCCAACCCATTGGTCGTCTTCTGCTCATCGTTCACGGTTACACGAATCTGGAAGGTGTTCTCTACGCCATCTGTTAACCCAGTGACACCAGTAATGTTCCAGTAACCATTATCTTCATCATTCATCGCTGACCAAGTAGTACCATCTGTTGAGAACTCAACATCAATGGGGTTAGCGGTTAACTCATAGGCTGTACCCATGCTGTAGACTTGATTCAGAAGGAGTTTTGGGAACATCATCATGCTCTCTTTAGCTACAGCAAAGAGTCGTACCGTATGGTCACCCGTCGTGCCGGTGATAGTATCTTTGAATAGGTAGTAGGGACGCTGCTCAGTCATCCCCATCATCCCAGGGATGAGATCAAGCTGCCCCTTCAACTGATGTTTACCGTTGCCATTCATGCCCATACCAACGGGCGGGAAAAAGGTCACTGTTTCATCAGCATCAGCTGTCACCATCAGCTCCCAATAGCCCATTGAGG
>Ga0256834_1002335_pt1 | contig 12082 bp, 14 predicted proteins | sample 4281140metaG_FD_190536 | JGI IMG/M metagenome (GOLD analysis project Ga0256834, IMG submission 190536) | Hydrothermal vent microbial communities from East Pacific Rise, Pacific Ocean - 4281-140 | ecosystem: Environmental > Aquatic > Marine > Hydrothermal vents | place: Pacific Ocean: East... | reverse complement strand
AGCGAAATGGGAGAATTGGTTTTTCAACTCAAAAACCGAAATGACATATCCACCGTTTCAAACATAATAGAGCTATTGAAAGCAATAGGAGGAATTGAGGAATTTGATTATATCATTCCTGTCCCGTCCTCCAAAAAAAACCGCACTTATCAGCCTGTAGATGAAATTGCTAAGGCTCTTGGTGCTCAACGAGGCATAAGTGTATTAACTGGATTCCTTGTAAGAGACTCAGGCGAAGAAATAAAAAATATGGAGGACCCAGCTGAACGTGCAAAGGCTCTTGCAGACTCTATCACTGTTCAAGGCAAACAAGATATTTCTGGTAAACGTGTGTTGTTATTAGATGATTTATATCGTTCTGGTGTAACACTAAACACATGCTGTTCAGCACTTCAAAAAAATACAAACGTTGGCGAAATTCATGTACTTACAATGACAAAAACTAGGACTAAAAGATGACTACTGTATTTCTATCTGGCTCACGAAAAATTAGCCGTCTTAACGATGTGATACGCAACCGCATTCAAAACATGGTTGATAAAGAATTACAGATTTTTGTTGGGGATGCCAATGGTGCGGATAAAGCAATGCAAGGATTCCTTGCTGGAATTGGATATCAGAATGTCACTGTGTTTTGTGCTGGAACTACTTGTCGAAACAACGTTGGTGATTGGTCAACTCGAAAGATCGAAGTAAGTCCAAAACTTAAAGGTAGGGATTTCTATACTCAAAAAGACAAAGAGATGGCTGCAGTAGCAGATTATGGTTTTGTGCTTTGGGATGGAAGAAGTGCAGGATCGATAAATAATGTTTTTGAACTATTGAAGCGGGAGAAAAAAGTTGTTGTATATCTCTCTCAAAAAAAAGAGTTTGAAAAAATTTCTGACCCTCAAGATATTGAAAATCTTCTAAAAAACTGTGATAGTACCGATTACTTGGCAATTAGCAAGAAAACAAACATAAATAAACGAATGAGAGAATTTCAGCTTTCCTCTCAAGGAGAGTTTAGCCTTTAAAGGCTTCCTCTAGAATAACCGTTCAAAACTCGCTGGCTCAATTGTGGTCTGGTATTTATCAAAATAAATATCAATACCATCGTGTTGCTTGCCAAAATCAAAGATGTTTTCAAAATCTTGTGCAGCGCTCTTAGCTAATTCATAGCGTGCCATTTTTGCGCCGCTTCTGAATTACCGCATCTATAATATCGTCGGGTGTTTTGTTACTAGTTCCGCTTTTTTCACCTTCAATTAAGGCAGTGCGTATTGCTTCAATTTCATTTTGATCTTTTCGTGCCTTGCGTATCAAGTCATTTACAACCTCGCTACGGCTAGAAAATTCTTCGCTCTTTATCTGGGCTTTTATCCAAGCGTCATTAGGTGGTGATATTGAAATACTTGCTCTGGTCATTTTGCTCTCCGATAGTGATGTATATGTGATGTAATATTACATCATGCTGACGTGGATTGCAATAATCTTTTTAGGTTCTGGAGTTATGGCAGTTTAGCAATAAAATTTAGGCGACTAGGAATCAAAAACAACTCCATCTTTCAAAAATCTATTCAATAAAATCTTCATCAACTCCCCTTTTAAATAAAATCAAAAACTATACAGAATTTTTTTTACTTTGTATCAGGCAACACTCAACTAACCCTCAATAATATTGAATTAGACTGAATTGTAATAATATAATTATATCAACATGTTAGCGAATATTTTAACTTGACTTTTGCTAGTCTCTTCGCCCCTTTTAGAGGCAGACACGAGAATGTTTCTTGTGTTTTAGAGAGGTAAAAAATGACCCCGACAAAATTCTTAATTGGTCAAATCTTTGTTGTTTTCGCTGTGGTGATTGCAACTACTTGGGTGGCTACGCATTTTCCTCTATATTTTTGGGGCAGCTCACATGCTTGGCTATCAAGAAGGGCTTGGGTCAAAATTACTAAGTTTTGGTAATATATCAATCTATCCCCCTCATCGTCTGTATCAATGGTGGTATGCTTATGACGCTTATGCGCCAGAAGTATTCGCCAAGGCGGGCATGCTGGCGGCTGGTGGGGGTTTGTTTGGGATTATTATCGCTGTCATTGGTTCATTGTGGCGCGCGCGTCAGGACACCGAAGTTACAACTTATGGATCATCTCGCTGGGCGCAACCACAAGAAATCAAAGACAGCGGCCTTTTTAAAAATTCTGGTGTTTTTCTTGGGCGCTATGAAGATAATTACCTTCGACATAATGGCCCAGAACATGTTTTAGCTTTTGCGCCAACTCGATCTGGCAAAGGCGTAGGGCTTGTTATTCCAACTCTATTAAGCTGGACAGGTAGCGCAATCATTCACGACATTAAAGGTGAAAACTGGCAACTCACCTCTGGCTGGCGTGCAACATTTTCTCATTGTTTATTATTTAACCCAACCGATTTAGCCAGTGCAAAATTCAATCCACTTTTAGAAGTTAGGCGTGGTGATAATGAAGTTCGTGATGTTCAAAATATTGCAGATATTCTTGTTGACCCCGAAGGCTCACTAGAAAAAAGAAATCATTGGGAGAAAACCAGTCATGCTTTGCTGGTTGGTGCAATACTTCATGTTCTTTATGCGGAGAAAGAAAAAACTCTTGCTCGAGTTGCATCATTTTTAAGCGACCCTAGCCAGCCATTTGAGCGCACCTTAAAAAAGATGCTTACAACAAATCATTTGGGCAACGATGATATTCATCAAGTTCACCCAGTTGTTGCATCTGCTGCACGCGAGCTTTTTAACAAAAGCGAAAATGAAAGATCAGGCGTTTTATCAACCGCTATGTCATTTCTTGGGCTTTATAGAGACCCAACAGTTGCAAAAGTTACATCAGCATCTGATTGGCGCATTGCCGACCTTATGGGTGCAAAAAATCCAGTATCGCTTTATCTGGTTGTGCCACCCTCTGACATTTCAAGAACAAAGCCACTCATTCGCCTTTTACTCAATCAGATTGGTCGCCGCCTTACCGAAAAACTAGAAGGCGAAAAAAGCAAAACTCAAAACCACCAACTCTTAATGATGCTTGATGAATTTCCTGCTCTTGGACGGTTGGACTTTTTTGAAAGCTCGTTAGCTTTCATGGCAGGTTATGGCATTAGAGCTTATCTAATTGCCCAGTCGTTAAATCAAATTGATAAAGCATATTCTGAGCATAACTCAATTCTTGATAATTGCCATGTGCGTATTGTGTTTGCAACAAATGACGAGCGCACAGCAAAACGTGTTTCTGATGGGCTTGGAACAGCAACCGAATTGCGCTCACAAAAGAACTATGCAGGACATAGATTAGCGCCATGGCTTTCACACGTAATGGTTTCGCGCCAAGAAACTATGCGTCAATTACTCACGCCCGGTGAAGTGATGCAACTACCAGCAGATGAAGAAGTCATCATGCTTTCTGGGCAAGCACCAATCAAAGCTAAAAAACTTAGATATTATGAAGATCAAAATTTTGCAGGTCGGATTCTTCCCTGTCCAAACCTGCAAGTGGGCGGTTCTTATTTGGATCGTCCACACCCATTATCCGATGACTGGTCAGATAGGTTTTGCGTTGAGGACTTACAATCAGAAAACGAGAATATTTCATCACAAGAAACAATAGAAGATGAAGGCGGATTAAAACGTCACCCCACTCTTGAAGAAAACACTATCCAGCAAAAACCAGAGCAAGAAGCTGATGTTTTGAGTTTGCTTGATGATGACACAGATAATCAAATTGCTAGTCGTGGAGCTGATCCCTTAAAGCAACTTTCGCCCATTCAACGCGCTCATAATATGACACGCGGCACAGACAATGAACTAAAGATTTAAGAGGGATAAATGAGCAGAACAAGAATACATATTTATCTTGGTGATGACCGAAACAGGATTAAAAAAGAAGCAAGACTTCGTGGTGTTTCTGTATCTCAACTTACTCAAGCAGCACTCATTGCTTTTCTTGATGCTGATAAAGATAAGCGTGAAGCATTAGTATTACGACGCTTTGATCGGCTATCTCGTCAAATGAGTAAACTAGAGCGTGACTTTAGCGTTATTACAGAAACACTTGCGCTCTTCATTCAATATGAATTAGCAATCGCCCCACCAATTCCTCTTAGCAACCAAGCGGCAGCAAAAGCACAAGCACGCGAGCGTTTTGCTCATTTTATAGGACGTGTTGCAAGGCGTATGGCAGAGGGCAAAAGCCTAATTTCAGACGTGATTGACGAAATATCTCCAAATGAAACTGACTTTTTCAAACTAAATCTGGAAGAAGAATTGGAGGCAAAAAATGGTAAATAATCAAGCATCATTAAGCCGCCAACGCACTATGCTCATTACCGCTATGGGGCCGATTATTGGAGAGGCACTAAATGATAAATCTGTAATTGAAATAATGGCAAATCCTGATGGCTCTTTATGGCTTGATAAACATGGCGAGGGGCGCGTTAGGGCTGGGGATTTATTGCCAGCAGATGCCGAGCGTATCATTCGGCTTATTGCAAGTCATATTCGTATTGAATGCAATGATAGCACTCCGATTGTTTCAGCAGAACTGCCACAATCTGGCGAGCGCTTTGAAGGAATATTACCCCCTATAGTATCTAGCCCATGCTTTGCTATCAGAAAACCAGCAGGAATAATTTACACACTTGCCGATTATGTAGAGGCAGGAATTATGAGCGCACTTGAGGCAAAATATTTAAGCTTGGCAGTTGCTGAAAAGAAAAATATTATTGTTGTTGGTGGCACATCAAGCGGCAAAACTACTCTAACAAATGCGCTATTAAACGAGTTAATTGAACTTGATGAGCGAGTTGTAATTATCGAAGATACTCGCGAGCTTCATTGCCCTGTTCCAGATTTAGTTTCACTTAGAACAAAGCCAAATGTAGCGGCTATGTCAGACCTTGTTCGCTCAACAATGCGCCTTAGACCAGATAGAATTATTGTTGGTGAAGTGCGTGGGGCTGAAGCATTAGACATGCTTAAAGCGTGGAACACAGGCCACCCCGGAGGCGTTGCAACTTTGCACGCCAATGGCACACTTGGGGCGCTTTATCGACTTGAGCAGTTAATTCAAGAGGCTGTTATCACCGTTCCTCGCCGCTTAATCGCAAGCACCATAGATGTTTTAGTTTTCATTAAAGGGCGAGGCAATGCTCGCTCTATTGATTGCATTCATGAAGTCAAAGGTCTCGCCAAAGATGGCGATTATCAACTTCAAATTCCAACTGAATTGCCACCAAAACCAACTACCCCTCAATCAAACTTTATAAGGAATATTATAGATGAAAAAAATCATGCTAACGATGATGAATAAACCATCACGTCAAATACAAATAACTTTTGCAATTTTACTGTTTAGCTCCGTTAGTGCCTATGGTGCAGGCTCGGGCTTACCGTGGGAAGCACCACTTCAATCTATTCTTGAATCAATCACAGGCCCTGTTGCTCGCATCATTGCAGTGATGGTTATTACACTAACAGGTCTCACACTTGCTTTTGGCGAAACAAGTGGCGGTATGCGCCGTTTAATCCAAATTGTTTTTGGTCTTTCAATAGCCTTTGCTGCCGCAAGTTTTTTCCTCAGCTTCTTTAGCTTTGCAGGCGGAGCGATTGTATGATGAATGGTTATATTATTCCTCTTCATCAATCGCTAACTCAAGCCATTATGCTTGGTGGCGCACCGCGCAATGTTGCAATTTTTATTGGCACACTTGGGGCGGCAATTGGTCTTGGTTTGCAACTATGGCTTGCAGGTTTAATCGTTTGGCTTTTGGGGCATTCCATTGCCGTGTTTGCCGCGAAAAAAGACCCTCAATTCATGGACGTTTTAATGCGCCATATAAAACACAAACCATTTTTGGGGGTATGAGATATGTTCAATCTTGGTGAATATAAAAAACGCTCAACTAAACTTGCTGATTACCTGCCTTGGGTATCTCTCGTTGCTAAAGGTATTATTCTTAATAAAGATGGCTCTTTTTTGCGAAGTGCAAAATATAGAGGCCCAGATTTAGAAAGCGCCACACAATCTGAATTGATAGCCACTAGTGCGCGTATCAATGATATTTTGAAACGATTTGGATCTGGTTGGGCAATTAGCTTTGAAGCAGATCGCCACGAGATTACTAACTATCCAGTTTCAACTTTTCCTGACCCTGCATCATGGTTGTTAGATGAAGAAAGGCGCAATGATTTTGAAGAAGAAAGAACTCATTTTGATACTTCATTTTATCTAACAATTTGTTATTTGCCACCAAAGGATAACACGAGCAAAGCAGAGCAGCTTTTGCTTGAAACACCAGACCATAAACGCTCATTAACTGCACAAGATCATTTGCACTCTTTCATCACTCAAACTGATAGAGCCTTTGATTTATTCGCCAGTATTTTACCAGAATTTGAGCCATTAGATGATGCAAAGATTTTAACATATTTACATAAAACTATTTCAACTAAGCGCCATGATGTTCTAGTGCCAGATACACCAATATATCTTGATGCAATTCTTGTTGATTGCCCTCTTAGTGGTGGTTTAGAGCCAATGTTAGGTGATGAACATTTACGCATTTTAACAGTTTTATCTTTTCCTAATTCAACGACACCCGGAATTTTTGATGAACTTAATAAGTTGGGAATTTCTTATCGTTGGCACACACGTTTCATTGCAATGGATAAAGCACAGGCAACAAAACAGCTAACTAAATATCGCCGCCAATGGTTTGCCAAACGCAAAAGCGTTGTGGCGCTTCTTAAAGAAGTCATGACAAACGAGCAAAGCGCACTTGTTGATAGTGATGCCGATAATAAAGCCCTTGATGCAGACGAAGCATTGCAAGAACTTGGGGGCGATCACGTTGCTTTTGGTTATTATACAACAAGCATTGTTTTGTTGGATAAAGACGCGGCAATTGTTAGTGAAAAAATACGCAACATTGAGCGAGTTATAAGTAGTGCTGGTTTTGCAAGTATAAACGAAACGGTTAATGCGATTGATGCTTGGCTTGGCACTCTGCCTGGCCATCTTTATGCCAATGTTCGCCAACCAATTATCTCTACTCTAAATCTAGCGCACATGATGCCGCTTTCATCTGTTTGGGCAGGCCCGAAACGCAATGAGCATTTAGATGCACCGCCACTGCTAATAACAAAAACAAATGGCGCAACTCCGTTTCGTCTATCTCTTCATCAAGGAGATGTTGGTCATAGCATAATTATTGGACCAACTGGTGCTGGTAAGTCAGTCTTATTGTCACTAATTGCTATGCAGTTTCGCCGTTATAAAGATTCACAAATTTATATTTTTGATAAGGGTGGATCAGCTCGCACCGCAACTCTTGTTATGGGTGGCACATGGTTTGATTTAGGCACAGATAGTGTTTGTGCTTTTCAACCTTTAGCAAAAATTGATGATAAAAATAAAAGAGCATGGGCGCATGAATGGGTATGTTCGCTTATTGCACATGAGCAAATCTCTTTAACCCCAGACATAAAAGATGCCGTTTGGTCTTCGCTTTGCTCTTTAGCGCAAGCCCCCATTAAAGAGCGAACTCTAACGGGATTGGTTGCGCTCTTGCAAAGCAATGAATTACGTCAAGCGCTTCAACCCTACACACTAAACGGCCCTCATGGTCGCTTGCTTGATGCTGATGAAGACAAGTTAAATCTTGGTGATGTTCAATGTTTTGAAATGGAAGAACTCATGCACACAAAAAGTGCAACCCTTCCAACACTTACTTATCTTTTTCATAGGCTAGAAATGCGTTTTGATGGCAGACCAAGCCTACTTATTCTTGATGAAGCATGGGTGTTTTTAGATGACCCTGAATTTTCTAGTCGTATTCGTGAATGGCTCAAAACACTTAGAAAACGCAATGTTTCGGTTATTTTTGCAACTCAATCTCTTAGCGACATTGCAAACTCAAGCATAGCGCCTGCAATTATTGAAAGCTGTCCAAGTAGGATATTCTTGCCAAATGAACGAGCAACCGAACCACAGCAGAAGAAAATATATGAGCAGTTTGGTTTAAACGAACGCCAAGTTGAAATCATTTCTCAAGCCATTCCTAAACGAGAATATTATTTTCAATCACGCAATGGCAATCGCTTGTTTGATCTTGGTCTTGGCTCGGTTGCACTTGCCTTTTGTGCCGCATCACAAAAAGCAGACCATCAAATACTTGCCCGTATCAGCAGTGAGGAAGAGCCAGCTAATTTCTTAGCTTCTTACCTCAAAGAAAAAAACCTCACTTGGGCATTGCCTCTCATTGAACATTTTAACAGGAGCTAAAAATGAAAAATCTCAAAAGATATATATTCGCATTCATGTTCACCTTTTTATCTTTGTTGCAACCAGTGCAACAAGCTAACGCATTTGTTTTTCCAGTTTTTGATGCAAATAACTTTAGTCAAAATCTACTAACTGCGGCACGAACTTTAGAGCAGATAAACAACCAAGTAACCCAGCTTCAAAACCAAGCACAAATGCTAATCAATCAGGTTAAAAATCTTACGAACCTGCCAACGTCAATCGCCAATGATTTACGAAGCTCATTGGCTAATATCGATGCGTTAGTGCAACGCGCACAAAATGTTGCCTATCAAGTTAATCAAATTGATAGCCTGTTTAATCGGCTCTATCCAAAAGAATATGCTAGCGCCACCTCTTCATCACAAATCTTTCAAGATGCAAAAGAAGCGTGGAATGTTGCTCGCGAAGGCTTTCAACATTCAATGCAGGTGCAAGCCAAAGTTGTTGAGCAGGTGCGTAATGATGCAAATGTTCTTGATAGTTTAGTAACACAAAGCCAAAGCGCAATAGGCAATTTGCAAGCAACACAAGCTGGCAATCAACTATTGGCATTAAACGCCAAACAAACCATGCAATTGCAAACCCTTTTAGCCTCATCTGCCCGTGCTGTTGCACTTGATAGAGCAGCTCAATTGGCAACAAAAGAGCAAGCACGCACTCATTTTCAAAACTTTCTTGGCGATAGCTCGCCTTATTCAAGATAGAGAAAGAATAAAGATATGAATGACCTTAATATAATCGATCAATTCATGCAGACGTTTGTCACTTATATCGATAGTGGCTTTGGCTTGCTCTCAACAGACATTGCATTTTTAACAACAATTCTAATCGGGATTGATATAACTCTTGCTGGTCTTTTTTGGGCATTATCAGATGATAAATCTGTCATTCCTGCTCTTATAAAAAAGGTATTATACATAGGTGTTTTTGCTTATATTATAAATAACTTTGCTTTCCTCTCACGAGTTATTTTTGAAAGTTTTGCAGGCTTAGGATTAAGAGCAACAGGAACTGGACTAAGCATAGCAGACCTTATGCGTCCGGGATTTGTTGCGGCAACTGGTTATCAAGCAGCAGAGCCGATTTTATCAGAAGTTAGCAACCTTATCGGTTCAATAGCATTCTTTGAGAATTTTGTGACAATAGCAGTTTTAATGTTTGCATGGGCTGTTGTGCTGTTAGCGCTTTTTTAGAAGCAATTCATATGCTTCAGAAAAACCTGTGATGTCAACAATCATTTTACGTTCACCTTCTGGCCACACATGATAAACGACAAAAGCTTTTTCTCCTACTTTCATATCATTCACTATGCCGACCGCATCTTCAAAAAATCGAACTTTCCCATTGTCAACCCTCACCGTTCCACGTCGTCCTGGGAATGTGTGTGGAGTGAAAATAGTGGGTCCAGATTGATTTATAAAAACAATCTGGAATGGAGAACTGCCTGAAAAAGTAGCAGCAAAGCATCTATTTTCAGCTTTGAACTGATTATAATTGCAGTCGACCCTCCACCCAGAAGATAATGTGGTTTGCTTTGCATTTTGAATGATTGCATTCCCGCTTGGTGAACATGCAGCAAGGGCAAACATAGCCACAAAGGATATTGATATAAATCGATAACACATATTCCACCTCATCTAGCCTAACACTCTGGGAAAGTCGAACGTAAACCTTCAAACCACTTTATGTCAAACAGTCAATAAATAAATTGAAACATAGGCAACAATTTTGTCTAATGAACGGGCAATTAAACTGCAATAAAAAAATATGAATAACTTGGTTTATGCTAGCGTCAAATATGAAACCATATTACAAACAAAATTCTACAAATATTTTCAAACAACAAAAGCTGATAATAAAAACTTGTGAAGCAACAAAGTATGAAACAAAACTCAAATAAAAGAGTAAAATTAGCACATATTGACATCACTAATAATTAGGTTTGCATGTTTTGATTTATGGTAAAAAATATAGAGAGGCTTAGATGAGTAAAGTTTTGAACAATGTAGAGCGCTATGTTAATGGATATGCCTCAGACCTTATAAAAAGAGCAGACAAAGATTATATTACTGCCAGAATGTGTTATGCTAATGAGTTGATTGATAATTTCTTGTGGAATGGTCAGCAGTGTATTGAAAAATATCTAAAAGCCATTGCCTTAATTCATAAGATAAATGTTAAAGAAGAAGGGCATAGACTCTTACAACTGTTTAAAAGGGTAAACAAAAAAATCAAAATTGGGCAACAATCAATTGACATTTTTCCTGTCGCTAAAATGCCAGATGGAAGTGCAATTAAATATAATAAAGGCACAAGGAAAGCTGGTCAAGAGTATGGCACATTTTATGATTTTCTTGATCGCCTAACTTATTTAGGAATGAACCGCTATTCTTCTTATTCATATTACACAAACGATATAGGTATTATGCAACTAGATGCTGTTGTATATATAATTAGGCGTTATGGCTGGTCTTTCGATGCGATAGTGGGGAAAGAAGGTAAACCTCTAGGGGAGAAAATAAAAGCGGATATAGATAAAGGAAGTTACTATTCGATTCAGGGTTATTTAGAGAAAGTTGAAAAGCAAGAAAATACACTAAAAAAATATCTATTAAAAGATAATTTTTATTATCCAAAACTGATTAAACATGGCAATTATCCTCAATGCTCATTATTTGTTAATCATGTGTTAGATCGTTTGTATAACGATGCAGAAAATGGCTCCGTAGAGCACAAGGAAACTTACATAGGCGTAGCCAATTTTTTGTTAGATAATTTGAAGTTTGATTGTAGGACAAAAAAAATTATAAAAGATAATATTAGAGCGATGTATGATAAAACTATCATTCAGTTAAAACAATAATTCTAAAATCCAAACACTATCATTTTTCTACCCATTATTTGGGTGTCACCCATAAAGAAGAGCCAGAACAGCTTTCTTCCTTGCCAAAATCTTATAAGGATTATGTTGCACCAATTCTTGGAGCGCCTTTGCCTGGTGAGTTAGGTGTAGCAGTGCTTGATGCAGAGCAACGCGCAGGACTTGAACCACCGCCTGTTCCACTTGGTGCAATGCCTTTTCAGGCAGACCATCAAGCAGATATGGAGCGAGCAGAGCGAATACGTTTGGCACAACGCGCTCAACAAGGGCGAGAATCTACTGTTTTCTTTCAAATTACTTCGCAACCAGAAGAGAGCGCTAACTCAACTAATAATAACGCCCGAACAACTCTTGAAAACAATCCATTTGCAACGCTTGCAAACGTAGATGGATTAAGTGGGCAGTTGCAAAATGAGCCAAACAATCAACAGCAAAAGAATGACTTTCTTAATAACAAACCAGACAAAGAGATTTACAATCCATATCAATTGCAAAACCCAATATCACCCTATCAGGTAATGGCAGGAACTATAATTTCTGCAAGTCTAATCACTGGATTAAACTCTGACTTGCCAGGCCGTGTTATCGCACAAGTTACCAGAAATGTTTATGACACGGTGAGCGGTAAATATATTTTAATTCCACAAGGCACACGGCTGTTAGGAAAATACGATTCAGTAGTTGCTTATGGTCAGCAACGCGCCCTTGTTGTTTGGCAACGTCTAATTTTCCCTGATGGCACATCGGTTGTTATCGACAATCTGCCTGCAACCGATAAAGCAGGATTTGCAGGGCTAAGTGATGAGGTTGATTTTCATACATGGCGGCTACTTAAAGGAATTGCACTTTCCACTCTATTTAGTGTTGGCGCCGAATTTGCCTT
>Ga0256834_1002334_pt1 | contig 12083 bp, 12 predicted proteins | sample 4281140metaG_FD_190536 | JGI IMG/M metagenome (GOLD analysis project Ga0256834, IMG submission 190536) | Hydrothermal vent microbial communities from East Pacific Rise, Pacific Ocean - 4281-140 | ecosystem: Environmental > Aquatic > Marine > Hydrothermal vents | place: Pacific Ocean: East... | reverse complement strand
CCAGTAATGTATTACTTTTTTTATTTGATCATTTGAGTATTTTTACAAAATACTCAAATAATGAAACAATATTTTGATGTCTATAAAGTTTAGTTTCCGTTTAAGCTATTCTTTATAGGATGGTTTATTGTTATGCTCTCTTATTTAAAGACATTATATCAAGTTGAGTCTATCTTTGTCAAGCTATATTAGTCTATATCAGTCATGCTTAGGTCTAAGTATGAGCATTTGTATATTTTTTTAATATATTTTGCATATCTTTTGCAGGTACGGGAAGTCCAAAAAGATATCCTTGAACACTTATACACCCATTTTGCATTAAAAACTTTTTTTGCCCATCTGTTTCAACACCCTCAGCTATAACATCTAACTTTAGGCTTTTTGACATTGATATTATCATCTTAGCGATAGTGAAATCTTCATCATTATTTGGTGAACCCAAAATAAATGAACGATCAATCTTTAATTTGTCTATAGGTAATCGTTTAAGATAAGCAAGAGATGAATAACCTGTTCCAAAGTCATCTACAGCAAGTTTTACACCCATATCTTTCAATTTTTGAAGTAATACTATAGCTTTTTCAGGATTTTGCATAATATTGCTCTCTGTTATTTCTAATTCTATATTCTCTGGAGTACATTTTGTTTTTACAAGTAATTCACAAAATTTTTCAATAAAATCTTTTGCTTGAAAATTTTTCATAGATACATTTAATGCCATACGACCTGTTTTTAATCCATTTTTTTTCCATAATACAACCTGTTTCATAGCAACTTCCATAACCCACCTATCTATAAAAACAACCAGTCCTATCTCCTCGGCAAGAGGTATGAATCTATCCGGTTGGATTAAACCAATTTTAGGGTTTTGCCATCGAACTAGAGCTTCCATACCAAGTAGTTTATTTTTACATACATTAAATTGAGGTTGATAATGAACAACTAATTCATCATTTTCTATTGCTTTTCGCAAGTTTGTCTCCATTGAAATTCTCTCTAATGCACGCTCAGTCATATCTGATGTATAAAACTGATAACTGTTTCTACCCTCATTTTTTGCTTTATACATAGCAGAATCTGCATCACGGAGTAGTATTTGTGGATCATTACCATCATTTGGGTATATACTAATTCCTATACTGCAAGTTATATAGAGTTCATGTTCATTTACAATTATTGCATCTTGAAAAAGCATCAATATTTTATTTGCAATCTCTACAACACTTTCAATATTATTTATAGAATTTATAATAGTAGCAAACTCATCACCACCTAAACGAGCTATTGTATCTGCTTCACGCATAGCACTTTTTAATCTATAAGAAACTTCTTTAAGCAAAGTATCTCCAACAGCATGTCCAAGTGAATCATTTATCTCTTTAAAATGGTCTAAATCAAGAAATAAAATAGCTATCATATTTTTCTCACGCTTAGCATCTTTAATGGACTGCTCAAGACGATCAAAAAATAGCACTCTATTTGGAAGGTTTGTAAGTGCATCATGATTTGCTTGATGTGCTAAAGCATTATTTTGTTTTTGCAATTTTTTTTGTAAATTTAAATGAGATGTTATATCATGTGCCACTTCAATTATTGCGTATATATCTCCATTAGCATCTTTTAAAGGAGTTGACATTAGTTCTATAAAATGTTCTTTATTATCTAAATCTACATACTTTTGAATAAATTTTTCAGCTTTTTTTGATGCAAGAACACTTTTTAATGAACAGAGGCGACTTGACTCTTCACAAGGAGCATCTTTGTCAAAAAAAAGCTCATAACATTTTGGATTTTTCTTATTATAACATTTACTTGTTTTTAGGTCTTCTTTTGCAGCACGGTTCATCAACCCTACACTATAATCTATATTTAACACTCTTATTTTATCACTAATTCCATCTATTACATTTTGCAAAAATAATTTTTGTTCTTTTAGTTTATTATTTTGTTCCTCTTCTGTAGTCATATCTAAAATATTTGCTACTATTACGGTTTTATTTTCTATATGTGTAACACCAAAACCTATTTGAATTGGAAACTCTTCACCATTTTTTCTTATACCGTGTAAGTTATGTAACCCACCTAAAATACCTGTACTTTTGTTTGATAATATATAATTTTTTACAGCTAATCTATGTTTTTTCCAGTAATTTGGAGGGATTATTTTATTTAGTGTGTCTTTACCAAGCATCTCTTCTTTTGAATAACCAAACATCTCTTGTGCTGATCTATTAAATATCTGCACTAATTGATCATTATCAATTGCAATAATTGCACTATTATTAGATTCTATAACGGTATTTAAAAAATCTTTATTTTCTTTAATCAATACAAGCTCTTCATGATATTTACGCTCAATGTAAATACCACATTCAAGTTCTTTCATTTTTTTAATTAATGAAAAGATATATTTTTTTTCTATAATAGAGCCATGTTGTGGGGCTATTAGGTTGATATCAAGCTTTTGTATTTTTGTAAGAGCATAATTAAGTATATCTTTACTAGGCATATATTCAGAATGAAACGCCTTAATATTATCAAAATAATTTTCATTTGCGAAAAAATCCCATGATTCTGATAAACCACCAAAAAGGTCACTTGAAAATAAAACTTTATTTTTTGGTTCATATGTAACAAAAGCACCTGGAGAATGACAATAAGGTGTTGTTAAAAATTCAAGCTTTAACCCTGATGGTGTAGCCAAGTTAAAACCTATTTTATCAATCTCAAGAAATGGGGATGTGACATTATAGTGTTTGATTAGCAAAGACATTCTACTGTGTGTTATAATTTTTAGATCTTGACGATCAATCAATTTTTCTATATTTGCTACTGAAGCACAAAGGTCTGGATCTTGATGTTGCAGAATAATATATTTTACATTTTTAAATGAAGATATAGATGATACTTTTTTTACTACAGCATCAAACTCCAGCATAGAACCAGGGTCAATTAAAATTGACTCATCTCCGTTTTTAATAAAATATGGATGACATTGAAACGGATCGTTTTCTATGTACATCCCTATCCAAAAAATATTTTCAGATATCTCAATAGCTTTTGTAAAATCCATCTAAACAGTTTCCTTATATAATATTAAATATAATTCTAAAGTTTAGCATAAATCTTACAATTACACTAATACATACATAAAAAAACACGGTAATTTAAAATTAAGTTTCATAACTTAATCATTTTATGCTAAAGTGAAAATCTAAAGCATAAGATCAAAAATACTTCATGGGTTTTGGTATAATATCTTATACCTCTCAAGCATACTTTCATTTCCACTAACTCCTCCACTATGGATATACATAATCTTTTCATCTGTTTGTTCTACTAAACATTCCCACATCCCAGGAGCATAGATAATATCAAATTCAATCCCGCTTAATAGAGTTTTTTTATATATATCTAAAAAATTTAAATATGGCTTTGCAAAGTGGTATTTTTTCTTTGGTTTTAAAATGACCAAATTTTCAGGAATGGTTGCCAAAGTTGACATCTGCTTTTTCAGATAATTAACATCACCTACACATGGTGTAGTGTATACTATATATTCAGGTAAAGCCAAAGCTAAAAACAAAGCTGTAGTCCCTGTTCCAGATGGTGTAGCTAAAGCTTTTACATTGGGTCTTTGTTCACGAATCTCCATAGCCAATATATCTAAGCCATCTTTTGCAGCTACAATTGCTCCGCCCTGATCTATTAAAAATGTTTTTTCATCAAGATTAAACTGTAATTCATCTATAACATCTCTGTACTTAGAATGTGGAATTTGAATATGTTTCATACCTAACATTTTTGCCAAATATAAGTTTCCACTATTTTTTTCTTCTTGTGTTTTAGATATCTTTTTTGAGTAATAAATATATTCCCAACCTTTTTGTTTACACATAGCTGAAATTGAGAGCATAGCGTTTGATTGAGTTCCACCATAAGAGATAATTTTATTAAATGTTTGATTTGGAGTTACTAAAAGTGGATGAAGTTTGCGAAATTTATTCCCAGTTAGATACTTGTCTACTAAATCATCGCGCTTTACAAGGAACTCCCGACCATCTAAAGTTATGCTAGAGATGGGAGTTGGAGTCATTATTGTTGTATTGTTGCTTTATCTTTAAGTGCAAGCATCTTTTTTTGCATAACAGATTTGAATTTTTCCATTTGAAGACGTTGTTCTATAAATGATTTTACTTCTGTAAATGATCTTGTTTTAGGTGCTCTTTTATCTTCTAAATAGATTAGATGGTATCCAAATTGAGTTTTAACAGGGTTACTAACACTACCAATTTTCATAGAAAAAACTTCTTTATCAAATTCTGGTACCATTTGACCTTGAGGAAAATAACCTAAATCTCCACCCTCAACACCACTAGGTCCAGTTGAGTGAGCTTTTGCAAGTTCGATAAATTTAGATTTAAGAGCATCTCCTTTTAAAGAGCTTAGTTGAGTTTGTAGTTTTTTAGCTTCATTTTCGTCTGTAACTAATATATGTCTAGCATGAACTGACTCTTTTTCATTAAATTCAGCTTTGTTTTCATCATAATATTTTTTTAACTCTATTGATGATACTTTTACCTTATCTAATTGGTGTTTTTGCCAAACTTGGATAGCTAGTTCTTTTTTTATTCTCTCTTGAACTTTTGCATACTCCTCTTTGAACTCTTTTGAATCCATAACATTAGTTTTTACAGCATCACCATAAATTAACTCTTTTGCTACAAGTTGCTCTAAAACCTGTAATCTTAGTTGTTGTTGTTTTTCTTGTGGAACTTGATTAAACCTACCTTGAGTTGCTTGCATTAACTCTGTTTCAACATCCTGTTGAGTTATCGCTTTTCCATTTACTGTTACAAGTGTGTTTGCAGTTACTAGTGTTGTGACGATAGCAAGTGATGATATAACTTTTGTTATTAATTTCATATATAACCCTATTTTTTTAGATAGATAAATTTTAGTACTTTTATATTAACCGTTAATAAACAAGATATAATTTCACATGAAAAAAGCCACAAAAGTAGAAATTAAAGCAATTCATCAATTATTTATAGACAAATACAGTGATGCTGTAACTGAACTAGATTATAAAAATGCTTATGAACTTGTAGTAGCAGTAGCTCTCTCAGCTCAATGCACCGATAAGCGTGTAAATGTTATAACTCCAGCTCTATTTGAAGCATATCCAACCCCATATGCTATGAGTCAAGCAAATATAGATGATGTTAAAAAATTCATAAATTCCTGCTCGTTCTTTAATAATAAAGCCAAAAATCTTTTAGCAATGGCAAAAAGAGTAGTAGAGGTTTATGATGGCGAAATTCCTATGAATGAGAAAGATTTGCAAACTTTAGGTGGAGTTGGACAAAAAACTGCAAATGTTGTATTAATAGAATATACAGGAGCAAACTTAATGGCTGTTGATACACATGTTTTTCGAGTATCTCACCGCTTAGGTTTAAGTGATGACAAAACTGCAACAGCTACAGAAGCTACACTTGTAAAAAAGTTTAAAAATAACCTTCATGCACTACATCAAGGGATGGTACTTTTTGGTCGTTATATATGTAAAGCTAAAAATCCAAAATGTGAAGAGTGTTTTTTAACTCAGTTTTGTAAAACAACAAAAAGCTTTAAGGTATGATATTTGCTCTCTGTATTAACATGAAAAGAATTTTATTACTCCTAATACCTATTGTTATAGCTTTAAACTTCAGCGGATGTGTAAACAAACATGGAATCTCGACTAAATACTATTCAGAGTGTAAAGAGTATTATGATATGCAGGGTTATTACCATAAAAAATGTGGAGATGATGATATAGTTACATATAAAGCTATTGGTGAGCTTTTTGAAGAGGAAAAGGAAAAACCAAAAGGTAATGTTTGGTAATGCCCTTGTCTCCAACGCAAGGAAAAATGTTCACTGGAGTTGAAAAAGAGACAAGGGTACTACCGCATTACCTAATAGCTATAAATGTAGCAAAGTTAGCCCAACGAAAAATCGCTTCGCAGTGAGAAAATCCAGAATTTAATGCCATTTTAATATTTTCATCTTCACTATAAGGTACTAAAATGTTTTCTAATGCTTCCCTTTTTTGAGAGATTTCATACTCACTATAACCCTGTTTCTTTTTAAAATCATAATAGTGTTCTATTAAATCTTTGTTTAGTTTTGAGTGATGAGAGATTACTTTTTCGCTAAATATAAACAGACCCTCTTTTTTTAATGATGATGCTATTTTTTTAACAAGCTCTTCACGAACAAGTGGACGGATAAACTGTAAAGTATAGTTACTTACAAAAACATCTGCTTCTTCATAGTCATATTCAAGAATATCTGCATTTTTTAGTTCTATTTCAGCACCAAAAGCCAAAGCTTTTTTTCTAGCTTGCTCAAGCATCGCCTCTGAGTTGTCAAGCCCAATAAGCTTAGCATCACTCCCTAACTCTCTTTTTACATTTATTAGTAAGGATGCAGTTGAGCAACCTAAATCATACATTAGTCCACCATCTTCTAAAGCTTTAAGAGCGAAATACTTTGTAATATCTTGACTTTGTTCATAAAAAGGGACACTTCTACTTAACATATCATCAAATACGGCAGCTACCTCTTCATCAAATTCAAATTGTTTTTTTATTGGTTTTGTAAATATTTTGTCATTCATGTCGTAATTTTATCTAAATTATCTACTAATATAGTATAATTCAAAAAAAACAAAAGGTGTTTTATGGATTTTGATTTTTCAACTTGGATGATGATATTTTTCGTAATTTTATTAAGTGTTAGTATGTATAAAGTTTATGCTTTTTTACCAAATAAAGCACTAAAAGATGATGATAAAACAAAAGAATCACAAGAAGAACTTGAAGCTATTATCTTAAAGATAATAAAAAGCAAAAATAACGATTTAACGAGAACTGAACTTTTTGAGCTTGTAAAAAATGATGAAGATTTTGATAAAGAGCATTTTTGGAGATTTAACTTAAATAGACTAAACCACCTTTTAGAAACCCTTAAAGCAAGAGGCAAAGTCTCTATCTGATGAGCTCTTTCTTAGCTTATACATTTTGGGCAAAGACCATTTAAAACTATTGAACTATTGTTTATACTATAATTACTTATAGATTTTGCTTGGTTTAATATATTTGATATATCTAAATCGACATCCATAATTGCATTACATTTTGAGCAAATAACATGATAGTGCTCTTTTTTTGTTAATTCATAAACATTTTTTTGATATGGTATTTTTACTTCACTTAAAAATAACTGTTCACACATTCTATTTATATTTTTGTATATTGTTGCAAGTGACAAAGATGGAAATTTATTTTGTAAAGATTTGTATAAATCATCAACATTAATATGTCCATTTTTATATAATATATCTACTATCTCTAATCTTTGAGGAGTTACCTTTAAATTATGATTTTGCAGTTCAACTATGTGGTTCATTGGTTTTATTCCTATTTTAAATCTAGCCCTTATTTAATTCGCATTGTATAAAATTTTTATATATACTAAACTTAATTTAAGATATTAATTATTAAAAACAATAATTTCCCTTTAAGTTTTATTATGACATAATTCTCTTGTGGAAAAAAATTATCCAATAAACTAAAAAGGATTTAAAATGAGACAATATGAATCGTATAGATGTAATAAATGCGGCAATGTAGTAGAAGTACAAAATGTTGGTGGCGGAGAGCTTCATTGTTGTGGTGAATCTATGCAGATGATAACAGAGAGTTTAACTTCTGTAAATTTAATGAAAGCATTCGCTGGAGAATCACAAGCAAGAAACAAATATGAGTATTTTGCTAAAGTCGCTCAAAAAGAGGGCTATAGAGATATTGCTGAACATTTTCAAAGAGCAGCCGATAATGAAAAAGTTCATGCTAAACTTGAATTATCATTAAACAATAGAATGATTAATAATAGCGAGGATAGCTTTGGAGATACAAAAGAAAATCTTCAAATGGCAATAGATGGTGAATCTTATGAAAATCTAACTATGTATCCAAATTTTGCAGAAATTGCTAAAGAGGAAGGTCATAAAGAAGCTAAAAAATTATTTGATGGTATTGGTAAAATTGAAGTTGAACATGAAAATATGTTTAAAATGCTTTTAGAGAGACTTGAAAATAATGCTGAGTTTGTAAGTGATAATGATGAAGAATCATGGATTTGTGAAGTTTGTGGTCATGTACATTATGGAAAAAAAGCTTTAAAAGTTTGCCCGGTATGTAAACATACTCAAGAGTATCAATCAAGATTAAACTCTAAAAAATAAGGTTTTTTGTTACTCCTATACTAGTGTCAACAATACAACTAAAAGTATCGGTGGAGTAACAATTAACCCAAACTTGCTATATTGCCAAAATCCAATTTTAACACCTTTTTGACTTAATGTATGGAGCCAAAGAAGTGTTGCTAAACTTCCAAATGGTGTCATTTTGGGTCCCAAGTTACACCCTACAATATTTGCGTATATCATCGAATCATTTGCTATATCTTTAAGAGCTATATCCATAACCATAATGGTTGGCATATTGTTCATAAAAGCACTTAGTATAGCACTTGTAAAACCAGTTCCAACTACTGCTATTAGGTTGCCTTGTTCATTTAGATATATTAAAAAAGTTGTTAAATATTCTGTTAGTCCTGCATTTTTAAGTCCATATACAACTATATAAAGTCCTAAAGAGAACCACACCACTTGCCAAGGTGCATTTTTAATGATATGGAGAGGTTCTACTGTTTTAAACAGTGTTGATATGATTAAAAAAATAAGTCCTCCACCAAGAGCAAATACCGAGATTGGAATATCATAAGCATCACCAATAAAATATCCCACTAAAAGAAGAGCTAAAAAAATCCAAGAAAAGTAAAATAGAGTTTTATTTTTTAAGACACTATTGGCATCTTGAAGCAGATTAATATCTACTGTTTTTGGAATATCTTTTTTTAATACAATCAAAAGTACAACAATTGTGATAATTACACTCACAATAAAAGGTATATACATATTTGTAAAATACTCTAAAAATCCTATATTAAAATAGTTTGCAGTTACAATATTTGTAAGATTTGAAAATACAAAAGGTAAAGACGCACTATCACTTATAAACCCACCAGCTAGTAAAAACGCCAAGATTGTTTTTGCATTTAGTTTTAAGATTTTCATCTTTGCTAGTAAGATAGGGGTTAAAATAAGTGCTGCACCATCATTAGCAAATAGTGCTGAAACTAATGCACCTAAAAGGATAGAATAGATAAACATCAATCTTCCATCCCCTTTGGAAAGTTTAGCCATTTTTAAAGCACACCACTCAAAAAAACCTATTTGATCTAAAACAAGAGAAAGAATAATTATTCCAATAAAAGCAAAAGTTGCATCCCAAACTATATCCCAAACGATAAAAAGGTCATTTATGCTAACTACCCCTAAGGTAAATGCAACTATTGCACCAACAACAGCAGTTGTACCAATTTGAAGCCCTTTTGGCTGCCAGATCACAAAAGTTAAGGTTATAAGAAATATACAACTAGCTAAGAGCATATTTTATTTTTTTATTTTAGTATTTATAGTTTGTTGTTTTATAACTCTTTTTGTAAACAATCGTAAGCCAACTTCAATTAAGAGTGCTAAAATAAATCCTGCTGCTATATAAAAGCCAACATTTGGAATATGTTTAGAGGTATATTGTAAAGCAAGGATAATTGCACCAAACATTGTAGAGATAGCTAAAAGTAATAAAATTACTGATGCTCCAGTAGTTTTTCTTTTTAAAAGATGACCAATATGCACTAAAGCATGGATAAACAGCATAGATATTGAGCCAATAGCAGCTATCTCATGAAGATCAAAAAATAGAATTAAAAGTGTAATAAATACAGCACTGATAATCAATCCCTCGGTGGAGTGATAAACATTACGTTTATAAATTTTAGGTAGCTCTCCATGTTTTGCCATATCGTAAGTTACATTAGTTATGGCATATAAGTTGGCATTGATTGATGAGGATGTAGAGACAAGTGCTGCAATAGCCATAATTGTAAAACCTACTCCTCCAAACACTGGCTTAGCAGCCTCAGCAAGTGCATAATCTTGAGCTTTTATAATCTCTGGTAAGCTTAAGTTTCCAAAAACAGCAAATGTTACAGCAATATACAAAACCATCACTAAGCCAATAGCTATCAACATTGATTTCATCATAAGTTTTGAGGGGTTTTGCATATCTTCAGCAGTATTGGTAATAACACGAAACCCTTCATAAGCAAAAAAAGTCAAAGCGATAGATGAAAAAATATTTAAAACAGGTATAGAATGATTAATTGCTAAATAATCAGGATTGATATAAAATGAAACAATAATTGTAAAAATTATGATAATTGAAAGTTTAAATAAGACGATAAAATTCTCACTTTTTGCAATCAAAGTACTACCAACTAAATTAATAGCAACAAATATAAAAAGTATCATTATGGAAAATATATTTGCATCTCCACCATCAGGTGAAGATAACATCATAGAGGCATAAGTACCAAATGTTTTAGTTACCATAGCAAGAGCAACAAGCGCAGAAAGATAAAAAAGTATTGCAACTGCTCCTGAGAACACTCCCTCCCCATAGCATTGTACTAAGTACTCTACAATACCACCACGACTAGGATATGCAGAAGCTAGTTTTGCAAGTGAATATCCACTAAGTAGAGCTATAATTCCACCCAATATAAATGAGATCCATACTAAATTTCCAGCAATCGCACCTGCTTCACCAAGCAGAACAAATATACCAGCCCCCACCATTGAGCCAATTCCTAAAAATACTGCACTCCATAAACCAAAAGTTTTATTATTTTGCATCTTTATCCCTTTTTTAGAACTATTTTAATGCTTTTTTTATCTCTAAAAGCAATCTCTTTTCAATCTCTTTGTATATATCTATAAATGCATTAAACTCTTTTGTAACAGGATCTTCAAAACCTACGTGGATTTTATTTATAGGGGTAGGAAAGATAGGGCAGGTTTCATCTGCATGATCACAAACTGTTACAACTAAATCAAACTCTATATCTATCACTTCATTTAAATGTTTAGAATAATAACTATCATCCCAAATACCATTTTGCTCTAATATTTTTTTTGCATTTTGGTTAACAGTTCCACTTGGAGCTACACCACAACTATATGCCTTTATGCCATCAAATTTTGCATTAATAAGTGCTTCACCTATGATGCTTCTACAACTATTTCCAGTACACATTATTAATACTTTTTTATTTCTTATTTTTAGTTCCTGTATTTAATTTCTATGTAGAATTATATCATACTTATATTAATATATCAATATAAGTTGATATGAAATAGAATTATTTTTTTGTAAACTTATTAATCTCTTCTTAATTTACCTTTTAATGGGTTAGTATTTTTAAGAATCTCTTAAAAATAGTAACCAAGACGCAAAGAGAGATAGTTGTCACTCGCTGTATCACTTAAACCTTTTGCATAGCTTGCAGTAACGAACCAGTTTGCATCAATATTGTAAAAGGTGTTAAAAGAGAGAGTTTCTATATCCTCTACATCTTTATAGATACTATCACTAACAGTATATCCGACACTAAAATAACTTTTTGAGCTTGGATAGAAACCAATACCAATATTTTGAGATAGAGTATTTTGATAGAGTACTAAAGTATCATCTGTGCTAATATCATCATCATTTATTAATGTATGGCTAAGTCCACCAAAAATATTGACTTTTTTCAATGTGTAACTAAGACTTAGTGAGGTAGTAAAATCACTATTATTATTGTTTAAGTCTGTATTGTATGTTGGAAGTATAATACCTCCTCCAAAGCGAATTGTTAAGTTTTTTACAGGTTTTAGTTTATAATAAGCGCCTAAAAATGAGTCGTTCATTCCACTATTGCTATAGGTTGAACTTTGAGAGTTGTAGTAAGATGAACTTGCTTGAAGTGAGAAATTTTTATAATAGTAGTCTATTTGTAAACTTTTTGAGAGTGTATCTGTATCTTCTAGTGTATCGTAGTTCATTTGAGAGTAATTAATCCCC
>Ga0256834_1002333_pt1 | contig 12084 bp, 6 predicted proteins | sample 4281140metaG_FD_190536 | JGI IMG/M metagenome (GOLD analysis project Ga0256834, IMG submission 190536) | Hydrothermal vent microbial communities from East Pacific Rise, Pacific Ocean - 4281-140 | ecosystem: Environmental > Aquatic > Marine > Hydrothermal vents | place: Pacific Ocean: East Pacific... | reverse complement strand
TACTACAAAAATTGTCGCCATGATTGGGCAGTACAATGAGTACGGAAAGCTCGAAATATTGGGTTTAGGTAAATCTAAAAGCTTAGGAGTTCATCGTGGTGTGGTAAATAATATCACACAAACAATACAATCTATACAGAAAGCTGTTCAAGATGCAGAAAACACTTCAGGGTTAAAAATTTCTGAAGTTGTAGTTGGAATTGCTGGGCAACATATTCGAAGTCTTCAACATAGTGATTATATCACTCGCCCTAATAGCGATACGGTTATTGATGATGGAGATATTGAAGATTTATGCAATCAAGTACACAAATTAGTAATGCTTCCTGGTGAAGAAATTATTCATGTACTTCCACAAGATTTTAAAGTGGATGGTCAAAGTGAAATTACCGAGCCTATAGGAATGTACGGTGGAAGGTTGGAAGCTAATTTTCATGTGGTGGTTGGTCAGGTTTCTTCCATAAGAAATATTGGTAGGTGCATAAAAAGTGCAGGTTTAGAAATGGCTGGTATTACCTTAGAACCCTTAGCTTCTGCCAATGCGGTTTTAGGAGTTGAAGAAAAAGAAGCAGGAGTTGCCTTAATTGATATTGGTGGAGGAACTACCGATTTGGCCATTTTTAAAGACGGAATAATTCGACATACTGCTGTAATTCCTTTCGGAGGGAATGTAATAACTGAAGATATAAAAGAAGGCTGTTCGATTATTGAAAATCAAGCAGAATTATTAAAAATAAAATTTGGGTCTGCTTGGCCTGGAGAGAATAAGGATAATGAAATTGTTTCCATTCCAGGATTAAGAGGAAGAGAACCAAAGGAAATCACCTTAAAAAATCTTTCAAAAATAATTCATGCACGAGTGATTGAGATTATTGAACAAGTATATCTAGAAATTAAAAATTACGGTCACGAAGAGCAAAAGAAAAAACTAATCGCTGGAATCGTTTTAACTGGTGGTGGAGCCCAGTTAAAGCACATAAAACAATTGGTGGAATATATCACAGGTATGGATACTCGCGTAGGTTACCCTAACGAACATATGGCAGGAGATAGCGATAGCGAAGTAACAAGTCCAATGTATGCAACAGCAGTAGGGTTGGTGTTAAACGGACTTGAAAACAAAAGTGTTTTAGATACCGAAGAAGTGATTTCAGAAGAAGAAACGGGTACCGATAATGAAGGAGAAACCGAAATAGAAGATGAAAGACCAAAAGAAAAATCTAAAGGTTTTTTTGATAAATGGGCAGATAAATTGAAAGACTTTTTAGACAATGCAGAATAAAGAGTATTGATATCATACTAAGAAGCAAATAAAAAATAACATCATAATAAAGCAAAACCAACAACCTCACAAAAAATAAAATTATGAGCAGTAACAACGAAATGGGAAATTTAGAGTTCGACTTGCCAATCAACCAATCCAATGTAATCAAAGTCATTGGTGTTGGTGGTGGTGGAAGTAATGCCATTAATCACATGTTTAATCAAGGAATTAAAGGTGTCGATTTTGTAATTTGTAATACAGATGCACAAGCCCTAGAAAGTAGTGCTGTACCTATTAAAATTCAATTAGGAGTCACTTTAACTGAAGGATTAGGGGCAGGAGCCAATCCGCAAATAGGGGAGCAATCTGCTGTAGAGAGTTTAGAAGACATTAAGTCAATGCTTTCAACCAATACAAAAATGCTGTTTATTACGGCCGGAATGGGAGGCGGTACAGGAACAGGTGCTGCTCCAATAATTGCAAAAATGGCTAAGGATTTAGGTATTTTAACCGTTGGGATTGTTACTATTCCTTTTGCTTTTGAAGGTAAAATGAGAAACGACCAAGCGAATATTGGGGTTGAAAGGTTGAGAGATAGTGTGGATTCTCTAATTGTAATCAATAATAATAAATTACGTGATGTATACGGAAACCTTGGATTTAAAGCAGGTTTTTCTAAAGCAGACGAAGTTTTAGCCACAGCTGCTCGTGGTATAGCTGAAGTAATTACGCACCATTACACGCAAAATATTGATTTACGTGATGCTAAGACAGTACTTTCAAATAGTGGAACAGCTATTATGGGAAGCGCAAGTGCTAGCGGTGCAAATCGTGCTGCTGAAGCAATTTCAAAAGCCTTAGATTCTCCGTTGTTAAACGATAATAAAATCAAAGGAGCAACCAATGTACTGTTATTAATTGTTTCAGGAGTTGAAGAAATAACCATCGATGAAATTGGAGAAATTAGTGATTATATTCAAACTGAAGCTGGCCACGGAGCTAATATAATTATGGGTGTTGGTGATGATGAAAGCTTAGAGGAATCTATTGCAATTACAGTTATAGCAACGGGCTTTAACGTTGAGCAACAAAATACAATTGTAAATGCAGAATCTAAAAAAGTAATTCATATTTTAGAAGATGAACAACGAGCAGAACAAGTGCTACTTTCAGACAAAAAGATACCTCAAGGAATTATACAAGATAGTCCAATAGTTGAGAAAGAACCAGTTCAAGAAGAAGCGCCTATCATTAAGCATACTTTATTTATGGAGGAGGAAGAGGAAAAAGCACTTGTGACTCCAAAGATTCCTTTTGAAGATTTTATTGAAACTTCAGATTTAATTAAAGATTTGGATGTGACTTATGAAGAAATTGATATTCATCATATGGCAGAATTTAAACAAATAAATATCAACGAAATTGATGTGAATGAATTTGTGATAGTAGATTCAAATTCAGAAGAAAAGCAAGAGTCTTTTACCGAAGTAAACAGAGATTTAGAAGCTAATGAGGAACAAATTTTAATGTTTGATTTGGACGTAAACCCTGCTTCAGAAAAAAGAGAAGAACCAAAAAAACAATTTCAAAAAACGGAGACTAGTACTTCAAATATTGAAGAAATTGAAGTGAATGACCACATTGAAATTGCTCCAATTACAGAGGTTAGTAAAGAGGAAACAGTTAGGTACAGCCTAGATGATTATCAATTAATGGAAGATAAATTAACAGAAGCAAAACCTTCTATGGTGGAGGAATCTAATGAAGAAACAATTGTTTTTAAAACCAAAACTATCGACCATCCAGAAAAAGAATTAGATGATAATACAGAAATAGAAGATCCGTTAAACGCCCCTATTTCTAAGGTGTTGATTGACCGTACAGAGTATCGAAAAAATACGATGAAAAAATTTAATCATAAATTCAATAACAGAAATTCGCATATTGACGAAAAGGAAAAAGTCCCTGCTTATAAACGTATGGGAATTGAATTAGAAGATGCAACCAATCAAGAATTAAATATTTCTAGAACCTCTTTAAATATAGATGATGATGAAATAGATTTAAGAACTAATAATTCTTTTTTACACGATAATGTAGATTAATAATTTACACTTTAAGCCGAAAGCCCGGGAATGATTTTTGTTCTTGGGCTTTTTTATTCTAATTTTTATTTGTCTTGTTATTGTGAACCTTTTTAGGCGAAGTAATCTCATGAACAATTCGTCTAAACGAAATCTCTTTGGGGCGAAGCAACCTCATAAAATTAATAAATAATATTTCAACTATAAACGCATAGTTTCAATACCTTTGCAATCCATAAAATTAAAGAAGTGATGAGTTTAGAAAAGAAAATAATGGACGCGATGAAAACCGCAATGAGAGCAAAAGATCAAATGGCTTTGGCTGCGTTAAGAGCTATAAAATCTGAATTGATTTTAGCAAAAACCAGCGGTTCTTCTGAAGAATTAACAGAAACAGATGAAAATAGAATCCTTCAGAAATTAGTAAAACAACGCAAGGAGAGTGCAAGTATTTTTACAGAACAAAACAGAGAAGATTTAGCTACCCCTGAGTTAGAACAAGCAAAAGTGATTTCACAATTTTTGCCTGCCCAAATGAGTCAAGATGAAGTTGCAAAAGTAGTGGAAGAAGTAATTGCTCAAACAGGAGCAAGCTCTATGAAAGATATGGGGAAAGTAATGGGAATGGTTAATGGAAAATTAGCTGGACAATCGGATAGTAAAACTATTTCTGGTATTGTGAAGGCTAAATTATCAAATTAATAATGGGTTTATAGAATATAAAAAAATCACACTTAATTAAGTTGGGGATTAATTATACACGTTGTATATTTTATTTTGAAATTCGTTTGATTTTTGTTGTTAGAAAGTCTATTAGGTAATGTAGAACGCTTTTTTTTAAGATTGCTATTTCTTGTCCTAATAGACTTTTTTTTGATGCTTTTTCAATAAAACATTTAAACCGCCAGTTTGCTTCATTAACCATCAATTTCAAGAAGTGCTACTATAATTTTTTGATAGTGCAATATATCTTCAAAATTTGAAAAGTCTTTTTGAAATAAGGGGGTATTATTTGCATAACATTGATTGTATAATTTTGTTGTGATATTTGTTGGTGAGATGTTTTGTTAATAGAATAAAAAACGAGTTATTTCCTTACGAACTGGCTACGATTACCATAGGAGGAAACAATTCACTTTTTTTTAAAACTTCCTTCTACATCTCTAGGTCTAAAACCTAAAGCTAATCGTAGCAAGGAAGTTTTGCGTTCAAAAGAACAAAACAAAATTACAAGAAACGTAACTAATTACAAAAAATTTACAATTTTTTAGAATTATTTTTTATTGCTCTCACGTATGTACACACATGAAAAACAAAAAACCTCATAATCAACTGGTTTGTAGTTTTTTATAAGGTTTAAAATAGTGACCCCGACAGGATTCAAACCTGTAACCCTCAGAGCCGAAATCTGATATTCTATTCAGTTGAACTACGGGGCCTATTTATTTTGCAAAGTTACTTTATTCTTTAGAGATTAAAAATATATTCTGTATTCATTATAAGGCAAAAACATATTTCTTTTTTTGTAATCCTTTTCGTATTCCTTTAACAAAATTAAATACCTTATATTTGAAGCATTAATCACATGAAAATCTTAATTATGAAAAAAGTATTATTCTTTGTATTAGCAATTGCTTTTACAACCGCTGCTTCAGCACAAACAATTTCAGTTTCTTCTGTAAAGAAAGCAGAAGGTAAAGAAATGATGAAAGAAAGCTCTAAAATGGACAAACAAATCACAGAGGCTTTAATGAAAGACGAAGGTCTTCAAAAAGAAACTATTGGTTATTTAGGGTCTAATAAGGAAACTAAAGATGCTATTGCTAAATTAACAAAAGCTAATAAAGGATCTAACAAAGGAATTATGAAAGCAATTTTAGGAGATAAATCATTATCTACTGCTGCTATTGAATTTATTTCTAGCAATCCTGAATTGTTAAACAAAGCAATGAAATTGGTAGGGATGTAATTCTTCATCACACTAAAAATAAAAATGGGCATCAAAATTTGATGCCCATTTTTATTTGCTAAATTTTTAATAAAACTATTCCACACTTAAAACCAAATCATCTTGCATCACCATTTCACCCGCTTTTAAAGTAATCGATTTTACTTTACAAGCTCGAATTGCTGTAACGGTAGTTTCCATTTTCATCGCTTCAATAATAAATAAAGGATCGTTTTCTTTTACTTCTTGTCCCTTTTTAACCAATATTTTATAAAGGGAACCTTGTAATGGTGATCCAATTTCATCTGGATTATTCTCATCTGCTTTTGCATTTTCTACTTTCGTAATGTTTAATGCTTTGTCGTTAATTTCGACTACTCGATTTTCACCATTTATTTTAAAGAAAATAGTTCGTATTCCTTCTTCATTAGGATTGCTTACCGAAAGCAATTTTACAATAATCACTTTCCCAGGTTCTAATTCGATAATGGCTTCTTCCTGAATTTTCATTCCGTAAAAGAAATTGATCGTTGGAAGTATTGCTAAATTACCGTATTTCTTATAGTTTTCGTGTGCCTGATCAAACACTCTAGGGTATAAAGTATAAGATAAAAAGTCTTCAAATTCAATTTCTCTAGTGAATCCTTTTTGGTATTTCTTTCTGAAGGCTTCAAAAGCCAGCTCAAAATCTATCGGTTCTAAATGTGCATTCGGACGATTTTTATAAGGCTTCTGATTCTTTAAAATAATCTTCTGAAGTTTCTTCGGAAATCCACCAACTGGCTGACCTAAATCGCCTTTAAAGAAATCGATCACCGAATCTGGAAACGAAATTTCCTCTCCATTTTCCATTACATCTTCGGGAGTTAAGTTATTGGTCACCATAAAAATAGCCATATCGCCCACTACTTTTGAAGAAGGTGTAACTTTCACTAAATTCCCAAACATCGCATTTACTTGCTCGTACATTTTTTTTACTTCATCAAAACGATCTCCAATACCTAAAGCAATAGCTTGCGGACGTAAATTAGAATATTGACCACCCGGAATTTCGTGCTGATATACTTCCGCAGTTCCCGATTTTAAACCTGACTCAAACGGATAGTAGTACTCGCGAATGTCTTCCCAGTAATTAGAGAATTGATTCAAGGTTTTCATATCAAATTCATGTGCTCGATCGTGGTATTTCATCATTTCAACAATCGAATTGAAATTGGGTTGAGAAGTCAGTCCAGACAGTCCACCCAAAGCCACATCGATCACATCTACATTCGCTTCAATTGCCTTTAAATATGTAGCAGATTGTAGTGATGAGGTATCGTGCGTATGCAAGTGAATTGGAAGTTTTACCGTGTCCTTTAAAGCACCAATTAACTCAGTCGCCGCATAAGGACTTAGCAATCCTGCCATATCTTTTAAAGCAATAATATGTGCTCCTGCATTTTCCAAATCTTTGGCAAGTTGCGTATAGTATTTGAGGTTGTATTTAGGTTGTGAAGTATCTAAAATATCGCCTGTATAACTAATGGCTGCTTCGGCTAAAGCGCCATTGGTATTTCTTACAAATTTGATACTAGGTTCCATTGCTTTTACCCAGTTTAAGGAATCGAAAATTCTGAAAATATCAATTCCGTTTTCCCAAGATTTATTTACAAATGCTTCTACTAAATTATCTGGATATGCTTTGTAACCAACGGCATTAGATCCTCTTAATAACATCTGAAATAAAATGTTTGGCATCGCTTTACGGAGTTCTCGCAATCGTGACCAAGGACTTTCTTGTAAAAACCGAAGACATACATCAAAAGTTGCACCGCCCCACATTTCTATACTGAAGGTATTGGCGTGGTTTTTAGCAAAACTTTCCGCTACTTTCAACATATCGTAAGTCCGCATTCTGGTTGCCAAAAGCGACTGATGAGCATCACGGATTGTAGTATCTGTATAATGAATCTTCTTTTCCTTCCGAAGCCATTCGCTAAATTTATCGGGTCCTAATTCTGTCAATAAATCTTTGGTTCCTTTTGGAAATTCTGCAAAATGATCGAAAGCTGGAATTTTTGCATTTCTGAAAACTTTCGAGTCATCTATAAACTTCACATCTGGATTTCCGTTGACAATCACTTCCCCTAAATAATTCAATAATTTTGAAGAGCGATCTTGTGAAAGCTTAATTTTAAACAGGGAAGGAGTATTCTGAATAAAATTTACCGTTGTTTTTCCGTCTTTAAATTCGGGATGCTGAATCACATTCTGAAGAAAATGAATATTGGTTTTTACACCTCGAACTCTAAACTCTTTTAAAGCTCGAACCATTTTCCGAACTGCACCATCTAAAGTCCTTCCGTGAGCGGAAACTTTTACCAACATCGAATCGAAAAACGGACTTACCTTATAACCTTGATAAATACTTCCGGCATCTAAACGAATTCCCATCCCTGAAGCAGAACGATAGGTATTGATGATACCGTAATCTGGAGTGAAATTATTTTCTGGATCTTCGGTGGTAAGTCTGCATTGTAATGCGAAACCGTAAGTGGCAATGCTATCTTGTTCGTGAATTTTTATTTGTTTGTCGGATAATTTATAACCTCCGGCCACAAATATTTGTGTTTTTACCAAGTCGATTCCGGTGACCATTTCGGTAACAGTATGTTCTACTTGAATACGTGGATTTACTTCAATAAAATAGACGTTATCTTCTTTATCTACTAAAAATTCTACCGTTCCAATATTATTATAATTTACCTCTTTGGCAATAGCCAAGGCGTGTTTGTATAATTGCTGAACTACATTTTTTGAAACATTATAAGAAGGAGCAACTTCCACCACTTTTTGATGACGACGTTGCACCGAACAATCCCGTTCGTGTAAATGACGAATCGTACCGTGGTTATCTGCCACAATCTGAACTTCAATATGTTTAGGATCTTCTACATATTTTTCCAAAAACATGGTATCGTCACCAAAGGCATTTAGCGATTCGTTTTTTGCAGAATCAAAATGTTTTTCAAGATCTTCGGAATTACGAACAATTCGCATTCCTCTTCCACCGCCACCAGAAGCAGCTTTTAGCATTAATGGATACCCAATTTCTGAAGCTTCAGATAAAGCAATTTTTAAAGAAGTTAGTTTCTTTTTATTCCCTTCAATTACAGGAACTCCACATTTTATAGCGTTCTTTTTTGCAGTGATTTTATCTCCTAAAGCATCCATTACTTCAGGATTTGGACCTATAAAAATAATTCCGTTTTCGGCACAACGTCTTGCAAAAGTTGAGTTTTCAGAAAGGAAACCATAACCAGGGTGAATGGCATCTACATTTTTCTCTTTTGCCAAACCTATGATTTCTTCAATGTCCAAATAAGGTTTTAATGGTTGGTTGTCTTCTCCAATTTGGTAGGACTCATCTGCTTTGTAACGATGTTGTGAATAGCGATCTTCATAAGTAAAAATAGCTACTGTTTTTACATTAATTTCGGTACAGGCGCGTAAAACTCTAATGGCGATTTCACCTCTGTTGGCTACTAATATTTTTTTTATTTTCATAACTTTTATCTAATAAACAGCTGATTTTAAAATTATTTGTTTTGGGTCATTGAGCGGATCCGATAGCTATCGGGTCGAAAATGAACAAAATAAAATAATTTACTCAATAATATAAGGATTTTCAGTTCTATAATTCCTAATAATAAAATCCAATGCACTTTGTAATATCGTGCCCATATTATCCGATTTTTTAAAATTTACATCGTGTGTTAAATCGAATAATTCTCCTTTTAGTTGGTTGATTTTATCTGTTGTTGAAATCGTATCAACTTTCATGCAATCCAATAAATGTTTAAGTCGATATTGACTGCTAATGGCTCTTTTTGCCAATAAAGATCGTTCTTCATTTTTATATTGTTCAATGGAGCCTTGTTGTAATAATTCTAAAGACATTTCAACAAAAGTATTGTTCTCTTTTAAAAATTGAGGCTTATATACTTTTATATTTCCTTCAAAAGATTGTTGGTCAAAATCGATGGCTCTAATTCGATATTGAATTCGATCAAAATCATGAGTTAAAACCATCACATAATTATAAGAACGCATATCGCCTAATAATCGTACAAAACAGCGTTCGTTAAATTTTACAAATTCCTTCGAAATAGCTTTCCTGTCTTGAATAGAGCAATCTTTTAAATTATGTTCTATAAAAACATCTCCTGGAATTCCCGAAATATGCTCTTCGATTAATGTATCTAAATTCACTAAAAAACTAATATGATTTGGCGATAAAAGATGTTCTAATTCCAAACCATAAACACGAGAAGCATCTGCTTTTTTCAAATAAAAATAGGTGTAATTGTCGTTGAGGATATTCCTAATTTTTATTCGGAAGGGTTTTGTGTTTCCGAAGGTGCAAAAATCTATACTATCTACTGTAAGATATGGGAGCGCATCATCACTACCGTCGGCGTGAAGAATGGTATATATTTTTTTTAGGTTAAGGTCAATTTCTTCTCGTTCATAATCAGCGAAATAGGTGCTTAGCCAAAGTGTATCTTTTTCGTATTTATCTAAAATAGGAACCGAACCTTGAAAGCGAAGTAAATCGTCATAATGAATCGGAATTTTAGTGTAACGACCGTTTTTTGTTAGGTAAGTAGTTAATTCCTTAGAGATAGGAAACGCAGGCTTTTTCTTTGATATGAGTTTGTTTTCAAGCATAATAAAAATTGATGCTTAAAGGTAAGATTTTATTTTTTGAAACTAAATACCTTTTTACTAAAAAAAACAATTGAGGATTAATGATTTTTAATTTATGAAAACGGAATAATCTCGAAGGGTGTGATTGAAAATTTTAACCATTAAGAAATTAAGAATAAAGCCTTTGTGAGCTATAACTAATAAAAGAGACACGAATTACACTAATTTTCACGAATGTTTGCTGGAATAAATTAGTAGTGGAAAATTATCACGAATGTAGTTCCTGCGAATTTTTATCTTCAGAATGTTTTTGGATAAGCTAAATTATTTAATAGTAAAAACTCAGTGGTCTTTGTGTAAAACTTTGTGCCCTTTGTGGTTAAACCTTAATTCCTTAATGGTATAAATTCGTTGCACTTTATGTAAAACCTTTGTGAGCTATAACTAAAAGAAAGAGACACTAATTACACTAATTTTCACGAATGTTTGCTGGAATATGGGTCGTGGAAATTTTCACTAAAGCTGTTCTAACTATTTTTATCTTTAGAGTAAAATACTTATTGGTAAAAACTCAGTGCCCTTTGTGTAAAACTTTGTGTCCTTTGTGGTTAAACCTTAATTCCTTAATGGTAAATAAATACTTCCAAGAGGATTATTGATGAATCCCTTCACCTAATTTTTTTAACTTCATTCTTTCTAAGATTTTAATACGCTTACCAGAAGTTTCGATAAATTTTTCTCTTTTTAGTTCAGAGAGCATACGGATACAAGATTCGGTTGCCGTACCAACAATGTTTGAAATGTCTTCACGCGATAACTGAATAATCATAAAACCATCGTGATCCACCCCAAAACTATCTTCTAAATGAATTAATGTCTCTGCAATCCGGTTTTTAACGGGTTTTTGCGAAATGTTTACAATTACATCATCCGCTTCTTTTAATTCGTGAGCTAAATTCTGAAGTAATTCCAACGTAAAACTTGCATTGTTTTGCAGGTTGTCGAGTATAATTTGCTTAGGTATAAAACAAGAATCCATATCGTTAACAGCAACAGCACGAAGGTTTGCAGGCTCTTGAGCAATAACAGAGCGTTGTCCTAAAACTTCACCATTACTTACAAATTTGATAATTTGATCTTTACCGTTAGTACTTAGTTTGGATAATTTTGCAATTCCGTAACGTACACAATAAATACCTTTAAGATGATCACCTTCATCAAAAATAACATCTCCTTTCTTAAAAGTTCGTGTTACTTTTCCGTCAGAAATACATTTAAGTTGGTCACTTGTAAGAGCTTGAAGCCCAGTAAATTTTTTAACAATACACTTTTCACACTTGTTGCCCATAAAAACAAAAATAACACAAAAAAAACAGATTAATGATATTTGTCATATATAAATATTAGCTTAAATTTCACATTTGCAAGTTGAGGCTATGAGTACTAAAGAAGATGAAATTACATGTTATCATTGCGGCGACTTATGCAATGATAATGAGATCGTTACAGATGACAAATCATTCTGCTGTAATGGGTGTAAAACCGTTTATGAAATTTTTTCTGAAAACGATTTAACCTGTTATTACGATATGCAATCCAATCCGGGTTCTACTCCAAGTGAAATTTCTGGCAAATATGACTTTTTAGAGAAGGAAGATTATCTCATTATACATTCCAACAATGCATTGCAGTTCTTGTATTTGGGTTTTGGAAAACTTAAACAAATTACAACCTGCTGTAACTGCTTCCCAAGTTAATTTTCCGAAGAAAACGGTGAGAATCACTTTTAAAGCTGAGGAGATTTCGTTAAAAGAATTGGTTTTACTGTTAAACTCCATTGGTTACGAACCTTACATTTCGCTAGAAGATTATACTTCAGGAAAAAAAGCGATAAATAGACAATTGATCTATAAATTAGGAGTCGCTGGATTTGCCTTTGGAAATATTATGTTTCTGTCATTTCCAGAATACTTTCAAGTGGATGGTTTTTGGATTGAAAAATATAAATACGTCTTCCGTTGGATGATGTTTTTCTTTTCCTTACCCGTAGTTTTTTATTCGGGGTGGGATTATTTTGTTTCGGCTTTTAAAGGCTT
>Ga0256834_1002332_pt1 | contig 12084 bp, 13 predicted proteins | sample 4281140metaG_FD_190536 | JGI IMG/M metagenome (GOLD analysis project Ga0256834, IMG submission 190536) | Hydrothermal vent microbial communities from East Pacific Rise, Pacific Ocean - 4281-140 | ecosystem: Environmental > Aquatic > Marine > Hydrothermal vents | place: Pacific Ocean: East... | reverse complement strand
TTCTTTCCACGAGCCAAGGTCTGCAGTTTTGACTGTGTGTACTGTATAAGAGGAAAGACAATTGTCAAGACATTGCTCGCATATAGTTCATATCAAATATCTCCGAGGCAGATAACAAAGTTCTTAGAAATAGCATTACAGAAGGTTAGGGCAGACACTGTTGATCTCTCAGGTAATGGCGAGCCAACTCTCTATCCAAGATTTATAGAGGCCGTCAGAGACATATATAAAATATGCCTTGAATATAGCATAAAATCTTTAGGCATATTCACAAACAGTACAGCGCTAGCCCGAAGATATGTTCGACATGCATTACGCTATATAGATCATGTTGAGGCTAAGCTAGATGTTGCTAATGATCTAAAATTAGGCATTATAAATAGACCAGTACATGGCATAACTATAGAGAAGATTGTTCACAATATAAAATCTGTTAGAAAGTATGTAACGTCTCTAATAATTCAGACACTTGTATGTGATGTGCTAGTACTAGACCGATGGGTCAGGAGCATAGAATCAAGCGAAATTGAGCAGTTTGTTAAAATTCTACTTACTATAGATCCTGACGAAGTTTATCTGTACACTGCATATAGACCAAGCCTAGGGACGAGGCATGTGCGTCCAGTATCTCGCGAGGACATTAGACAGATAGCGGATGTATTATCTAGTCATGGGCTGAAGGTGAGGGTCTTCATATAGCGGTTTTTAAGCCAACAGTAGAACACTTGAGAGAAGGTAAGAGATGGCTCGCTGTGAAGAAGAGAAGACGCTTAGAGAGGAGATTCTAGAGGTTCTGAGAGAGTACTATAGCATAGATAGAGTACCTCACAGACTTCTATCAGAGGCTGTTCGAGAACTTAGACAAATTAAGAATCTTTCCAGAGAGATAATACTGAAGTATATTCAGCAAATACTGATGCCAGAACTTAATAGAATATACATAGACAATGTGAAAAAATACAAGCAGAAGTATGGCTGGGGACAGATTAGAAAATTGATACACTTCATTGTTAGTGACCAGCTAATGAGACTCGGATACTCTGTTCACATTAGACCACTTGTTGATAGTACTCGTGTCGATCTTCTTGTTGAGTATTATGGAAAATATCTGCCTATTTTAATAAGAACAGAGAAGCACGATAAGGTTACTCTATACAAATCATCTAGACTAAAGTCAAAGGGCATTCCAGTATTTGTAATGACTATAACACGTGATAATATTACAAAAGATAAGATAGTGTTTGTACCTGATATTCAAAGACTTGAACGCGAGCTTGATGAACACGGTGTTCACTATCTCAAATACGTTGTCGATAGATACGAAAGTACACTGTTCGAAATATGGAGAACATTCGTAAATAGAGGATACATAGTATTCAGAAACATAATCGAAGGCTCGTATATGTTTGATTTAATGGCCGTTGGATATTCTAGAGTTGGTGTTAAGAAACTTACAAAATCGATATTCCAGTCTAGTCAGAGACTTAGGAAACTTCTAAACAGTGTAGCACAAGCTATCAGAGAGGGCGTTATAGATGAAGTTCTCCTATTAACGCCTTATGAGAAATTTGAAGATCTCTCAAAGGAGCTTAAGAGAACATCTGTAAGAAAGGTTGTTGATAGGTTATCGATTCTACAGATCTAGTTCATCATCTATACAATTCTGACAGTATGTGTCTTAAAGTTGGTAGTATAATTTCCCTTAACGCTAGTTGAACAGCATCTGGCGATCCTGGTAAGCAGAATACAACACACTTCTTGTATATGAAGGCTGATGCACGTGTAAGTACTATGTGCGGTCCAAGTTTTCTCTCGCTTAATCTTCTAAATAATTCGCCGAATCCTGGAAGCTCTTTGTCTGCTATTTCACGGACTGCATCTACTGTCTGATCTCGTGCTGAAGGTCCTGTTCCTCCAACTGTTATCACGGTATTAATGTTAAACTTTTCATATAGGTACTGAATGTAACGTTGTATAATTACCTTGTCGTTTGGTATTATTAACCTGCATACTTTCTCTATACTATTCTCCTTAAGTATCTTTACTGCAAGCATACCACTTTCATCTTGCGGCTCTTCTCCTCTCACAAGAGCGGTGAATAGTCTATTACTCACTACTAGCACTGCAACAATTGGTTCGACCTCAACAATCTCGTGATGTGGTTTGAATCCAGTGTCGAGCATACATGCTGAGTAATATGTATATTCTAATTCAGTATTCTAACGCGAATGGTCGAGGGTATACCCTGTAAAGTAAATGCAATATTCACAGATTATGATGGGACAATATCTCCTGTAGATGTATCTCGCGAGGAGTCTCGAGTCTTTCCTGAAGTAGAGCCAATCCTTGAGGAGATATCGAAGTACATACCTATAGCAATAGTCACAACAAAATCATACGCTTTCATAAAACCTAGAACAGAGAAGTTTGCTCATGCATGGGCATGCACTAATGGCATCGAGATTGTGCTGAGAGATGGGCGAAGATTTGTACCTTGTGAAGTTTACGAGAAGGAGAGATATCTTAAGGAAATCCTAAACCTTGCAAGAGAATTATTTGGAAATAGTGTCTTTATTGAAGAGAAGTGGGTTGGGACAACACTAGCAGGAATATGTATTGACTGGAGACTTCAGGGACATGTTGATAAAGAGAAACTTAGTAAAGTTATTGAAGAAGCTAGAAAGAGAGGACTATACATAATAGAATATGTTGGGCATCCATTTATTGACATTTTTAGCATCAACATAAATAAGGGACATGCAGTAGACTTACTGAAGGACTTACTGAAGGTTAGTGAGCCAATAATGTATCTCGGAGATTCTGAAAATGATAATCCTGCATTTGAGAAGGTTGAAGTTTCTGTAGCTGTTATTCACGACAAGAACCGAAATAGTAATCTAAAGGCAAAATATAGGGTAGAGCAGAAGGATCTGCCAAAACTACTGCAGAAAGTCTTGGAGTCTGTTAAAAAGTGAGAAATTATAGTACCAACATCTTTGTAAATGTTGACACATCCTGCAAGTTCTCCATATTAAGTATTGTTTCAACTATCTTCTCCATCCTGTCTCTAGTTAAGTATGGTTTTGCGAGTCTCGTGAATTTCTGCTTCACATCTTCTATGGACATTGGATTTCTAGGATGTCCCTTCGGATAGTCTATTCTTACGCATTCTTCACGTCCATCCTTTAGCCTGACCTTGACCTTGTTTGGTATTGCCTCTGGGTATAGTCTATCTATTTCCGAATCCACGTACACTTTTGTTCTCTTCAGGAGATCCAGCACCGCTGGATCACGTATTCTCTCTGGCTCGTAGTGCTCAAGCCATACCTCTCCGTACAATAGTGCTGTTGCTGTTATCCAGGGGAGACTATGGTCTGCCGTTTCCTTTGTCTTTGGATCCCACTTTTCAGGATCTTTCACAATTATGTCGTACCCTGTCTTGAAAGTGCCTATCTCAACCTCTGCAATATCCTCAGCCTTGAGTGGGCCGAGTCTTGCACGTATCTCCTGTGCTGCCTCAACAGCAGTCTGCGAGTGAATCTCTACAGGAAAGTGCTTTATTATGGTCTGCCTGACCTTTGTAGGTTTTGGCAAGTTTTCTAGTTCAAGTACTGGCTTAGGATCAAACTCACCTGAGAGTAGCTGTCTAATGAACGCCATCTCGCCCGTAAATGGTTTATCAGGCCCTGTCATTCCGTGTTTGGCAAGCATGCAAGCGTAAATTGCGTGGCGTACCGAGTCTGCTGTTGCTACTGCTTTCCAGTGGCTTAACTCGCCGACCCTGGTCTGTCTCATCGATGCATGACTTACACATGCGATAGAGATAGCTTCAGCAAGTTTCTTCTCGTCAAGCTTCATTAATCGACCTGCTGCAACTGTCGTAGCAACTAGTATGTAGTTAACGTGATCCCATCCATGCAATCTTAGACTGCCACAATCACACAATCTGCAACCTATCTCGTATGCAAGAGCTACGCTAGTTAGGAACTCCTTTCCTGATGCGTGAACGTGTGATGCAACTACAAGCAGTCCTCCAATCATGTCACTTGGATGAAGAGGCTCCTTTGATAGGTACGTATCATTGAAGTCAAGGTAACGTATCATGAGAGAACTGGCAAGAGCAGCCCAGTCAAGAGGCACTGCTTCTCGAGACATAAGGTAAGGCGTGCAGTAGCTTGATGAACAATGCAGCTCTGCAAGTAGTTGTCTCAGTATACTGACAGGTTCACTAAAGTAGGCTGGCAGCGCGACACCGATAGAGTCCAAGATCCTGAGTTTGACTTCTCGAACGACATCCTCTGGAATATCCTCAAACTTCAGCTCGAGTCCATACTTGACTAGTGCTCTAGTTATCTCATCCTTCATACAGGCTTAACAGGTGCTGTACAGCAGAATTTAGTCATTATCCACTCAGGTACATTAGTCAGCGTTTACGTGGATCATCACTTCAGGATCAGTGAGGGCGGTGCTCATCAACTACGCTAACTACACCTAACAGGAAAATAAAAGTAACTGCACTAACTCAAAACAAGAAATTCATAGAAATAGGTAAGCGACTTAAAGCGGACATGGTAATGCTTATAAATAAAACTTTCAACTACAGAACATGTCAACTAAAACACATGTCAAGAATTGGAAAGAGAATATTAGAGAATTATTGAAAAATACGATAAGACACCCGTACAATAATTACCTAGAAGAGTTCGTAAACTTTCTAGAAAAACTATGCGAAACCTGGCAAAAATGCCCACAGGAAATAAAAGAAAAATATGCATATCATCTAGCACTTTTACAGGCAGATAGCAACAAGTTAAATGTCATAAGAGCAAAAATTAATGCATACTACGCGTACCTTGTATTCAAAGGATACACAACCGTGTACAGGCTAATTAGAAACAAATTTGTAGCAGGGGGAGAAAGCATATACACATGGTTAAGGCTCTATAGAGATATAGCAAAATACTCGAACTCTCACACACAATAAATATCAAACATGGCACAAGTTTCTTAAACTAAAACAAACTTTTCTATAAACTCCGCAACTCCTTCACCACTTGGTTTTGACAAAATTATGTTCGCTATTTTCTTAAGATTTTCTGTAGCGTTCGATACGGCTACTCTTATTCCCGCTGCCTCAAGAAGAGGAATATCAGTATCACTATCGCCTACTGCCGCGATTTCTTCAATAGGTATTCCTGAGACTTTACTATACAACTTCACCGCACTACCTTTATCAACGTCTTTCGGCAGAATATGAATTGCATATCCACTGTATACTACTTTTAATTTTTCTTCAAGACCGTTTTGTTTTAGTAAATTGTTCATTAGCTCTATAACTGTCTCAGGACTGTGTCCTGGCTTAACGTAGTATGCGTAATCAAATTTTCTGTACTCATTCTGATAACTTTCTCTAACATAATCACTCAAGTTCTTTACTATCAGCTCTCTTGATAGATCTAGAAGTTCTTTGTATTCTGCACAGAGCTCATATCGGGTTCCTTTATACCAGAGGATGCATCCATTCTCAGATATTATTGGACTTCTAGACAGATCTAGACCTATGTATCGAGCTAAGGTCATTGCTACTATGTGACTGTTACCTGTTGCGAGACCAACCTCTATAATCTTGTTAGTATCGAGAAGTTTTCTAATAGCTTCAATAGCTTTTGTGCTTAAGCGTTCGGTGTTTCTACTCTCTGTTAGTGTTCCGTCAATGTCTAATATTATGCTTCTAATCTTAAGCATCTACGTTTTGGTTAGCTTGTATCTTCTTATTAAATTTCTAACCTTCTCTGTTAGACCAGGTAAGTGGCTTTCTGCTTCTATAAGTTTAATTATCTGTGCTAGAAATGCCTCATCTCTCTCGTCTGGACATTTAATCCATACACGTCCATTCTGGCCTACTATTACATCGCAGTTTAGCTCTTCTTTGAACATGTTTATCATAGATCCTTTTCTACCTATAACGCGTGGTACTTTTACTGCTTGTATTTCTACGATTGTTCCACTTGTTATTTTTCCAAGTTTTGCCTCTTTTATTGTTAATGTTACAGGCATCTCGTAGGCTAAATTAAAATCTATTACACGTGCTAGAATAACGTCATTTATGTCTAGTAATGTTCTGAGGTCTGTTGTTGATATGTCTACGTATTTTAGAACTGCCTCCTGAATCGGGAGGTATGCCTTGTACGGTGATTTTATGTCAACTTCCCAACCTGTCACGAGTATGTCAGTTACGTATCCTATGACTATGTCGCCTGGCTTTGGCTTGTAGGTGCCGCTCAGAGGTATTACGTTAACTTCTTTCTCTCCTTTGATATCTATCAGCGCGACTGTTGATGCATAGGCACAGTTTCCTTCCCAGTATACTGCACCTGTCACATGGTAATCTCTTGTAGCTATTGGATCGCCCGGCAGCACTATCTGCCTATTAGTGACGTAGAGTGGCATCGATGTTGGCTTAGGTGAATACTCCTATTATCTTTACTTCGCCCTCGCCACGTGTGAGCTCGTTTACCTTCGCAATTAGGCTATCCTGAAGTCCTGCAGGTATCTCGAGCTTAAGCAATAGCGAGCCGTCACTCTCGTACTTCTCGCTTATGACCTTGCCCATCTTTGCGAGTGCATTCTTTGCCTTATGCGAGTACTCTGGAGGTATTCTAACCTCGATGTGTGCTAGTGCTACTTTTATTGGTAGGACTTTCTGAAGTGCCTTCAGGATGTTGTTTATCTGCTCCTCAACTGACTTGAATGGATCAATTGCAACACCGGCCTGCTCAAGCGCATTCTCAACTCTCTGAGGTGGTACAGGAGTCTTTGTTCTAGTATCTATACAGTTCCTGCTTATCCACTCAATGATCTGCCTCTTCTTCTGCTCTATCAAACGCTTTCTCTGCTCAGCAGTTAGTGGAAGCTCTCCCTCCTTGAGAATCTTCTCAGCTATCTTCTTTATGTCCGTAGTTCCGAATACCTTCAGAAGAGCTGCCTCACTTGCTCTGAGACCTTTCTTAGCGTCCTTGTACACCGTGTCCGAGATGAGTATCTTGTCTATACTAATGGACTTGCCAAGCCTGAACTCAAGTGCAAGATCTGGATCTACTAGAATCTCGAAGTGCTCTCCCTTAGCATCATACTTTGCTATAGCAACCTTTCGAGTCATTGCTCTCTTCCTAGAAGCAAGTTCCTAAAATTAGGGTTTTAGAGGTTATGCTATCTCTGCTCGCGCTTTACCTCCTCAATGATCTTCTGTATCTCCTCTGGTGTAAGCTTCCTGAATTTTCGCTCCTTGACTGTTATGACGCCGATCTCTACACGATCAACCTCTAGAGTGTCTATGACCTTGCTCAGGGCTGAGACTGCCAACTTTATGCACTCGTCAATCGTCATGTCGTACCTGTAGTTCTTCTCCAAGAAGTCGAGTATGGTAGATGCGCCTGAACCTACAGCTGTTGCATAGTAGCCAAAGTATATTCCTCCTGGATCTGTCTGAAACAGCCTTGGCCCATGTCTATCAACTCCACCTATGATCAGCGCTGCACCGAAGGGTCTTACTCCACCATGCTGTGTGTATATCTGCTTTAGGTCACTTATTCTCCTGGTAAGGTACTCAACATCTATCGGCTCGTCATATAGTAATCTGTGAATCTGAGCTTCCTGACGAGCGTACTCTATCAGGACTCTAGCATCAGCCAGAAGTCCTGAAGGTGCAACCGCTATGTGCTCATCTATCATGTAGATCTTCTCTACGCTCTCAAGATCTATCAGTGGGCTGATCTTCCTCTTCTCTGCTGCCAAGACAACACCTTCCTTGCACTTGATGCCAACTGTTGACCAGCCCTTCTTAACTGCCTCACCAGCGTACCTGACCTGGTACAGCTCGCCTTCAGGGCTAAATATTGTTATAGCTCTATCGTATCCATATATTGCTGGAGAGAACATGGTAATCAGCTCTTGAGAAAGCCTCCTTGCTTATAAGCTTCTCCTAATAGTTTCTCTCAAAATGTGTTACCATGTTGAGAAAAGAGTAGTCACATGCTTTTATGAGGGAAAGTGGACACAGGAAGAGAGGTTCGTACTCAGAACCTGCAGCTGTACTCTCCTCATAAATGGACTAGAATACTCGCATCTCAGAACTATACCTAAGGATCTGGAGCTTCTTGGACAAGGATATGCAATAGTTCTAGGATACAATCCTGATAGTGTTCATGTTTTTCAATCAGAAAAATGTGAATACATTATTAATGTACTCTCTTTCAATAAGTATGAATATCCCCCTAGAGTGTTTTTAGAAGAACGTACAGTGAATATTTCACTCATTGATAAGCTTGTGAGAGAGCTTGACTATAGAAAAACCTGGGATAAGTTGTCAGTTGCAATCGTGTATAATCTCGACAGGAGCTGCACAATCGGAGTTATAGATGATTATAACTTAGATGCGCTATTCTATAAGATTGTTGGTCTAATCTACAGAAGTAGATCAATGCTTGAACATGTGCTTGTAGTGACAGATGCTCCGGTAGATGCCTCATTGCTTGGCTATTTGACTGTGTCGAGAGTTGTTGGTGTAGTCACGACAAGTTATGTTACTTGTGATGCTGCTGAGTATGCTCAGAAGGTTGGAATAACGTTGCTAGGTGAGTATGCTCCTGACATGGATAAGGGAAGGTTTGTTCTGTACTCTCTGGGTCTTCTTAAACTAGCCTAGTTGTTCTAATTACCATTCTATGTACTTGTCGCCGAGATCCTCAAGTATTGGACCAACGTCAGGTCTTCCCTGCCTGAGTCCTTTACCTGCAAATTTTGTGAGGTCTCTTCCCTGAAGTAGGAGCACTAGGTTACGTGCGTGCTTTCTAGCTCTGTCTATAGCTATGTTACGTAGCTCAACGTCACTTTCTGCCTCGTCCTCGTGCACAGTCACGTCTATTACAGGCTTGCCAGTCTCGAGCTGTACTAGAATTAGACCCATCGAGGCTACAGCGTACGTTATCTTATCGGTTAGAGACCTACCTATCCATCCTAGGACTAAAACACCTTCACACTCTTTCTCACGTAGAAGCTTGAGTGCTGCCCATGGCGTATTTTTGAATCCGGGGACTGTGAGTCTAACAATTTCTGCGCGTGGAACAAGGCTCTGAATTTCCTCTATGGCATACTTAGCCATGTCAACACGTGCGAATGTTGTATCAACTATTCCTATTCTCATGTCCTCATACGCTGCTCGTAGAGTTTAACTATGTCACTTCCTGCAAGTAGGACAGTGTTGAGTTTTCTCGCAAGTTCTCTACACTCGTCTACGCTTGCTGCCTCTCTACTAGATCCAAGCACTTCACATAGTACTATAGCTGGTGTACAACCTGCAAGCTCAGCTAACATAAGAGAGAGCTCGGTATGTCCGTATCTGGTACCAACGCGTCCCAGTAGGATAGGTACATGACCAGGCGAGTAGAAATTTGCTAGAAACTCTCTACGTGCCTGCTCGACATTTCCATCCTGAATCATCTTGACGATTCTCGACAGTTCTCTAATTGTTAGTGCACGATCGGTATCTCTTATACCTGTCCTGACTTTGACATGATTAACCCATAGTGAGAAAGCTGGCTCATCTCCATAACTTGGAAGCTTAACTAAGTCAGCGAGCCCATTAAGCTTTTTCAGGATTCTTGTCTGTAGCTCAAGACCAAGAACATGACCAATCTCGTATCTTGTTGCAAAACAGATCAAACCTCCAGCCATCTGTCGCATTAGTGCAATATCGTCAGGTGTCACAACCTCTGCAGGATAGACAATGTCGACCTCTCCTTCACGGTCATCAGAATCGTATATCAGCACAGGCCTACCCTGTCTAAACAGCTCAATCCCCAGCTCGATAGAGTCAAACTTTGCCATGACCAAGACCGGACGAGATAGGGAGTCCTCAAGAATTATAAACATTATGTTTCTGCGCACTCAGCTGTCCTTCAACAACTTGTTAATGTAATAGTGATAGCTTGTATGTTAGCGAATATAGGCATGTCTAGCGTAGAGGGTTATCAGCTTCGTGGGAAGTCATCATGTATCAGGGCCCGTAAGGTACATCATCGCTGTGGAGAAGACTAGAATTCTACAATGATGATGTAGGGACAGCGGCGGGGGCTAGGTTCCCCCTACTCATCGAGGCCATCTAGGCCACTCGTAGGGTGCTGGGGCAGTTGTAGTAATGTCCACGTAGTTTAATTTCCTTACTCTTTTTCCTGCTCAGCCACCCGTACCTTCATCAATGTTCAGCGCTCCTTAGGTCTCATCACAGCGTGATTATAGCTCTAGTCTGATGCTATGTGGCTCAATCTCCTTTCTCCCGAGCACTGTGACTAGTGCTAGTTTTGCTTTTTCCCAACATTCAGGTATGTTTCGCGCACCTATGTACCCCATTGCTGCCTGTATTCCACTCACAAATTCCTTCACAATGTTCTCCAGCGGGCCAGCGTATGGTACAAGTCCTTCTACTCCTTCGTATATGTCCTTCACCTTTCTGCTATACCGATCAATTGCGTATCTTCTCTGTCTGGCTCCAGGACTTGCCATTCCTCTGTAGTACTTGTACTTCTTCTCTCCAACAGCTATGATTGGACTCGGCGACTCATGTGCTTGAGCTAGTACTCTTCCAAGCATCACACACCATGCCCCAACTGCAAATGCCTTAACAGCGTCTCCTGGCGTCTTTATGCCACCATCAGCGATTACAGGTATCTCAATTCCTTGATCGTGAAGTGCATCAGCTACTTGAGCAACAGCCCATAATGTAGGTGCTGCTACTCCTGTAACGACACCTGTGCTACATATTGAGCCACTTGCTATGCCAACTCTAACACCATCAATCTTCTCAAGCTTTGTCAAGACTCTAATCGTGGAGTCGTAAGTTCCCAAGTTTCCAACTACGAGATCTGCGGTTATTTCCTTCTCGATACTCTTGAGTGCTGTCAAGATTTTCTCATGGGCAGCATTTGCAACATCAAGCACAAGGACATCAGCATACTTGTCTAGTTTGAGTGCTCGTTCCTTGTCGAATGGCGATATTGCAGCACCTACTCTCAGTCTTCCCTCACTGTCTAGGCAGGGCAGAAATGGTCTCTGGTACTCTAGTGCCCACACAGTAACAAAGCCCATGTAACGTCCCTGAGAGTCCACTAGCACAACTATGTCAACGTCATTTTCCAGCATCAGTCTTCTCAACCTTTCAGGATTCTCATCCACAGTTGCTATCACTGGTCTTCTCGACAGCTTGCATGCTGGTTCATCAGGATTGCGAAGCACATCTAGTTTCTTGACAATACCTACAGGTCTTCCAGCCTCAACAACAGGTATCGCATCAACAGCAAGTTCTCTCATTGCTGATAATGCGTCACGTGCAGGTTGTGATGCATCTAGACAGAAGGTATAGACAGGGTAAGGAGGAGCCTCCTTAACCTTGCGCACCATCTCTACTTCCTCATCAGTGCTCAAGTTCCTGTGCACAATGCCAATTCCTCCTAGACGAGCAAGCTGAATTGCAAGCTCGTGTTCCGTCACAGTATCCATGGGAGACGATACTATGGGCACGTTAATCCACACATTTCTCGAGACGCGTGTCCTGACGTCGACCTCGACAGGATCGACCTCAGTGTACCCTGGAAGCAGTATGACATCATTAAACGTGACTACAATACCCTGAGGAAGCTTCTCGCGAAATACCATTGGGCACACGATAAGGCACGTCTTAAAACCTTGTCGCAACATTGTAACACAGTGATGAAATACCTCGGGATCTGACAGGTGAGGAAATCCTCCCGGAACTGAGCTAGCTATCAGTTTGTAGTCTCTTCATCATCTTCAGCGCTAGGCGTTCTCATCATGATGACTATCCCCTAAACTGACAAACATGATGAACACCTGGACAGCTGATCTGAAAATAGACTAAGCTATTAATATCCTAAACAGTTCTCGTACATCTGGCTCCTGAGAGACCCTAAGAATGGTTTCGATGAAGGAGCCGCCCCCGCCCCATCACGCACACATTGCTACTCAGGACAGATTAAGCATATCATACAACATGTAGAAGCTGCTAAATAC
>Ga0256834_1002331_pt1 | contig 12085 bp, 8 predicted proteins | sample 4281140metaG_FD_190536 | JGI IMG/M metagenome (GOLD analysis project Ga0256834, IMG submission 190536) | Hydrothermal vent microbial communities from East Pacific Rise, Pacific Ocean - 4281-140 | ecosystem: Environmental > Aquatic > Marine > Hydrothermal vents | place: Pacific Ocean: East Pacific... | reverse complement strand
GTTACTTCAGCACCTGCATGAACAGCCCACTCACGAACTGTACCTGTTAGGATATCATCAGCACCAATAGTAATGTGACCTGCAACTGTATCACCAGAATAGTTTAGAACACCAATAAGTGAACCAAGACCACCAAGATCTTCAAGACCAACAGCAACATCAACACCGTTACCTAGATCAGAAGTAAGTTGGATAACGTGACCACCAGTAGTAACACCGTTTAGACCAAGATTTTGTGCAGATGAATCATTATCATGACGAAGACCGAGCCAGTTATAAGCTGTATCACCGCCAACATTAGCGATTGAGCCTTTTTTACCAGCCATAAGAACAGTGCTATCACCAACAGAAACATAAGCTTCGTCAATAACAAGACCGCCACCAGTAGGACCAACAGGAATATTGTTCAATACTGTGTAATCTTCATCATAGCCAAATTTGATAACTGCTTTAGCAGGACCAAAGTCACTTTCAGCAGTAGCAACAAATTTCAACCAAGCATCAACTGTAGATGTCCAGTCAGTAATACCGCCATTACTGTCAGGAGCATGTAGCCAAGCACCAGCAACAGGAATAGTCCAGTCACCCCAGTTAAATTCATATTTAACTTCGCCAGAAATTTGTAGGCAGTTGCTGTCTGAAGAAATTGTAAGACCTGAAATGCCCAGCTCGTCACAAACGTCTAATGATGTAAGCACACCAAGATCAGCAGCCATTGCGCCAGTTGAAAGACCAGTTGCAACTACAGTGCTAAGTAGTAGAGTTTTAATTTTCATAATTGACCTCCAAAGTCAAAAAAAGTGTTTTAATTTAATTGCCAGATAATTCTGACATTTTAGTTTGTCTAAACGCGACCACAATGGTTAAAGTCGATATTTTTGACCCTCACCGTGATTTGCCGTCGCCAAGTTTCACAACAAGTATGACAGACAAACGATCCCATGCATGGATTCGCTAAATGCAACTTAGCCATCTGCACAATGGAAGCAATAGCAAAAATCGTTATTTTGGGTGATATAGGAAGTTGGGGTTTAGTTGTTGCAAAAACCACACAGTTTTAGTTACGCCCTGTTAACTATGTCGGCTTGTAGCCAAAAATAATTCTTTATTGATAAGCAAATTTTCAACAAATTCGTTATATTATATAGAAAAATGCACATCAAAGAGATTCGCTAACAATGAAATTAATCAGCCGCTTTGCCTTAATATTAGTAGCAATGATAATTAGCACCAGCTCGTCAACGCTTGCTTCTACTCTCACAAGCTCATCTTTTATTGGAGTTTGGGAAACTCAAATAAAATCTCACATTACAATAAAAAAATGCGGCAATGGGTTTTGCGGATATCTTAGCAAAGTTATTATTAGGGACGAATTGTATAAAAAAAATAAAGACGCAATAGATAAAGTTGGGTTTGATAATGCCTATGATCATTTTAATAAAGATCCTGCCCTAAGATCTCGCCTACTTAAAAACATGAAAGTTCTTACAATGAATATGCGTGAAGATGACCTTATATATAGCGGAGAAATATATAACCCAGAAGATGGCAATACATATAAGGGCAAAGCTGAAATTATTAATCGCAATACATTAAGGGTTACTGGCTGTGCATTATTTGGGCTTATTTGCCAAAGTGAGGATTTTGTTCGGGTTCGATGAGGGGCGTTTTACCCCTTTGTTTCTATATCCCCACGCTTTTCTTATTTGACCCACCACCCTCAATCTCTTACGAGGAGGGATTGAGGGTGTGGGTTTAAGAAAAGCATGGGTGGAGTTAGAGAAAAACTTCTATTTTCCAACCGCTAAACCAGCGATCACAGCGGGGCGAGATTTCATTCTCTCAATCCAATTTTTAACATTTACAAATTCATCTATTTTAATTGCTTGTGGTTCATTCTTATTTGCCCAACCAATAGTTGCAATATCAGCAATTGAAAAATCAGTGCAAATATAATCTTTGCCCGCAAGCTGTCTATCTAGCACCCCATAAAGGCGAGTGGTTTCATCACGGTAGCGCTTAATCGCATAGTCAATTTTTTCTTTTGCAAATAGTGCAAAATGATGATTCTGCCCAAGCATTGGCCCAAAACCACCCACTTGCCACATTAGCCATTCATCGACTTTAACTTGAGCACGAGTTTCACTTGGGTAAAATTTATCAAATTTTTGCGCCAGATATTTCAAAATAGCGCCGCTCTCAAAAACAGAAATAGAATCACCCCCCGGCCCCTCAGGATCAACAATCGCAGGAATTTTATTATTAGGGGAGATTTTCAAGAACTCTGGCGCAAACTGCTCATCTTTCATGATATTAATTATATTTACATTATAAGGAATGCCCAATTCCTCTAACATGATTGAAATTTTCACTCCATTTGGAGTTGGGAAATAGTATAACTCTATCGGCTTAGTTTGTTTGCTCATTTTATATTCCTTTATTGTGGCTAAATGCCAATATTCATATCAGTTAATACTAATATACACATTCATCGGCAAATTGCGATGATAAAATTAAAAAATATTTCTTTCACATATTCTTGTGAATTTACACGTTCTTGCAAATTTAGTGGACAAATATAGGCTAATAATAATATCTCCTAATGGAGCATAAGGAAAAATGATTTGGAAATATTACTTCTATTGAGTGCTGGAATTTTTGCAGGAGCATTAAACTCGCTTGCTGGCGGAGGATCGTTTATATTATTCCCTGCGCTTTTAATGGCGGGCGTGCCGCCAGTGATTGCAAATGCCACCAATACTTTTGCCTCCCTACCCGGCTATGTTAGTGGGGTTGTGGGATTTTGGGCCGATATAAAGCAATATCGCTCAAAAATCATTCCATATTCTATTGTAGCAATAATTGGTGGATTTTTGGGTGCTGAATTATTGCTTAAAGTATCTGATGCGCAATTTACCAAAGTTGTGCCGTGGCTAATGGCTGTCGCAGTATTCTTTTTTGCATATGGTGGCAAAATAAACGCTTGGGCATCTGCTAAATCATCAGGGCAAAAAGCACAGGCAAAAATCGCCGCCGCTGGTTTGTTATTACTTTTATTATCAGTGTGCATTTATGGCGGGTTTTTTAATGCGGGTTTAGGCATTATTACTTTGGCATTTTTTGCACTTGCTGGATTTACCAATATTCATGCTATGAATGGACTAAAACTGCTCATTTCAGCAATTGTTTCTGCAATTGCAGTGGCAAGGTTTGCTTTTTCTGGGTCTATTGCATGGCACGAGGGAAGCATAGCATTTGTTGGAACTTTAATTGGCGGATTTATTGCTGCAAAATTGGCACACCTTATTCCAAAACATATTTTACGAGTTGCAATAATTATCTATGGCATTGTTTTAGTTTTGATTTTCTTTTGGGCTGCTTATAAATAAAATATACAATTCACTATGCAATTTGTTAAAAAAATTAAAAAAAGCTAGCATTTTCCCCTACTGCTTGTTAACATTTTATTTACTATTTACGAGTTGGGGAGTCGTAGCATTGGGATTTCTCTAAATTTTAGTTATGCATAGGGGGCTTTTATGCGTTCGAATAAAAGAAAATGGGTTATTCCTGGGTTATTAACCGTAGTGCTAGGCACTGCTGGGGCTTTATGGTTTAATGGAGCAAATGTTGAGACAGATCTTACCTCAAGGTCTAATGATTTACTTGCTGATAATGGCTATGAATGGGCGAAAATTGAGTTTGATGCACGTGATGCAACAATAAGCGGCACTGCAAATAATGAAGATGAAAAAGAAACCGCTCAAGCATTGGTTAAAGATCTTCCTGGCGTTCGCATTGTAAACAGTAAAATAGACACACTGCCCTATGTTTCACCTTATTTATTTTCTGGAAAAATCAAGTCGGGGGCTGTTACGCTTTCTGGCGGCGCACCAAATGATGAAATTCGCAACTCTTTAATTAAACAAGCTGGAGCTACGAGCAATTCTATTGAGTTGCAATATGGTTATCCAGATAAAGCACAATGGTTAGGGGCAACTGATTTTGCTCTTTCACAATTAGAGAATTTTGATGAAGGGCAGGTTTCTCTTAGTGATTTAGAAATATCTGCTTCTGGCACTGCTAAATCTCGTAAAGCTTATGATAATCTAAATGCGTCTTTTGCTTCACTTCCTGCTGGCGTTATTCTTAGTGGTGTAAATATTACTCCGCCTGTTGAATCTCCTTATTTATGGTCTGCGCAAAAATCTGCTTCTGGCGATATTTCTTTGCAAGGATTTGCGCCTAATGATGAAATTAATAAGCAACTTAGTGAATCAGCTAGCGTTTCTTCTTTGTTGTTAGCACAAGGAGAGCCAGAAAATTTCAACAAAACCGCTCTTTTAGGGCTTGAAACATTATCTTTGCTTGATGAGGGTGAAGCTAGCCATAGCGCAAACGGTTGGTCAATTAAAGGCAAAGCACCATCGCAAAAAGTGCTTGAGCTTGTTAATTACAAGCTTAAGAATTCAGGTTGGGATATTGCGGTTAATGCGCCAACCCCTCCACCTCCACCTCCACCTCCACCAATTGTTGCACCAGTAGTTGTTCCTGCACCTGTAATAGTGCCTGTTATTCCAACAGCTAATCCTTATCTTTGGTCGGCTGAAAAAATTGCTAGCGGCGCATTTAACCTTAGTGGATATGCTCCAAAAGAAAACCTCAAGACTTACCTATCTTTTCAAGCGGGAAATATAAAGCAAGACAATACTGCAATTGCAATTGGCGAGCCTGATAATTTTTCAGATCAAGCTCTTGCAGGTGTTGCTGCGCTTGGCGGACTTGAAAAAGGTCGTGTTGCATTTAATGGCACGCAATGGTCATTAGTTGGCTTAGCTAAATCAAAGAATGCTAAATCTGATGTTCTTGCTACACTGTTAGATTCTGCTGACACTAAAAATTGGCTAATTGACATTGAGACAATGGCACCGCCAATTCCAGTTGAAAAGCCTTATAGCTGGCAAATAATTAAATCTGTTGGCTCACCATTAGCAATTTTAGGTTATGCGCCTAGCGAAACTATACAAAACATGATTAGCAAACGTGCGGTTGGTAATGCTGATGCTTCGATGATTGCTTTGGGATCGCCAAAAGGCTTTGGTGGAACAGCAATGGCAGCCATTTCAGCACTTGATGCACTTGAAAATGGTGATGCTGGATATGACGGCAAAAATTGGTATATCAACGGCATGTTAGCTGAAGCAAAGTCGCTTGAGGATGTTTCAAATTCACTAAACAGAGGCAATATTTCACTTGATAAATGGGTGATAAATGTGCAGGAAAGACCAAAACCTGCGCCAAAGCCTGAGCCTAAACCAGAACCTAAACCTGAACCAGTTCCCGCTCCAGTAGCCTCATTAGACTACCGCTTTGTAGCTACGCTTGATGCGGACAAGTCGATTTCATTGAATGGAGATATTCCTAGCACTCAAACTCAGAATTATGTTGGAGTGCTTGCAGGTAAGGTTTCTACAAATAATTTAGCTGTAGATTTCCCTGCTCCTGATGAGTTTAACCGTTCTTTATTTAGTGGCATTCGCTCTCTTAAACTGCTTGAAACGGGTCAGCTTTCATACCGTAATCAATCTTGGTATTTTGTGGGCGCTGCAAAAAATGAGGAAACTCGCGATAAAGCTATTTCAAGAATTGCAACATTAGCTAACGGAGCTAATTGGACTGTTAATGTCAAAATACAGCAAAGTGCAATAAACGCATGTAATATGAATGTTGCAAAATTTGCTCAAAACAATGCGATTTTATTTGATGTGGGCAAAGCAAACTTAAAGAAAGAATCTGACATTGTATTGCAACATTTGGCTCTTTTGCTAAATCGTTGTCCTACTACCGATGTTCATGTTCAAGGACATACAGATTCTGATGGCAGTGAAGCAAGAAATCTTACTCTATCAGTTGATCGTTCGATTGCTGTGGTAAATGCTCTTGTAGAGCGGGGCATTAGTTCTGATCGCCTGTTTTCTATCGGGTATGGTGAAAGCATGCCTGTAACGACTAATAGCACAGTGGCAGGTAAAAAACAAAATCGACGCACTGTATTTTCAATTTATAAATCAACAAACTAGGGGCAAATATTATGATTGATGCAATTACCTATCTTGTGGGGCAATATTGGCTCTTTCTTTTGGCAGCGCTTATTATAGGCGTAATAACTGGCTGGATGTCTTGTTCAGCAAATAGTAAATAGAGGACAATATAAAAATGACAAATTTACCTCACATAATTGAAGTAGCATTATTATTGCTTGTTGCTTTTTTAATTGGCTGTTTAATTGGCTATTTCTTACGCTGTGTTTTATTCAGACCAAAAACAGCTGAAGTTGCACCTGTTGTTGCAGCAACTGCAAAACCTGCACCTGTTGTTGCACCAACTGCAAAGCCTGCGCCTGTTGTGGCGGCAACCGATGGTCGCCCGCAAACACTTGATAAACCTCGTGCTGGCAAAAAAGACAATCTAAAGCGCATCAAAGGTGTTGGCCCTAAAATCGAAGGAATTTTGAATAAATTGGGAATTTACCATTTTGATCAAATTGCTAAATGGAACCGCAAGACTGTTACTTGGGTTGACGATTATCTTTCTTTCAAAGGTCGCATTGATCGCGAAGAGTGGATTTCTCAGGCAAAATTACTTGCAAAAGGTGAAACTACCGAGTTTTCTAAACGAGTAGATAAAGGGACTGTTCCCTCATCTAAAGGTCGCAAAAAGAAAAAATAAGGTCTTCCTTATTTGACAAATATTAAGCTCGGTCATTGCAAAGACCGAGCTTTTTTTTAACAAAAACCTATTGGTTATCTTATTTTATTCAATAAAAACAATTTGCCGAACCGTTCGGTTCGGTCTGGTTTGGTCTGATCTGGTCTGGTCTGGTCTGGCTCGGCAATTCTATTTATATCTTATCTGTTAAAATATTTTTCTTTATAAAAATCATGTGCGCAAAACTGTAAAAAAATCATGCATGCAAAACTATGAAGGAGGCAATAATATCAAAATATTTTAATGTTCAATCACTCGAAGTGCTTGTGTAATCTTGATGTTTTTATTACCCTCTCGCACTCGATAAACCATATAATTTGCCATGATTTTTTGCACATATTTACGAGTTTCTACAAAGGGAATTCTCTCAATCCAACTCACTGGATCAATATTAGAATTGCGTGGATCGCCAAACATTTTAAGCCATTTATTGACATTGCCCGCTCCTGCATTATAGGCAGCGGCGGCAAGAATTAACGAGCCATCATATCTATTAAGTTGAGCGGCAAGATAAGTCGATCCTAACAGCGCATTATATTCTGGGTCTGTAGTTAGTCTAGCCTTTGAATGAGAAGCGCCAATTTTCTTTGCTGTCTCTTTTGCTGTAGCTGGCATTAATTGCATTAACCCAAGCGCACCAGAGCGAGATTTTGCATCAATATCAAATCGACTTTCTTGGCGGGCGATGGCATAAACGGCTGCTTTATCTACACTTGCTAACCTAAAAGAAGCTGGAATTGCATCTCGAGGAAAAGCAAATAAATCTAATAATACGCCTCGCCTTTTAGCTAAATATGCAATAGAAATTGCTACATTATGGGCATCTATTGATTGCGCTTCACGTGCCGCTAGCAATAATTCACCCGGATTTTGCAATGAATAAGAAAGGCGGCGAAGCAATGGCTCAGCTAAAACGCCTTGATCATTATTATTTAACAAGCGCACCGCTTGCACTAATTGGCGGTTTGCGAATGTTGTTTCTACACCACGCCAACCTGGCATTTTGTTAATATTTACTATCACCAAACCCAACTCCTCACGAGCTAGCTGACCATAAAAACTTTTATCATATTTCGCTGCCACACTAAGCGCCGCTTTTGCGCCTGCGTTATCACCAAGTGCTTTTAGTGATCTGGCAAGCCAAAAATTTGATTGGGTTATTGACGAAGCAAGTGTCGACATTGAACGCTGACGGGTAAAATGAATGGAGGCGATTTTTGCTTGTTTTAGATATCTAAGCGCAACCCAACCTGCATGAAAATTTGCTTCAACCAATCGCCCTTCAGGCCCATCAACATATCCCGCCGCTGCATTATAGGCAGTTTGAAATTGGTTTAATCTTAATGCTTTTCTTACAATTAAACGGCGCTCATACCAAAATTTTGCCGAATCTGGAAAATTTCCTTTAGCCTTATTTAGATGAGTTACCGCCTGATTTAGCCTATCTTGCCGCCTTGCTAATTGCCCATTGGCAAAATGAAAAACATAATCATTACGCATTGAGGGGTCGACATTATTTAACAAAGCTTGTGCATTGGCACTCTTTCGAGAAACTGCAATGCGGGCTTTTGCCAGTGATTTTTGCGCAGGTGAAAGCTGAGCCATAATCCGCTCAACCCCATTGGCACGATCAAACATCAATAAATGCTGCGCCCGTTTCCAGTGATCGGCACGGTTTAATAGAACACCAAATTCTTTATAAATTGCCTCTTCTTCGCCTCGAGCAAGAAATTTATTGACCCATATTTGTTTGATAATCCGCCCAGCCCTCGCACTTTGCCCGTCTTTAATATAAGCACGAGCAAGCGCAATTTGCCCCTTTAGCGTATTAGGCATCGCGCCGCCGAGCAGTGCAATAATTTCGCTATGAGGCAGATTACTTTCAACTAAAGATTGCTCAAGCCGAGTTTTATAAATACTGGCGCTAGCAAAATCTGGTGCATCTTTTTGAAAACGCAATACGCTTTTATAGTCAACATCACCATTACCATAGTAAATCGCCGCCCATTGAATTGTGCGCCTCTCAGTATCATTGTTAATTCCACGTGCATTATTATATGCCGCTGTATAATCTTTTTTTACAAGCAATGATAATGCTGAGCGAAATTGTGCTGTCCCCTTGCTTTGAGCAGAAATAACTGAATTTGCACTAATTGAGCCTGTGGTGGTTTTATCAATCGCTTGCGCAAAAACTATTTGAATAGCTGACAGGTTGAGCAATGCAATAAAAGTAAAAAGCCAATATGCTCGAAAAGTAAAATATATTGATTTAATATTCATAACTAAAGTGTCCTTTGGTGTGCTAAATACAGCCGACCCCCAAAGCCATCCGTTAGTAATAAAATACCCCATTAGGGTAAATAATTTCTCTATATTTTGATTGATAAAATGAAAAACCGCCCAAAAAATGACATGTAAATATGATTTTTAGTGCCATTAAGAATTAAAATTGCAAGTTTTGCTTTCAACAGAGGAAAAAAAACATTAAAGCTGAGTAGAATTTATTATTAGTACTAGAGGAAAATATCATGTTTAAAGGTGCAATCACTGCTCTCATCACTCCATTTAATAATGGTGAAATTGATGAAAAGGCATTGGTTAAATTTATCAACTGGCAGATTGAGCAAGGCATAAATGGATTTGTGCCTGTTGGCACAACTGGTGAAACACCTACGCTAAGCCACGCTGAACATGAAAAAGTGATTGATATTTGCATTAAAACCGTTGCGGGGCGTGTGCCTGTTATTGCGGGCGCTGGCTCTAACTCTACTCGGGAAGCGGTGCGGTTGGTGAAATTTGCGCAAAAAGCGGGAGCGGATGGTGTTCTTTGCGTTGCGCCTTATTATAACAAGCCAAGCCAAGAGGGGCTGTTTCAGCATTTTTCTGCCATTGCTAACGCTACAGATTTGCCTGTGTTATTATATAATATTCCGGGGCGTTCGATTGTTGATATTTCTACAAAAACAATGGCACGTCTAAATAAAGCACATAAAAATATTGTTGGGGTGAAGGACGCTACTGGTGATTTGGGTCGAGTTAGCTTGCAACGTGAAGCGGTTGGGCATGATTTTGTGCAACTTTCTGGTGAAGATATGAGCGCCATTGGCTATAATGCGCATGGTGGGCATGGCTGTATTTCTGTTGTCTCAAATGTTGCACCAAAATTATTTTCGTCTTTGCAATCGGCAAGCCTAAGTGGCGATTTTGAATTGGCTTTAAGCATTCAAGATAAATTAACGCCGCTAATGCAGGCTTTATTTATTGAACCAAGCCCAGCGGGGGTGAAATATGTTGCTTCTCGTTTGGGTCTTTGCTCTGAGGAAATGCGTCTTCCTATTGTGCCAGCGAGTGAAGCAACAAAGAAGATTTTGGACGCTGCAATGGAGCATGCCGAGCTGGTATAGATTTTTAGATGGCGGCAAAGAAAAAAAAATCTGAATTTAATAATGGGCTAATAGCGGATAACCGTCGTGCTCGTTATGATTATGAAATTCTTGATACGCTTGAAGCGGGCATCATGTTGGTTGGCACTGAGGTTAAATCTCTTAGAACTGGCAAGGCGCAAATTACCGAATCTTATGCCTCGCCAGAAAAAGGCGAGCTTTGGCTTATTAATGCTTTTATTCCTGAATATTTAGAAGCAAACAGGTTTAACCACCAAGAAAAGCGCCATCGTAAATTGCTAGTTTCAAAAAAAGAACTCGCTCGCCTGCAGCAAGCGGTGGAGCGATCTGGCAATACTATTGTGCCTCTAAAATTTTATTTTAATGATCGTGGCATTGCCAAAGTTTTACTTGGAATTGCTAAGGGCAAAAAGAATTATGACAAGCGAGAAACCGAGAAGAAACGTGACTGGAACCGTGAAAAATCTCGTTTAATGAAGAGTGGTTATTAAAGATTTTTTACATAGCTAAGTCTTCTTAATCCACACTGCACAATCATGAAAAGCAGCGCCGCCGAATGGTGGTACTGGATCGGATCCGACGAGGATATTTATCCCCTTGCCGCCTTGATGAGCTTTATTTGGGTGCAGACTTTCTGCAATCACAACCCCTGCTTTAACTTCATCAAAAAACTTAGCATTCAGAATCACTTGCCCACGCTTGTTACCAACTAGAATCCGATCGTCGTTCTTTATATTTAGCTCTTTTGCATCATTTGGATTGATTAAAAGTTTTGGTTTGCCTTCTCGCTTTTGGCTGGTTGGTGTTTCGTTAAAAGTAGAATTGAGATAGGTGCGAGCAGGAGAAGTAGCAAGGCGAAATGGGTGTGCCGCATCTGCCTTTTCATTAACATCAAAATAGTCAGCAAATTTTGGCATTTTGCTTAGATCATAATTTAACTCAAGCGATTTCATTTGCATTAAATCTGCCCAATTTGGCATGAAGCGATATTTTTTATCTGGCCATGCAAAACCGTTTATAAATGGATTTATTTCTTGCTCATTTTCATATTCTTTATAACCAGTTTTTTCTATTTCTTTGGCATTAAAATTTGAGCGAGAGAAAGTTTCAAACACCATCTGTTTATCGCTTTTATTAAAATGCTCATCAACTGGCACTCCAAGCCGTTTTGCTAATTCATTGATGACAAAAAGATTGGGTTTTGCCTGCCCTGGGGCATCAATAATTTTTGACGCATAAAGCACTCTTGAATGACCGGAGCGGGTGTAAAAATCCTCATGCTCTAAAAACATAGTGGCGGGGAGAACAATATCAGCTAGTTCCGCCGTTTCACTCATAAATTGTTCATGCACCACCAAAAATAAATCTTCTCGCTTAAGCCCCTTAATTGCCAATGTTTGATCTGGCACAACAACCGCTGGATTGGTATTTTGCACCAGCATTGCCATCACTTGCGCACCGCCCTTTAATGCTTTTTTATCACCTGTGAGGATTGCCCCCAATTCACTCATATCAAGATTGCGGGTTTTTTTCTTTGCCAGCGCACTGCCATCAATCAGACTTTTATCAATCCCCCAAATTCCACTATTTACAAAAAACGCCCCACCGCCTTTATGTTGCCACGCACCCGTCATAGCAGGAATACTAAGAGCGGCGTGCATATTGGTATAACCATTACGCTGACGGGTGAAGCCATATCCTAGACGGAAAAAACTGTTTTTGGTTTTGCCAATAAGATGTGCAAATTCTTCAATTTCTTTTACACTAAGCCCCGTGATTTTTGCCGCCCACTCAGGCGTTTTACTTTTTACATGCTCAGCAAATTCATCATTAAAATCAGTGAATTTTTGCATATACTCTAGGTCAGCCAAACCATCTCGCAATAGGATATTCATCACGCCAAGTGCCAATGC
>Ga0256834_1002330_pt1 | contig 12097 bp, 8 predicted proteins | sample 4281140metaG_FD_190536 | JGI IMG/M metagenome (GOLD analysis project Ga0256834, IMG submission 190536) | Hydrothermal vent microbial communities from East Pacific Rise, Pacific Ocean - 4281-140 | ecosystem: Environmental > Aquatic > Marine > Hydrothermal vents | place: Pacific Ocean: East Pacific... | reverse complement strand
TGTTGTTACTGCATCCGCTAAAAAATTAGCACTTGAAAAGGTACTAGGACCAATTAATATACACGTTTTACCATTAAAATAATTCTTTGGTTTTACAGGTTGAATTAATCCTTCTTCAAATGACTCTATAATTGATTGATTTTTGGTTCCATAGTATTGTGTCATAAATTCTTTTCCAAAATTCTTTTCGTAATTGGCATTTTTGTAAGCTAGTTTAGCTTGATTACTAACCTTCCAATATCTACCACTTGATTGCTGATAGGGTTTTGTAGAAATATAAGGCAGTAATAAATCATTTAATCTAGAATCTCCACCAGAGTTTTCTCTAATATCGATTATAAGTTTCTTAATATTTTTTTCCTTGATTTTTTTGAAGGTTTGTTCTATAAATTCTTTAAAAGTGTCATAATCTGTACAACTATTATAAGTAATAAGTCCAATTTCATCATTGGTTATTTCAAAAATGTAGTTTTCTTTTGGTTTACTTTGATTAATAAATGTATTTAATTCCGACACGCCTATACCTGGTGTTTCTATTTCACTATCAGATAACTTTAAGGAATATGGAGCTGAAATCTTGTCTGTGAAAAACAAATACAAAGGAAAAACTTTTTCTAAAGAACTGTTTTTGAAAGATTCAATTCCTCCTATATAAGATAGGCATTCTGTGTATAATTCACCTATAGGAACTCCGTTTATTGATTCAATAATCACACCTTTCTTTATGTATTGATTAGCAGAGCGTGTAACAGTTAAGTATTGACTTTTTATAGATATTTTACCTGTGAAAGGGATAAATTTGCACACCTTTATTTCAGGGAAAAGTTTTTCATTCTGCCAGTCCATTGATGTATGTCCTCCACTCATTTGTGCAGCAAGTTTCATTCCTGTCGCTACAAAATCTTTAAGAGAAATTGAATCCTTATTAAAGTTACTCACCAATTCATTTTTGTTTTGGTAGAATTGTTTTTTATCTATTTTAAAATAAGGGTTATAGTGTATTTCTTCTATAGATTTAATCATATAATCTATATCCTCTATTGCTTTCCCTGTTGAAATATAGGTTTTGTTTTGGCTTGATCCAATTGATGTTATTAAAGAAAAAATAATACTTATTAATACTGATTTCATTTTTTAATTCTGACTAACGTCAAATTTAATTGACTGATTATTAGTAATTTAAATATTTATTCCTTTTAAAAATTCGTTAGCAAAAAAAACTCAACTCGGTTTTTTAGTAGGGAAATTGTTACTAAACAGTTAGAATATATGAACAGTTTCTTTTTTTTAAAGACATTGTTTATATATTTTGTTATAAAATCATATAAAATTAATTTAATTTTCAAGTAAATTTTATAACTATTTATAATTAATTCCCAACTTTTATAACTGATCCAAATTGTGGACAAGTTTACTTATAATTAAGGACACTATATATTACAACGTCTTAATAAAATCTACAATTTTTTGTTTGTTCATCGCATCAGCTTTAACTTTACTTTTGCTATAAAAATTACTATAAGTAAAATCAGTCCAATCTTTACTTTTTTTATTTGCAGGTACCATCATAATAAAACTTTCATTATCATAGGTAATCATATAAAGTCCTATGGAGTTATAAAAAACAGGAACTCCCATACCTTCACTATCTTCCTTTTGGTATTTATATATTGCAGGAGCACATCGTTGACAAGCAGCAACAGCTAAAACCTTATCTGGTCCCATCTCTCCATACTGAAAGAGTTTTTCTTTGGTCATTTTACTTCCTATGCCACGCTCTGCATCCATTAAATGATATGTGCCATTAATGGCTTCTGTAGGCATTTCATTTTGTGAAAACAAAAAATACGGAAGTAATAAAACGATTATATATTTTAAATGTATTCTCATAATTAATTTATTCTTTTATATTTTAGTTTACTGTAACACTTCTACCACAACTAGAATTTGCTGAATAACATCTAGAACCTGAACCACCTGAGTTTGAATCAAACTTATACGTGTAATTAGATGAACAATCTACTTTTGTACTGCTATTAACGTTTATTCGAGTTCCATTTCTAGATCCATCTTGATAGATGTAAATGTCTTTGCCTGTTTTATTATAAATTGTTACTTTTCCCTGTGTCCCTCCATTTCTTGATTGATAATTTGCCTCATTTTGTCTCTTTCTTCTCTCAAGATCTTGATGCTCTGGTGTAGCTTTAATAGAGTCGTTATACCTTTTAGCTTCAGCCCATTCTGCATCTCTTTTTGCTTTTGCTGCATCTTTAGTTTCTTTTGCTTTTAATACGATTGCTTCCTTAGCGTTTAAAATGTTTTTATCCGATTGTTTTTCTTTTGAAGTTCTAGCATCTTGTTTTGCTTTCATTGCTACTAGGTAATCAGTAATTAGTTTTCTTAGATTTTGACTTTGTAAATCTTTATGTTCTGAACCATAGTTAGCACTTCCAATAGTACCAGACTTAAGTTTTTGAAGTTTGTCTTTAAAAGAAAATTTCTTCTTTTTTACTGCTTTTTTTTGTTTTCCAGAATTATTTGCCGAAGCACCTTCTTTAATATAGACATCATCTATACTAGTATAAGAAGTACCATCAGTAGAAATACCTTTAAGAAAAAAAACATAATCACCTATGGCAACAATTCCGTCTTTTTTAGATTTATCTCTAATTACACTTTCATAAGGGTAGCCTTTACAAGAAAAATTTCCTTCTACTACATCAATCGTACTAGTTTTTCCTTTTGCACTTCCTTTATCTACTATAGCTGAAATGCTATAGCCTTCACCAGTAGAAAGTGTTTTAAGTTTAAATTTCACAACAAACTGCCTGTCTCTTATTTCATAGACTCCATCATTATCATTGTCAACAACAGATCTGTACTCTGTATATTGATCTGTTGTAGATATATTGCTAAATAAATTGTTTTGTGCTATTGTTACTGTTGTAATTAAAAGAACAACTGCTAGTGTAAATAATTGTTTCATCTGTTTGTTTTTTTTAGATTTGAAACAAGAATACAACTACATAATATTTATAGCATAAATCACTTTATGAATGGTAATTTTAGTTTGTGAACAATAAAAAACAACAAGTTATAAAAATATTTTTTCTTAAATAAAGAATAGTAATTAGGTAAGTACAAAAACTAAAACTTTATTTTAAAAGGCATTGTTACAACTACTTTTGTACCTCTAACTACTTCGTTTTCATATAAATCTTCAATAACATAGCCAATATGTTCATTGTATTGTTTTTTAAAGATATCTAAACGTTTTTCAATAGCTCCTAACGCAAATGATTTATGATGGTTTCCTTGTCGGTTGGCTATTTCTGCTGCTTTTTTTCTCCCAATTCCGTTATCAGTAACAACACATTGCAAAGTATTATCTTTAAAACAAAATACAATATCAAGTTCTTTTTTTCCGTCTGTTTTGTGTAACAAACCGTGTACTAAAGCATTTTCTATAAATGGTTGTATTAATAAAGACGGAATTTCTAAATTTTCTTTTTCATCAAAACTAATGGTATAATTAAATGCTTCACCAAAACGAAGTTTTTCTAATTGTAAATACACATTTAAAAAATCTAATTCTTTTTCTATCGAAATAAAATCTTGGCTAGAATAGTTTAAGGTATTTCTTACCAATTCTGCAAACATTACAATATAATCATACGAGGCATCGGTATCTTGTTTTAAAATTAAGTCTTGTATAGAATTTAATGCATTAAAAATAAAATGTGGATTCATTTGCGAACGTAATGCTGTTAAGTTTATGGCAATTAATTCTTTTTCTAAGGATAATTTTTCTAATTGAACAATCCGTTTCTTTTCTTTGTCTTTTAATTTTGTTTTAAAATACAGAATAGTGCTTCCGAAAATAAAAACAAAAACAATTAAAATAAACCACCAAGTTTTCCAAAATGGTTTTTTAATTAAAAAAACTACTTCTTTTATCTTACTTTTATCTGTTTTTTCACCTAAAAAAGGCTGTACCTGAAAGGTGTATTTTCCTGCTGGCAAACTGTTGTATTTTACAGTATTTTCTCCAATATTTGTAGTTAACCAATTATTATTAAATCCTTTTAAGCGGTACTTATATTTCTCTTTTTGGTTGTATAAAAACCCATTAACATTAAAACCTATTTTTATAGCGTTTTGATTGTATTTTAGTTGATATTTAGAAGTAACTATCGTATCTTTTTCATTAATTTCTATCGCATTAAAATATATTTCTGGACGCTGGGTTTTAAATGAGTTTTCTTTATCTAAAGAAAATAGTCCTTCGTTTGATGAGAAAAATACGCTATTATTTAATATCTCTATTCCAGAAATATCATAAGATATAATACCTTCATGTTTAGTTAATGTTTTTAACTGTTCTGTAGCAACATCGAGTAATTGTATGCTATTATCTAAGGCGATCCATAACTTATTAGAATCTGCTTTTATTTTTTGAATTTTGTTTGATGTTAATCCATTTTGGGTTGTATAATGATGTATTACGGAATCATTTTTAATTCCATAAATACCATTTTTAAAAGTTGCTATCCAAACAATACCATTAGCCGTTTTCGTAATTGACTGACCATTAATAGGCTTGTTTTTATATTGAATGACTTTTGGATTCCAAACACTATCATATTTTACTAAATCATCTATATAGGAAATATAAGTTTCATTTTTAACCTTATTGTAGTATGATGCGTAAGTTCTTTTGCCTTCAGAAATATATACTACATTATTTAAATTCCCTTTTTTTAATATTTTTACAGTACTATAACTTGTAAGTAATAAGTCGTTATTTTTTAATATAGTTAAACTTTTTGCAGTATTAAATTTCTTAGTGATAGGTGTTTTTACAAGCTGTAGTGTTTTATAATTTAATAGGTACGAATTCAAATCTTTACTTATAAAAACACTGTTTTTTTTGGGATGATATTTTAGTGCTGACACTCTATCTTTTGTTGGTAAGCTTATGTGTTTTTCTTTATTCGTAATAATATTATAAAACCCAACATTACCTTTTCTTGTTCCAAAAACAAGTGTACTATCATTTACAATATCTAAACTACTAATATTTTTGTTTTCTTCTGCTATTTTACAAACTTTAATATTAATATTTGGAATAACATAAATTCCCATATTTAACGTTGTTAACCAATAGTTATCTTCTTTGTCCTTTACAATTTTAGTTACATTTATATTTTTTAAAAACCTATTTTTTAATTGAAATTTGTTTGTGTCAAATTCATATATCCAAACACCAGAATTTGTAGCAAACCAAACTTCATTTCCATTTATAAAATGGGTGTAAATTCGTTCTTTAGCTAATGCTTTAAACCCTTTTATCTTAGTAATTGTATTATTTAAAAAATCAAACTGAAAAAAAACATTTAAACCTACCCTTTTTTCTAATAAAAACAAAGAATTACCTACTTTAAATATATAATGTTTTCCTTGATTAATAAACCCTCCATTTTTATCTTTTAACGGTAAATTTAGTGCTAATATGTTTTTCAATTTATTCTTTGAAGTAATACTTGACAAAGAATCATTATCCGTAAAATAAATAGTTTTGTTAACTTTTAAAGGAGTGCCAACGTTATGATTACGATTAAAGCTAAATTCTATAAGTTTTGTGCTTAAATTTATTTTGTATACTTTTAACCTAGAGAAAACCCATAGATAATTATCTTTAACAATAAATTGAGGTAATTCTCCTTTTAAAAGCTTGCTTAAATCTGTAAATAAATGAAGTTTATTATCTTTTACATAAAAAAATTGCCCTGAAATATTATTACACCAAACACGTTTCAAAGCGTCTTGTTGTACGTTAAATACCGATAATCCACGTTGTTTTGTATTGCCATAACTTTTAAATATCTTACCATCGTATCTAAAAAAACCTTTGTCTGCACATAACCAAATAAAACCTTTATCATCTTCTAAAATATCATAAAATTCTTTACTTGGTAAACCATCTTTTTCTGAAATATGTATAGATACAGGTTCTTCTTGTGCTAGCAATAAAAATGTAGCAAAAAAGAAGATTAGTATAAGTCGTTTTTTTATAACTGAGTATTTCATTTGTAGCTAAATAACATTTTCAAAATTAGTTACTCTTGTTCTAGAAATTTTTGCTTTTATAGCAGTCTCTTTTAAAGTGATAGTTAGGTCTTTTTTATTTAAATTTTTTATATAAGTTAAATTAACAATCCAAGTTCTATGACTACGAAAAAAAGATGATTCTTTAGGCAGTCTATTTTCAAAGTATTTTAAATTTTTACTAATCGTTATTACTTTGCTGCCTTTTAAATATATTTTACTATACGAACCATCCGCTTCAATTGCAATAATATCATCTAAATTAATAATTCGTCTATTTCCTAGTTCTGGAATTACGAGTTGTTTAAAATCTTTGTTTTTTATTGTTTTTAATAAGTTTTGATAGTTTATTAACGTTGCTTTTTGATTTAATCTATTTTTCAATTTATCAATTGCTATGGTTAATTTTTTTCTGTCAATAGGCTTTATTAAATAATCTATAGCATTTAATTCAAAAGCTTTTATAGCATATTGATCGTAAGCGGTTACAAATATAATTTCAAAATCAATTTCATCAAAAAAAATTGCAATTTCATAACCTGCATAATTAGGCATTTGTACATCTAAAAACACCACATTTGGTTGTAATTTTTTAATTTGCTTTACGCCATCTTCTAAATTATTACAAGTAGCGATAATTTCTATATTAGCGGAAGTTCTACCTAATAAATTAGTTAAAACATTTCTTGCACTTTGCTCATCATCAATAATTAATGCTTTGATTTTGCTCATAATAGCAAAGATAGAAATTACTATGAATTAATGTGTATTTGTTTTATGAATAGTAGAATTGGTTTGTGAAACAGCCTAAAATATGGACATGCCTTTAGAGTATATAAAATCGTAGTAGAACCTTATTAATTATACACTTTGCATGATGTATAAAAACCCTTCTTTTTTATCCTTAGATAAGGAGACTGTTTTTTCATTATCCATTACAATATAGCCACCATCTTTTTTAATATAAGCTTTAATATAAGATAGGTTAATGAAATAAGAGCGATGTGGTTTAAAAAATAAATTTGTCTTTTGAAGTATTTCCGTAAAGAATTTTAAAGGTTTGCTTACTAAAATTGTTTTATCATTATTAATAGAAACTTTAGTATACATGCCATCTGCTTCTAACATAATTATATTTTTAAAATCTACAAATTTTATTCCGTCAGCATAAGGTAATCCTATTTTAGAGAAACTATTAGATGCTAAACTCTTTTTTAATTCATCTAATTTAATATTAATCTGAGATTTGCCTATAAAATCAATTGCTTTGTCGACCGATTCTTTAAGTTGCGAAGGTCTAATTGGTTTTAATATATAATCTATTGCCGATAATTGGAATGCTTGTATGGCATATTCACTATAGGCAGTTGTGAAAATGATTTCGAAATTTAATTCTTCTTTTTCAAGAAAATTTAAAATTTCTAAACCAGAATGTTCTGGCATTTCTATATCTAAAAAGACGATACTTGGTTTTTCTTTTTTGATTAATTCAATGCCTTCTAATAGATTTTCTGCTTGGAATACTTGGGTTATTTTTGAACAATTTTCTTCTACAAGAATTCGTAATACATTTCTGGCTTTTCTTTCGTCATCTATAATTATTGCTTTCATAAATTATTTTAGTATTGGTATCTTTAAAATTACTTTTGTGCCTGTAGGTTCATTATTGTCAGTAAACAAATCAATTATTTCTACACCTATTTTTTTGTCCTTTCCGAAATTTAATAAATCTAATCTTTCTTGAGTTGCTTTTGTTGCAAATGATTTGTGAAATGTATTTTTTTTCTCTTTTATTTCTTTCGCTTTTTTTCTTCCAACGCCATTGTCTTGAATAATACACTCAATACAGTTTTCTTTTTTAAAAAAAGATAATTCTAATTCTCTATTATTTTTTAGATGTAACAAACCGTGTTTTAATGCGTTTTCTACATAAGGTTGCACAAGCATTGTCGGAATTTTATAATCTAATGTAGTTAAACTACTATCAATATTAAATTTATAATTTAAAGTATCTTCAAAACGCACTTTTTCTAAATCTAAATAAATTTTTAAAGTATCAATTTCTTCTTGTAAACTTAAACTTCCTTTATCACTATGGTATAAATATTTTCGCATTAAATCGGCAAATTTACCAAGATAGTCGCTTGCTAAGTTTTTTTTATTAAGTATAATATATTCTTGAATTGAATTTAATGCATTAAAAATAAAATGTGGATCCATTTGAGCTTTTAATGCTTTTAATTCTGATGATCTATATTGTTTTTCTAAGGCTAATCTCTTTTGTGTTTCTTTTAATTTGGTTAAAATAAGTTCTGTTTTCTTCCTTTCTTTATATTTTTCAAAATAAAACAATGAAGATAATAATAATAATATAAGTGTCAATAATGTACTATAAAAAAGCGTTTTGTTTTTTTTGTTTTTTTCTAATGCAACTTCTTTTTCTAATATAGTTTTTTCGGTTTCGTATTTTGCTTGCATTTCGGCAATATTTTTCACATTTTCATTAGAAAAAATACTATCCTTTATTTTATAATGTTCTTTTAAATAAAAATTTGATTCTTTGTAATTATTTTTTAATAATAGGTATTCACTATGATTTAAATAGGCATGTTTTAGAGTTTTAAGTGTATTCTGATTTTTATAAATAGTGATAGCTTTATTATTATAATCAATTGCTTTATCAATTTTTTTTAGTTTTGAATACGCATTTGCTATTTCAATATAACTATGTGCTATGTTTGCAGTTTGTTTGTTTGTTTTAAAAAAAACAAGCGCTTTTTCTATATATTCAATACCTTTTTTATACTCACCTTTTTCAATTTTTATAATACCAATAGATGAATTTGCAATTGAAACTCCTGTTGTAAAATTAGTTAACTCTGCAATTTTTTTTGCTTTGTTGTAATGCATTTCTGCATTATTGTATTGTTTTAACGTTTGGTGTGCTTTTGCTAAATAAAAATGAATTGCTGCTTTATTCGGGTTATCATCTTTCAATAATTCTAAATTTTCTTTAAGAATTACTATTGCTTTTTTAGGTTGATTTAATTGATTATAAACATTAGCGATTGCAGTATTAGTAATTATTAATCCAGTAATATCATGAATACTATCTTGAATTTTTTTTGCTTTTTCGGCGTACAATAATGCTTGTTTAAAATCACCTTGTCTTACGTAATATAGAGCATAAGTTCCAAAAGAATCGCTTATACCTTTTGTATAATTAATTTCTTTGCTAATATTTAAAGCTTCATTAAGAGTTTTCTCGCTTTCTTTATCATTATGTATAGCAGTAAATTTTGTGTATCGTATTAAATTTTTAACTCTAATACTATCTCTTTTTGTATAGTTTTGGTTTAACTTTTTAATACTATCTAAATCCTTAACTTGAGAAAAGACACTTTGAAAAGTAAAAAAAACGAGTGTAAATATTAAAACGAATTTCATAAATTTAATGGGTTAAGTAATTTCAAATATAACTATCTTTAATTTACTGTAAAAGATTTTATAATTTCATTTGCAATATCTTTCCATTGCTCTTTTTTATTTGCGGGGCAATAGAATTTACATTCTAAAATTCTTCCATAAGCATCGGTAAAAGACATTGCTAAGTAAATAGGTTTTTGCTTTAATTTTAAACCATCAACATTAATAAAACCTACTTTTTTATTATTGTTTTTTACAATACCTGAATCTATACAATTAGCAAAGTAATCGTTTAACTCTACATATTTATCTTTATATAAATCAATACTTTCTTGTGTTGCAGGTTTCATTGCAGGTTGGTTAAAAACAACAAATACAGTTTCTGTCTTATCTGAAAATGCTGCAACTGGTGTATAACCTCTTTGAAAATTATTTATTCGTTCTTTTTTAGATAATTCTTTAAAAGATACTGGTATTTTAATTGAAACCTTATTTTCGAGTATTTTTTTTACTACTAATTTTTCATTTAATATTGTCATGGAAACTAATGGTAATGCAATAACTATTACTAAAATTAATTTATTAATTTTTTTCATAATACTTTTTTTAAGTTACAAGGCAAAAGTATTTCAATCAGGTGCTTTTTTTGAAAGCAAACTTCTGAAATGACGTTATGAACTTCTAAAGAAGGCCAAAACAGTATATAATTGTAAATTTATAGAATCTCTGTGTTTTCTCTTTGAATCTCTGTAAAATAACCTTTACCTTTGCCGTTATGATTAAAGAAATGCAATTTCGTTTACCTCTAAAAGAATCTAAAGATGAAAATATCTTAAAACGAAAAGTCGCACATTATTTAAGTATTACTTTAAGTGATATTACTGTTATAAAAATATTGAAAAAAAGTATAGATTCGCGTAAACCTAAGATAGTTATAAATTATAAATTAAAGGTTTACATTAATGAAAAAGTTGAAGAAAAACCAAATTATTTTTTTGAGTATAAAAATGTTTCTAAAGCAAAAGAAGTTCATATAATAGGTTTTGGTCCAGCAGGAATGTACGCAGCATTACGTTGTCTAGAATTAGGTTTCAAACCAATAGTTTTAGAACGCGGAAAAAATGTAAAAGACCGAAGACGTGATCTAAAAGCAATAAATCAAGATCATTTTGTAGATGCCGATTCTAATTATTGTTTTGGTGAAGGTGGCGCAGGAACTTATTCCGACGGAAAATTATATACACGTAGTTTAAAACGTGGCGATGTTAGAAAAATATTTGAAAACCTAGTTTATCATGGTGCAACCGAGCAAATTTTGGTAGATGCTCATCCACATATCGGTACAAATAAATTACCCAAAGTTGTTCAGAATATACGTGAAACTATTTTAAAATTTGGTGGCGAAATCCATTTTGAATCTCGTGTTGTTGATTTTATCATTAAAAATAACACTTTAAAATCTATCGTTTTAAAAAACGGAAATGAAATGGCTGTAAATGCAGTTATTTTAGCAACTGGTCATTCCGCTAGAGATATTTACGAATTGTTACATAAAAAAGAAATTGCCTTAAAAGCGAAGTCTTTTGCTATGGGAATTCGAATTGAGCATCCGCAACAAATAATTGACTCTATTCAATACCATTGTAAAGGCGAACGTAATGAATTGTTGCCAGCAGCAAGTTATAGTTTAGTACAACAAGTAAATGGTCGTGGCGTTTATTCGTTTTGTATGTGCCCAGGCGGTTTTATTGTGCCAGCAGCAACAGCAAATGGCGAAATTGTAGTAAACGGAATGTCGCCTTCTAAAAGAAATAATTTATTTGCTAACTCCGGAATTGTAGTTGAAATTAATATAGACGAAGATTTAAAAAAATACGAAGAGTTTGGTGTTTTAAAAGGTTTGCAATTTCAGAAAGATTTAGAACGTTTAGCATTTACTTCAGGTGGAAGAACACAAATTGCTCCTGCTCAAAGATTAACCGATTTTGTAGAAGGTAATTTATCGACCTCTTTAAATACAACTTCATATCAACCAGGATTAAAATCAGCACCTTTACATTCCTTACTACCAAAATTAATTGGTTCACGATTACGAAAAGGTTTAAAAGCATTCGGACAAAAAATGGATGGATTTTATACAGAACAAGCAAATGTTATTGGTGTAGAATCTCGTACTTCTTCGCCTGTAAATATACCTAGAAAAGATAATTTAGAGCACATTCAAATTAAAGGCCTTTTTCCGTGTGGCGAAGGCGGCGGTTATGCTGGCGGTATAATTTCTGCTGCTATGGATGGCGAACGTTGTGCAGAAGCTGTTGTTAAATCTTTTTAAAATTAGTTTTAATTATTAAAAATTTGATGTAAAAATATTGAACTTTATAAAAATAGGGGTTTCACTTTAAGTGAAATTCAACTAAAAAGTAAAATATGATGGTTCTAGTTTACAATGGCGTTTAAAAACTAACCACAAGGGCTAAGTACATGACAAAAAATCAAATATATTTATAACGTTTTGATTTAAAGCGTTTAATAAATGGTTTGCGATATAATTCAGACCATATTT
>Ga0256834_1002329_pt1 | contig 12109 bp, 10 predicted proteins | sample 4281140metaG_FD_190536 | JGI IMG/M metagenome (GOLD analysis project Ga0256834, IMG submission 190536) | Hydrothermal vent microbial communities from East Pacific Rise, Pacific Ocean - 4281-140 | ecosystem: Environmental > Aquatic > Marine > Hydrothermal vents | place: Pacific Ocean: East... | reverse complement strand
AACCTCATATACGCGTTCTCCGCATATCCAATCGGAACGTACTCCGACGGCTTTGGGAAGAAGAGGATGATAACCATCGGCTTTGGAATAGCGGCACTCGCCGCCCTAACCTTCGCCTACGCTCACAGTTTACCCACCCTTCTGGCTGCTTTCGTTCTCTACGGCCTTTACGTGGCGGTTGAGGACACAGTTCCCAGGGCCTACATGGCGGACCTTGCAAGGGATTACGAGAAAGGAACGATAATAGGGGCGTACCACACAGTGTTCGGGGTCTTCGTCTTCCCCGCATCGGTGATAGCGGGCTGGCTGTGGCAGAGTTACTCACTCACGCATGCGTTCGTGTTCTCAGCGGCAATGAACCTGATCGCCCTGGCCCTGATGGCAACGATTAGGGAATAACTTGTCAAAATGCCAAATAATCTTCCCATATACGTTTATTATTTGTCGAAAAGACTAAAAACCGCGGAGTACATCCCCACCGGGGATAACATGAAGAGGATTCTGGTACTGGGAACGGGGGGCACGATAGCGAGTGCAAAAACGGAGGCGGGGTACAAGGCCACCCTCACGATAGAAGAGGTACTGAACATGGCGGGAGTGGAGAAACGGGACGGATTCAGGATCGATGCGATGGACATCCTGAACCTGGACAGCACCCTCATCCAGCCCGAGGACTGGGCCGTGATCGCAGAAGAGGTCTACAACGCCCTTCCCGAATACGACGGAATCGTGATAACACACGGGACGGACACACTCGCGTACACGGCCTCCGCCCTGAGTTTCATGGTTAGAAACGTGGACAAACCCGTTATCCTCACGGGTTCAATGCTTCCCATAACCGAACCCGGAAGCGATGCTCCCAGGAACATCAGAACGGCGATACGCTTTGCCGTTGAGGACGTACCCGGGGTTTACATAGCCTTCATGGACAAGATCATGCTGGGCGTCAGGGCGTCGAAGGTTCATTCCCTCGGGCTGAACGCATTCCAAAGCGTCAACTACCCAGATATAGCGTACGTGAAAGGCGACGAGGTCTTATACCGGCACCGCCCCCCGGCTAGGGCCCCCGCGGAACCGCTGATGGATGCCGCCATAGACCCGGATGTGGTACACGTAAGACTGACTCCGGGTCTGAGCCCGGAGGTCCTGCTGGCAGTCTCGGAGAAGGTTCACGGCATAATCCTGGAAGGTTACGGGGCGGGGGGAATTCCATACCGCGGACGGAACCCGCTGAAAGCCGTCATTATGATAGCCAGGGAGAAACCCATTGTTATGACCACCCAGGCCCTCTACGGGGGGGTTGACCTTACCAGGTACGAGGTCGGGCGAAGGGCCCTTGATGCGGGGGTTATCCCGGCGGGGGACATGACGAAGGAAGCCGCCCTGGTCAAGCTTATGTGGGCACTCGGACACACAGACGACGTGGACGAGGTCAGGGACGTCATGCTGAGAAACTACGTCGGGGAGATAAGTCCCGCCTCAGGACATCTTCAGGAGCGCAATGAACGCGATCGCCAAGAGGATCAGGATCAGGGCTGAGAACAGGGACAGACCCACTCGGAGTATCACGGACACCTCCAGCAGGAGGGCCCCAACCAACGCACCCAAAATCCCCTTCGTGATAATCGAGTCCCTTCTGGCCAGGTATCCCCGGAAGGCGACCACCGCTCCGATCAGCACCAGAAACAGGGCCGTGAAGGATAGAATAGAATAAAGGGACATCACAGCACCACCAGTTCAGGCTCCAAGTTTCTCCAGCTCTTCGGCCCCAAGCATGAGGGGTCTGTCGGCCTCAATAACGTAGCTCAGCTCCCACCGAACTTCACCACGGTTCATGGCTCTGGCGAAGCGTATGGCGACTTCCCTAGCTTCCTCAACGCTGGAAGCCTCTACCACACGCCTCACGTACCATTTCATATCGCCGTAGCGAAGCTTGAACTCGGCCATGTACACGGGCATCACCGGGGAATAATTGGAGGGAAAGTATAAAAACTCATCTCTCCTCAGCGAGATAGGCATCTCCCTCTTTAACGGCCTCAAAAACCTTCCCGCCTTCCTTTGTGCGGAGTTCAACGAACACGGCGCTGGGCTCGTGAGTGACCTCTTCTTCAACTACCCGCTCGCTCATCACCTGGATGAAGGCGTCGCCAAGTCTCTCAAACTCAAAGACGACCGCACCGTCCTCCCAGTGGTATCCCCTGTAAGAAACGCCACCCATTCTAAAAACAACCACAAGTCTGATCTTCATGACCATTTCCTCCAAAATCGCTGTTGGTTAATATTCTCCCGGACGTTTAAAAAGGTTGGGAAGGGTTCAAGTCCGTCAGGCACCCCTCAGTTTAACGACCTGCTTCGCGAACTCCTCAAGCACTTCCTTGCGCATGCCCTCGAAGAACTTTATCGAGCCGGCGTAGCTGTGGCCGCCGCCCTCTATCCCCGCGCTCGGCAGGGCCTCCTGGAGCTTTGGAATTATCTCGTTCAGGTCGAAGCCATAGGCGGCCATCCCGTCCGCCGCCCTCACAACGGCGAAGTCCGGGCCATAGGCCAGGGTGAGTATCGGGGCATCTTCACCGTACTTCTCCTTGAAGTGGTCGTGAATTAGGCCGGAGAGCTTGCCAGGGCTCGGATAGGAGAACTTCGGGGCAAAGAGCTCGATGTCTATCGTGTTGAACCTTATCCCGTTCGGCAGGACGACGCTCTTAACGTGGGGCAGAGACGCCCTCAGGGCCTTCTCCTGCTTCTCCCTGACCTCAGGGTATATCGCGTTTATCAGCTCGCGGTGCCTCTGTAGGTTGCCGGTCAGGAGGAGAATCTCGTCTATGATGCCGTGCCCGTCCATGAACTTCCAGTAGAAGGCCTCGTGGTCTATCACCTCAGCAATCTTCTTCAAATCCTCCTCCGTTAATCCCTTCGCCTTCCTGGCTATCTCAAGGTACTGGTAGAACTCCGGCGCTTTGCTCCTGTCGCCGGTTCCTGCTATGGCCGGCAGGTGCTTTATCCTGTCCTCAACCTCGGGGTTGATGAAGCGCGCGACTTCAGTAGCGAGCATTCCCGCTGTCAGCTCGTAGTAGCCCCGCTTTATGTGGTGCGGGTTGACGTGGACATCAACGTAGTCGTCGACCTTGGCCCTGTCCTCGCTCACCCACTCGCGCGGGTCGTGGTGGTCTATGACCACTATGGGGACACCGTAGGCCTTTATCCTCTTGTAGGCCGGAATGTCCTCGCTCGTTCCGCCGTTGTCCACTATGACTAGGAGCGGGAGCGGGTCTCCGAACTTCTCGTGGTCCTCAACCATGAATATTATGTCCTTAAGCACGTCCTCAATCTCGTAGAACGGCGCCCTGCTCGGCCTCCTCTTGAAGAGCTTCCACCTCGCCTGGGAATCGGGCGATATCTCCTCGATCAGCGGCACTATCGCGTACTCAAGGGCCAGGCCGGATGTGTAGCCGTCCGCATCCGAGTGGTGCCTCAGCAGTATAGGCCGACCCTCGTAGACCGCGCGCCTTATAACGAAGGCCGCCTTCATTATCCTGGGTTTGAGCTTCTCCAAAACCTCGCTCTCCACGAGGAAGCCCACATCTTGAGGCTGCGCCTTCTTGTCCAGCTCCGCTTCTATCCTCTTCTTTACCTCCGCGGCCTCCGGACCCCAGAGACGGGTCATATCGCTGACCTCTATCTGTATCTCACCCGCGTGGAAGGAGACCTTTCCAACGACCTCCACAACATCCCCGACGTTGATGCTTGGATAAGAGCGAACTCCGGGCGCCTCAAAGGCGGCTGCCCATGTTATGCCGGTCCCGTCAGTCAGCGTGAAGACCGTCGGGCCCCCAGTAACCTGAATCTGTGTCACCTCACCCCTGAGCCTCACGGTTTTGCCCGCCATGTCTCTGCTGAGTTCCCCAAGGGGGGTAACGGGCAGTTCCTTTCTGACAGCTACCTCCTTGTAGTTTTTGAGGGCGGACTCTATGAGATCTATCTCGCGCTTGTCCGGCCTGACGTCGAGAACCTGAACCAGTATGGAACCGCCGACCTTATAATCCCGCCCGCCCAAAAGGTCTTTTCGTTTTATGAGGCCAGTAACATGGGGGTTGAGCCTAACGATGACCCCAAACCGTTCAACGCGGTCGATCGTGCCCCTGTAAACGTTTCCGACATCGACGTCCTCGTAGTCACAGGTTTTATCCAGGATGTAAACAACCTTGTACCTCCTCATACAGTCCGGGCAGACCCACGTTGTTTCCATACCGGGCTCCCACGGCTCTTTTACCCGGCCGCAGATATCGCACGCAAGAACCCTGCCCGTCCCTCCACAGGTGGGGCACGTATCGTAAACAGGGACCGTCCCCTTGCCGTGACACTCCGGGCAGGGTATCTCATCAACCTCCTCATCCACCCCAAGGTAATCAAGATTCCTGTAACCCTTAAGCTGTTTGTCCAGTTTAAAATCCGCAGGAACGTAACCCCATCCGTTGCAGACGGGACACTCCTTCTCGCCAACCTTGACCTTACCGGTGCCACCGCACTCGGGACAATCTTTCACGACCATCTTTAACACCTCTCCCTCGCTACCCCAATAAGCCCCGGCCGGCTTATAACCCTTAGCATCGACTGGCCATGAGAGTTATAGAGGAATGAACCAAAAAAATTATTAATAAAAATCGGGCATTACTACCATCTTAAATCAACCCGTACTCGGTATTCTGGGGCGATGTAAGCTCCAGATGGCGCTCAAATCAAGAGGCAACTAAGACTACCAGTAAAATAAGGGGATAAAATTAGAGCGAAATCAGATCTCGCTCATGAACTTATCGACGGCTTTTCTGGTCTCCACGTGGGTCTTTCCAGCCAGGATGATGACCTTGTACTCCGGATTCTTGGGGTTGTTAAGGACCTCGACCACGTAGCCGTTGGTCTCTATCTTGGACTTTATGGCGTCTATTCTGCTCTTACCGTAGATCGCTTCGAGAACGTTCCATGCCTTGTTGCTGACCCATCCACCAACTATGATGACGTTTTTATTGGAGGGCAGATCCGTGAGCTGGGTATCGTTTATTATAAGGTTGTACACGTTGTTTGTGGCGACCACCTTGGGCGCGGCTATTGACACCGTCTTTGTTATGGAATGCACCTGAACGAAGCGGTAGCCCTCAACCCCTATGATTGCACCGTTTGAATCCCTCTTGAAGACGGGCTGCACCTCAAGGTTCCAGTCGGTAGGGATGCTGAGGCTCTCTCCAGCGGAAACCAGCACCGGCGGGAACTTGGGATCGCTTGAGTTGACGTGGAGGTACAGTGTGAAGAGCTTGTCCGCGGGGTCTATATCCCACACCCACTGGCCGTGGTACACATCACCGTCCGCGTAGGTCCTGGCCTTGGCGTAGTAGTCGTAGTCGTAGAGTATGACCAGGTTGCCCCCTATGCCAACGAAGAAGTCCGTCGGGTGGAACAGGAAGACCTCCCTGGCCCCCGAGCGCAGAAGTTCGTCGATCCTTCCACTGGGATAGGCCGAGTACTCCTCAAAGTCCTGGTTCCCGGTGGAATCAACGTACATTACGTAGTAATAACCCTTCGTCATGGTCTTGTGCTTTGAGGTTCCGCTGGGGTAAGTCAGGTAGATGAGCATCTCGTTGGCATCCTGATTGACATCGTCAAAGCGGAGCGTCCAGTTGCCAACCGAGAGCGAACTCCCAACGGGTGTCGAGTTGCTCTCGTTGCTCGTAGAGTAGAAGTACATGACGTCCCTCCCGTTAACGGTGGTCGTGACGATCTTGTAGTTGCCCCCAACCTTCAGGGGCGTGGTGTTCTCGTTGAACACTATCTCAACGCTCCTGTCCAGAAAAGTCGCCATGGCGTTTGTCTCGTTGAAGTAAACGCGGGAGAGATTGAGTGCAACCACCACAGCATGACCAACGGGCTGATCGCTCACGTTAAGATCAAGGTCCGGCATGTCCCTGGGGTTGAGGTAGTAGGTCTGGTTGTTGTCGGGTATCAGGACGCTGTGGTACTCCACGGGGATGGTTACCGTGGTCGTGTACGTGCCTTCGGTTATGCCCTTGAGGACGAGAAAAGCCCCGAGACGGGAGCCGCTGATGGCATCTTCGCCTATGTGGAGCGGTACCCCGTTAACTATCTTCGTGGTGGGCAGGACTATCACCGTGTTGGCAGAATTTACTGAGAGGGAGGCCTCAACGGGCACTAAGAAAGAAGCCACAATCAGGAAGGACGCTATCCAGGCCAGAGCTTTTTTCATCTTTCTTCACCGGGTTAAAGTGGGTCTCAAGGTTTATAACTTTTCCCGGCTAGTATAACCCGCGATGATGAGTGAATCCAATACTGACGGGATGATGAACCCCGAACCTGAGCGGAACAGGGAAGAAGAACCGGTCGAGGAAAGGCTCGCCGAGATATACCGAGGGCTGAAAGAGCTAAAAGAAGAGGTTGAAGAGGAGCGGGCTCCCGATAAACTCGGTTGGGATGATATAGCCCAGGAGATAGTGGGGGCCGTCACCTTTGCTCTCCCCTTCATCTTCGCAGGGGAGCTCTGGGAGGTCGCGAAGAAGGTTTCCATAGAGCGCTCACTGACCATACTCGCCATGACGTTCGTCCTCGCCTACCTCCTGATAGCGAAGAGCCACATCGGAAACCTCAAGAAGGAAGAGGTGCTTCACATCCCCAAAAGGCTTCTGACGGTTACGACTATCTCGTACGTCATCTCGGCGGCCCTCATCTACCTCTACGACATAAACCGTGTGGCCGGGTTCAGCCTTTCGGGTTACCTCAACGCAACTATCCTTATAAGCACCTTCGCCGTCATCGGTGCGACAGCTGTTGACATGGTGAAGTGAATGGAGATCATTACCGGAGAGAGGTTCGAAGCCTTTGCTGACGAGCTGACGATTCTCTTCCCGGAGTACGGGAAAAGCCGTGAGGAGCTCCTGGAGTTCATCAACAGACTCCGAGGGGACGAGAGGATAGTCACCTCCAGCCTGGAGCTGATAGACCTGATAACGGGACGGTTCAGAAAAAACATTGAGAACGTCCTCAGATACTCCGACACTGGGAGGACGCTCACCTTGAAGGAAACTTATGAACTGAGGAAGTACCTGGATTTCGACGTCAGGGGCGGTTTCAGTGGGGAAGATGCGCCGGTGTCGGTTCTTTTTGTGGAGGGTAAGACCGATGCGAAGTTCTTCAAGGGCGTGTTCAAAAAGCTCTTCGAGTTCAAGGAGAGCCGGAACGCCCCCAGGAATCTGAAGTTCATCGAACGCGTCTTTGAGAGGGATAACTTCGACCTCATGAGGCGGGGAGACGTTTACCTGGCAATAATACCCAGTGAGGGCAACTCCGGGGTTATACGAAACCTCGGGAACTTCCTCAGAGCAATGGAGACCTTCAACTTTCAGGTGCATAGAATAGGGACTGCAGTGGACATCGATGAGGATAGGGAGGCGGCACTGGCGTCGATACTGGGAAAGCTGTCGGAGTTCAGAACCGTGAAAAGCGGCAGGGGCTACCGTCTCAACGGGACCGAGATCGTCCCACTCATAATAGGGCTGCCCTTTGAGGATGAGCTGGTTGAGTGGAAAAAACCCACCGTCGAAGACCTGATGCTGCACATGATAGAGAGGGAGGGACTCCTGGACAGGATAAGACCCGCCCTTGAGGCGCTCTACCGGAGTACAGGAAAGAAACTGAAACCCAAGGAGACGATGTACCTGGCGCTGGCAGTTTACGGACACTGGGGGAACCTGGAGGGATTCTACGAGCTCTTCGTCATGCGCTCCCGCTTCAGGAACCTCAAGGCGGTCCTTAGGGAGGCAGGCCTGATGGAGGGGCTGAGCTTCCTAGCATTTCAGGAGCGTTGAGTTTTTATTCCCTTCCACATCCCCTCCAAATGGTGGTGAAGATGAAGCTCGTATCATTCGACGTCTGGAACACCCTCCTCAACATCGACGTCATGCTCGACTCCTTAGCCGTTGAGCTCTCGAAGCTGATGGGGGCGTGTATACTCGACGTAGCCGACGGGATGGTGCTGACGCGTGAGAGAATAAAACGAATGAGGGCCCAAACGGTGGGCGATCCTTCAAGGGCACTTGAAGAGAGCCAGGAGATGCTCGCGGAACTTTTGGGAACGGACGTGGAGCTCGTGAAGAGGGCCGCCGCCAGGGCAGTTCTGAAGGTCGATGACGAGGTAGTCCTCCCGGGGGCAAAGGAGGCCCTTGAAGGCGTTAAGAGAAAGGGCCTGAAGGCCACCGTGACCGGCAACGTGATGTTCTGGCCAGGCTCGTACACCCGACTCCTCCTGGAGCGCTTCGGACTCATGAACTTCATAGACAAGACCTTCTTCGCCGACGAGGTTCTCGCTTACAAGCCGATGCCGGAGACCTTCAGAAAACCGCTTGAGGCCTTTGGCATAGAGCCGGGCGAGGCGATTCACATCGGCGACACCTACGCCGAGGATTTTGAGGGTGCTTTAAAGGTTGGCATGTGGGCAGTCTGGATAAACCCCGAGACCGAGGAGGTTAGAAAAATCCACGAGAGGGGCTTTGAAGTTCCGAGCGTTGAGGGGATTTTGGAGGTGCTGGGAAGGATAGAAAAGGAGGGCTAGCGGAGGAGCTTGGCGTTCACTTCTTCCCCTTCGGTTTAAGCCACGCGCCTAAACCCGTCTGCCTGGTCTTCTGGTACCTTAAATCCTCCCCCCTGTAGTTGAAGGCCTCAAGAATCCTTAGAACAGCCGGCAGAACCTGGTTCTCGATGTAGTAGTCCGGGTCGTACCTGTGCCTTTTCGGGTCGTACTCGCTGACCAGGATGACACGGTCGCTTATCTTCCCCGAGCCCTTCAGAACCACGTAGCTTATTATCGTGCCCGGCTTCACCTTGATTCCCCTTGCCTGGAGCCGCTTCGCTATCGCCACGTGTGGACCGGTCGCCTTGTAGTCCTTAAGCTCCCTGGTAATCTGCTCGTGGATGACGAGCTTTTCCAGGGGGACGCGGTACTTCGTCAGGTCTTCCGTAACGGCCTTGACTATCTCCACCGCCTCCTCCACGTTACCGTCCCGGAGGAGGGCCTCCAGAACCCTCGCCTGGGTCTCCTTGGCTATCTCGCTCCAGTCACGCCGAACGATCTCAAGCCCGCGCGTGGTTATCTTGCCCTCCTCGTCGATGACCGCGTACTTCTTCTTCGTCACGAAGAAGCCGCGCTTGTAGAAGCCCTCGTATTCGAGTTCAAGGAGCCCGGGCAGTTTGGAGTTGATGTACTTGAGGAACTCCCTGGCCTTTTTCTTGATGGTCTCCTCATCGGCCCCGGGGATCGTGGTGTGGAAACCGTCCGTGTCAGCGTAGAGCACCTTAAATCCAAACTTCTCCTCTATCTCCCGGATGCTCATTTCGATGTACTCCCTGCCCCACGCGGTAACGCTCTCGGCGCACTCCTTGCAGTACCAGCGGGCCTTAGCGTAACCGTAGTAGCCGTAGTAGCTGTTGGCAAGGATCTTGATGGCCTTTTGCCGGTAGTCAAGGAGCTTCTTCTCCAACGGGTCTATGCTGGCCTTCATCTTCCGCTTTATCTTCTGCCTCTCCTCGAGCAGGTTCCCGAGAAGGCTCGGGATGAAGCCGGGGAAGTCCTTGCAGAACTTATGACCGACCTGCGGGGCGGTGTCGTACTCCTTGCAGCCCTCGCGGTTCACCGTATCCGGCGAGACGTTGTGGGTGATGATTATCGACGGGTAAAGGGACTTGTAATCGAGGTAGACTATGTTCTCCCAGAGGCCCTTCTCAGGCTCTTTTACGTAGCCCCCCGCGTAGCCTCCCCTCCTCCGGGCGAGTTCTCTGCCATCTGGTTTGTTCGGGGCCAGTTCATTCCTCCGGTACGCGGCCCTGAGAAGGAACCACTCAACGAGGTTGCCGGTGCTTGAGCGGGAGACGTCCCACAGGCTCTGACCCACCAACCTCGAAAGCTGGGCTTCCATTGGAAGGAACTCCCTGCCGAGTTCAAAGGTTACCCTGGCGTCCTCCATGGAATACCTGGCGACGCGCTCAAGCCCCTCCCCGCTCTCCCATGCCGCCGCGATTTCCTCAGCGTAGACCTTCTCCTTGGGCTTTCCAAATATGGCCTCGTAAACCGCCTCAAGGGTGTAGGTTGGCAGGTTGACGGTGTGCCTTATTACCGGGTAGAGATCGAAGTGGATCCTTCCCTTCACCTCGACGGCAAAGCGGTCGCCCATACGCTGGATTTTTGGCTCGGAGCCATCCCTCCCTAGCTTAAAATCCACGCCGAGCTTCTCGCAGCGCTTCTTGAGGTAGGCGAAGTCAAAGTTGTCGCCGTTGTAGGTTATGAGCACGTCCGGGTCCTTCTCCCTGACGACCCGCAGGAAGCGCTTTATCATCTCCTTCTCCGTCGAGACAACGTCAACGTAAGGGAGATCAATCTTCTTCCATGTTATGACCCTCGCCTCACCATCATCGGCGTAGCTTATCATGAGAATCGGCCCGCTCGCGAACTCGTCCCCCTCGTGGTAGAAAGTTTCTATATCGAAGGCGAGGAGTTTAAGCTCCTCGTCGCCCTCCATCGGAACGAGGTTCTTGTCTATGAGGTAGCGCTTGGCGAAGGGTATGTCGTACTCGTAGATGTCAACGACGGCAGGATGGGCGCGTATCCTGTCCCTTATGGCCGGGACGTCCTGCGGGTGCGTGAAGTAGAGTTTCCAGACCTCGAGCGGCCTGCCGAGGAACTTCTTCTCCACCTTCTCGGCGCGCTTGACCCTCACCACAACCCCATGTCTCTCGGCCGTTACCTTTTTAACGTCCTCTATGGCCGAATCGTCCCTCAGGAGGGCGTAGATGTAGGGTTCGAAATCCCGGTCGTAGTCTATCCTGAACTCGCCGTTTTCCTTCTTGAATATCCTTACGACGGGCTTTCCATCCTCCGTGAAGTAGTCTGTATCGAGGATCATGAGGAACACCTGAAGAACTCTCAACTTAAGGACTAATAAACCTCACCTAAAGATACCACCACATTTTTAAACTCCCACACAAAGCCCCGTCCATGGAGCTGTTTTACCGCGTGAGCTTTCAGGAAGTGGTGGCGGACGCGTTGAGCCTGGTTGAGGAGCGTGAACTCTCATCGAAGCACGCCCTTGAGAGGGTCTTCAAGAAGGTGTCGGGTAGAGACCGAGACAAGGCGCGCGGATTAGCCCATGCCTACGTCTTCGAGATAGAGAAGTGGAGGGCGAAGATAGACTTCATAATCAATTCCGTCCTCAAGGGTTCAAGTGTGGAAGATCTGGACCCATACCTGGCCAACCTTCTGAGGATAGGCACCTTCGAAATCCACTTCAGGAAAGTGCCGCCGGCGGTGGCCACGGACTCAATAATCAGAGTCGTTAAGGAGCGCTTTGATTTCTCCCGCGCCAAGTTCCTCAACGCGCTCATGCACTCAATAGAGAAGTTCGATGTCGAAAGTGCCCTAAAGAGGCTCAAGGAGAGGGATAGAATCGAGTGGCTCTCCGTCCGCTTCTCCCATCCCCGCTGGTACGTCGAGTACGCGGTGGAGCTTTTGGGCTACGATGAGGCGGTTAGGTTGCTCCTGAGCAACAACAGGCCCCAGAGGTACTACGTCAGAGCAAACACCCTTAAGACCGACGTGGACTCGCTGAGGGACTACCTTGAGGAGAACGGCGTGAGGACGGCCTTAACCCCAGTTCCGGACGTCCTGAAGATACTCGAATACAAGACTCCGGTAACGAGGCTCGACTGGTACAGGGAAGGGAAGTTCGTTATCCAGGATTTGGCTTCTGCCTACGTCGCCCACGTACTGGCCCCCGAACCCGGCGAGAGGGTTCTGGACTTAGCGGCCGCACCGGGAAGCAAAACTTTCCACGCGGCGGCGCTGATGGAGAACAAAGGCGAGATAATCGCGGTTGACTACTCCTACGACAGGCTCATGCGCATGAAGGAGAAGATGAAGCTGCTCGGCATTAAAAACGTTAAGCTCGTCCACGCGGACGGCCAGAGCTTCAGGGATAAAGAGAAGTTCGACAAAATCATCCTCGATGCGCCGTGCTCAAGCTCGGGAACCTACCGGCAGTTCCCGGAGGTCAAGTGGCGCTTC
>Ga0256834_1002328_pt1 | contig 12114 bp, 23 predicted proteins | sample 4281140metaG_FD_190536 | JGI IMG/M metagenome (GOLD analysis project Ga0256834, IMG submission 190536) | Hydrothermal vent microbial communities from East Pacific Rise, Pacific Ocean - 4281-140 | ecosystem: Environmental > Aquatic > Marine > Hydrothermal vents | place: Pacific Ocean: East... | reverse complement strand
GAGATTCTATTTGTAGAGCAAAAGGTCTCAATTGTAGCATTAAACTGCTCTATCTCTATGCGTATATCTGAGCAGTCTATATATAGGTAGGTAGCTTTTGGTAGCTGAAGCAGGTAGTGTTTAATCAGTTCGCTTTTACCAGATAGTGTGACACCTTGTAGCACAAAAGAGTGTGTTGGTACTACAAATTTACGCTCTTTGTATCCAGCTGATGTTAGTTGTTGAGCGTAGAGCCTCTCTAATAGATCCATAGAGCCATTGTACCATTTCCTTTTTAAAAGGAAATAAAATAGAGCAAATTTACACTTTTTATCTACAAAGTATTGATATTTTGTCCTATTTTGAGTATAATCGCGCTCTCTAAAATAGTTAGACAGTGCTCTTATTGGTTGTGCAGTGGCTTTTGTGCGACCTACAATCAAGAAGAGTTGCGACAGATCTAACGAGTTCTTTATGAGGAAAAAAGATGGAAATGATTCGTTTGAAACTAAGAGCGTACGACCACCGTGTGTTGGATCGTTCAGTAAGCTCTATCGTTGAAGCTGTTAAGCGTACTGGTGCGCAGATAAGAGGTCCTATACCTCTTCCGACCAAGATTCGTAAATATACAGTTTTAAAGTCTGTTCATGTCAATAAAGACAGTCGTGAGCAGTTTGAGATTCGCATGCATTCGCGTCTTATCGACATAGTATCAGCTCAGCCTGATACAGTTGATTCGCTAATGAAGTTAGATCTTGCACCTGAAGTGGATGTAGAAGTCCGCTCTATGGATAAATAGGAGAGATTATAGATGGAATTTATCGTTGAAAAGATCGGCATGAGCCGTACAATCACTGTTCCTAGCTCTCCTGTTACCCTTTTAAAGGTGGTAGAAGCTAAGGTTTGTGAAGTAGAAAATGGTAGAGCAGTTGTTGCATATAGTAATGGCAAAAAACTCAACAAAGCCATAGAGGGTCAGCAAAAAAAGTACTCTCTAAGCTCAGAGTTTAACCGTTTTGTAACTATGAATGTAACAAATAGCGAAGCTGGAGATCTAGATAGAGCTCCACTTGGTAGTGCAAAAGTGATCAAGTCATCATTTACTACTAAAGGTCGTGGTTTTAGCGGTGTAATTAAGCGCTGGAACTTCTCTGGTGGTCCAGGTTCACACGGTTCGCGTTTTCACCGTACAGGTGGTTCTATCGGTAACTGTGAGTGGCCAGGTCGTGTTATGAAGGGTCGTAAGATGCCAGGTCAATACGGCAATGTTCAAAAGAGTGTTAAAAACCAAGTTATATCTTATGATGAGCAAAATAGCATACTAGTTGTAGCTGGTTCTATAGCTGGTCCAAACGGTGCTTTGGGTCGTATAAAGGTTGTCAAATAATGAGCGCAATAGTACTTAATAATAATTTTGAAAAAGCATCAGAGTTGGCGCTACCAGAGAGTTTTTCTGGTATCAACTCACACAACTTGTATCTGTATGTAAAGTCGTATCAAGCAGCTCTTAGAGCAGATACAGCTTCAACTAAGACAAGATCTCAGATGCGTGGTGGTGGAAAAAAACCATTTGCACAAAAAGGTCGTGGTGGTGCAAGAGCTGGTTCGCGTCGATCTCCAATATGGGTTGGTGGTGCAGTAGCTCACGGCTCAAATACAGGTCGTAACTACAACCAGAAAGTGAACAAAAAGCAGAAGAGATTAGCTCTAAAGTTTGCTCTTGATGCTCACGCAGCAGCTGGTTCGCTATTTATAATAGATAGCCTAGAGGTTGACTCAGGCAAAACAAAAGATGCTCAAACTATCTTTGATAAACTTGGCGTAAGAGATACACTTATAGTTAAGAGTCTGATAGATGAGAAGACATTTTTAGCATTTAGAAATATCGCTAAAACATACCTCATTGAAGCAAATGAGTTAAATGCCTTTTTGGCATCAGCATACCGCTCTGTAGTTATAGAGAGAGCAGTATGGGAAAATCTTACTAAAGAGAGTTAAGATGGCAGATATTACAGATATTAAGTCAATCGTATACACAGAGAAGACTCTAGCTATGCAAGAGAGCGGTGTTGTAGTTGTACAGACATCACCACGCATGACGAAGAGTGGACTAAAAGAGGTGTTTCGTGAGTATTTTGGTGTTGTGCCATTGCGTATAAACTCACTAAATCAGAGCGGTAAAACTAAGCGTTTCCGTGGCGTAACTGGTAAGCAAAAAGATTTTAAAAAGTTCTATGTGCTACTACCTGAAGGCGCATCAATTGAATCGTTGGCGGTATAGAGATGGCAATAAAAACATATAGACCAATAACACCGAGTCGTCGTTTCTATACAAACATAGACTCATCGGACATAACGGCAAAGGCATCAGTTAGATCACTTCTTAAAAAACTACCACAACATGCGGGTAGAAATAACAATGGACGCATCACATCGCGCCATAGAGAGGCTGGAGCTAAGAAGCTATATCGTATCATCGATTTTAAACGAAATAAGTTTGATATTCCAGGTACTGTAGCGACTATTGAGTATGATCCATACCGTAACTGTCGCATAGCTCTTGTACACTATGTAGATGGAGATAAGCGTTATATTATCGTACCGCGTGATCTAGCTGTTGGTGATAAGATCATGAGCGCAGATAAGGGTTTAGATATTAAGCCTGGTAACGCTATGAAGCTTATCAATATACCTATAGGTACAACTATCCATAACATAGAGCTTAAGCCTGGAAAAGGTGCTCAAATGGCAAGATCAGCAGGTACATCTGCTCAGATTATGGGTCGTGAAGGCAAGTATGTTTCACTTAGACTACCATCATCAGAGATGAGATATGTGCTTGGTGAGTGTATGGCAACTATAGGCATAGTGGGTAATGAAGAGTTCTCAAATATCGTTATAGCAAAAGCAGGTAGACAGCGTCATTTGGGTAAACGCCCTCAGACGCGTGGCTCTGCTATGAACCCGATAGATCACCCGCACGGTGGTGGTGAAGGTAAGACAAACTCAGGTCGTCACCCGGTTACTCCTTGGGGTAAACCTACTAAAGGTGCTAAAACTCGTCGTAAAAAAGCTAGTGATAAACTTATCATCACTCGCCGAAAGAAAGGTTAACAGATGGCTCGTTCAGTTAAAAAAGGTCCATTTATAGATGATCATTTGATGAAAAAAGTGATCAAAGCAAAAGAGGAAAAGAGTAAAAAACCTATCAAAACTTGGTCACGCAGAAGTATGATCATGCCAGATATGATTGGTTTAACATTTAGCGTCCATAATGGTCGCCAGTTTGTCCCTGTGTATATCACAGAGAATCACATAGGCTATAAGCTCGGTGAGTTTGCACCAACTAGAACTTTTAAGGGTCATAAAGGCTCAGTTCAAAAGAAGGTGGGCTAATATGTCAAGAGCACTTCTAAAATTTATCAGAGTCTCTCCTACTAAGTCAAGACTTATCGCTAGAGAGATTCAGGGCATGAACGCTGAAGAGGCGCTAGCAGCGCTAGAGTTTACACCAAACAAAGCTGCAAAGATTATCTACAAAGTTTTAGCTTCAGCAGTTGCTAATAGCGGCGAAGAGGCAGAAGATTGTGTTGTTACATCTTGCAGGGTAGATAATGGTCCAGTTCTTAAGCGATTTAAGCCACGCGCTAGAGGTATGGCATCTGGTATTCGTAAACCTACAGCACACATACTTGTGGTTGTAGATCCAGCATCAGATAGTGATGAATCAACTAAGGCTGTAGCTTCAAAAAAGAGTGCACCTAAGGTTGCCAAAGCAGATAAGTCACAATCAGAGCAGACCTCAACTAAGAGCAACACTAGCAAAAGTGATGCAAAAAATGGTGATGATTTGACAAAAGTCAAAGGCATTGGCAAAGTGTACGAAGGTAAGCTCAATGATGAGGGCGTCTTCACATACGAAGATATTGCAAACATGACAGATGAGAAGATAGCCATAATGGAAGAGAAGTACTCTTTTAAAGGTGACTTCAAAGACTCTATCGAAGATGCAAAAAAATTCATTGATAAGAAGGGTGAGTAGTCATGGGTCAAAAAGTAAATCCAATAGGGTTCCGTCTTGGTATCAACCGTAACTGGGAGTCAAGATGGTATCCGAATTTTAAAACTGCTTCTGAGTCACTTGGTGAAGATTATAAGATAAGAAAATTTCTTAAAAAAGAGCTCTACTATGCTGGTGTTAACAACATCATTATTGAGCGAACTGCTAAGAGATTGCGTGTTACCATAGTAGCCGCTCGTCCTGGTATCATCATAGGTAAAAAAGGCGCAGATATAGAGAAGCTAAAGACATCTTTGCAGAATCTAATAGGCAAGAGTATCTCGGTTAACATTAAAGAGGAGAAGAAGGCTCTCATAGCAGCACAGCTTGTTGCTGAAAATGTAGCTACTCAACTAGAGCGCCGTATCGCTTTTCGTCGTGCTATGAAAAAGACTATTCAGAACGCTCAAAGAGCTGGTGCAAAAGGTATCAAAATAGCAGTAGCTGGTCGTCTTGGTGGTGCTGAAATGGCTAGAACGGAGTGGTATAGAGAGGGTAGAGTTCCTCTTCATACACTACGCGCTAAGATAGATTACGGTTTTGCTGAAGCTCACACTACTTATGGGATTATAGGCGTTAAGGTGTGGATATTTAAAGGTGAAGTTTTAACCAAAGGTATCCAGCCAGAGATAAAAGAAGAGAAAAAAGAGCGCAGACCTCGTAGTCGCGACAATGTAAAGGCTGATTAGTATGTTAATGCCAAAGAGAATGAAATATAGAAAGTATATGAAGGGTCGTAATCGCGGTTATGCAAGATCTGGCTACAAGCTATCTTTTGGTGATATCGCTTTTAAAGCGGTTGAAGCTGGTAGGATAAACTCTCGTCAGATAGAAGCAGCTCGTATCGCTGCAACGCGTCACATTAAAAGACAAGGTAAGATCTGGATTAGAGTTTTCCCTGATAAGCCATTGACTAAGAAGCCTCTTGAGGTTAGAATGGGTAAGGGTAAAGGTGCGATTGATCAGTGGGTTATGAATATTAAGCCAGGTCGCATCATCTTTGAGATGGGTGGAGTAGATGAGACTTTAGCGCGTGAAGCACTACTTCTCGCTATGCACAAACTACCATTCAAGACAAAAATAGTAACGGCGGAGATGGACAATGAAATATATTGAGTTAGCACAGATGAGTAGTGTAGAGTTACACACTCTTTTGAAGCAGAAAAAACATGATCTGTTTAACCTTAAGATGAAACAAAAAACGATGCAACTTCAGAACACTAGCGAACTGCGAACTGTAAAAAAAGAGATTGCCCAAATCAATACTGCGCTTAGCGCAGCAGAGTAAGGAGACCCGAATGTCAAAAAGAGAAATTCAGGGTGTAGTAGTTAAGATATCTGGCGATAAGACAGCATCAATTGTTGTTGAGAGACGCGTAATGCACCCTCGCTACCACAAAACTGTTAAGAGATTTAAGAAGTATCTCATCCATGATGCAGATAACTCTTTGAGTGTTGGCGATGAGATTGTTGCAGTAGAGTGTAGACCTCTATCTAAAAGCAAGTCATTTGAGCTCAAGTCAGTTGTGAAGGAGGCTACTTCATGATACAGAGTTTTACAAGATTGACAGTGGCTGATAACACAGGTGCTAAAGAGATCATGTGTATCAAGGTTCTTGGCGGTTCAAAGCGTAGATATGCTTCAGTTGGCGATGTTATAGTTGCGTCAGTTAAAAAAGCTACACCAACAGGTAAAGTAAAAAAAGGTCAAGTAATTAAAGCAGTTGTGGTTCGCACAAAAAAAGAGGTTCAAAGAGAGAATGGCTCTTTAATCCGCTTTGATGACAATGCAGCAGTTATACTTGATACTAAAAAAGAGCCAATAGGTACGCGTATCTTTGGACCTGTAAGTCGTGAAGTACGATACGCTGGTTTTATGAAGATAGTCTCTTTGGCTCCGGAGGTTGTATAGATGGCAAAAATTAAGTTTAAAAAAGGCGATACAGTAGAGATTATTACTGGTGATGATAGAGGCACTCAAGCAGAGGTCTTAAAGGTTATCCCATCAAAAAATCAAGTTATCGTCAAAGGTTGCAAGGTAGTTAAAAAGAGCATTAAGCCTACAGAAGATAACCCTAAAGGCGGCTTCAATAACAAAGAGATGCCTATGGATATATCAAATGTTAAAAAAGTGGAGGCGTAGAGATGGCACGAATGAGAGAGAAGTACTTATCACTAAAGCCTGAGCTACAAGCTTCACTTGGCATAAAGAGTGTTATGAGCATACCTGCTGTTGAGAAGATTATTATCTCAGTTGGAACAGGGTTTGCTATGAAGGACAATAAGCTTATCCAGAATATCCAAGACACTATCAGTGCAATAGCTGGTCAAAAAGCAGTTGTTGTAGAGGCTAAGAAGTCAGTTGCTGGCTTTAAAGTTCGTGAGCAGATGCCAGTTGGTGTTAAGGTGACTTTAAGAGATAAAAACATGAATGTTTTTCTAGATAAACTGATCTCTATTGCTCTACCTAGAGTAAAAGACTTTAGGGGTCTACCTAGAAATGGTTTTGATGGACGCGGTAACTATAACTTTGGTCTTGATGAGCAGCTTATCTTCCCTGAGGTTGATTATGACTCAATCATGCAGATTCACGGTATGAATATTACTATGGTAACAACTACCGATAGCGACAAAGAGGGCTTTGCTCTACTAGAAGCTCTTGGTATGCCGTTTGCAAAAGGGAGAGAAGATGGCTAAGAAGTCTATGATAGCTAAAGCAAAAAGAGAGCCTAAGTTTAAGGTTCGTGGTTATACGCGTTGTCAGATCTGTGGTCGTCCACACTCTGTAATCCGCGATTTTGGTATCTGCCGTATCTGTTTTAGAAAAATGGCAAATGAGGGTTTAATCCCAGGCGTTAGAAAGTCAAGCTGGTAAGCTTGAAACTACTAACTGTTAACTAAGGAAAAATAATGATAAATGATCTGATTTCAGACTCTTTGACTCGTATTCGTAATGCTGCAACGCGTCGTTTAAGCGTGACAACACTTATGCATTCAAAGTCAGTTGAGGCGGTTGTAGCAATACTACAAGATAAAGGCTATATAGATAGCTTCAATGTTATAGAAGATGGCAATAAAAAGAGCATAAATGTTGTGCTTAAGTATGACGATAACGGAGTGACCGTGATCAATGAGATCAAGAGAGTCTCTAAGCCTGGTCGTCGTATCTATAAAGGTCGTGACGATATTAAGAGATTTAAGAACGGTTATGGGACAGTCATAATCAGCACATCAAGTGGTGTTTTACCAAACGATAAAGCTTATGAGCTTGGCGTTGGCGGTGAAGTACTATGTACAGTATGGTAAGGAGATAGAAGATGTCAAGAATTGGTAAACTTCCAGTCGAATTTCCAGCAGATATCAGCGTAAGTGTTGATGGTAGCATCATCTCTTTTAAAAGAGGCAAAGATGAGCGCACACTAGATCTTAGAGGCAATGCTACAGCTACTGTTGAAGGTAATCTTTTAAAAATAGCAAGGCTTTCAGACTCTAAAGAGCATGGAGCATTTTGGGGTACTTATCGTGCACTATCTGCAAATATTGTAAAAGGTTTAATAGATGGTTTTGAGCGCAAGCTTGAGATTAATGGTGTTGGTTATAGAGCAGCCGTTAAAGGTAAAGTTCTTAATTTGCAACTAGGATTCTCTCATGATATTAACTATGATATACCAGATGGTGTAAATGTTAGTGTTGAGAAAAACATCATCACTCTAAAAGGCATAGATAATCAGACATTAGGTCAGATGGCTGCTGAGATTAGAGCATTTCGTCCTCCAGAGCCTTACAAAGGCAAAGGTGTCAAATATCTTGAAGAGCATATCGTGCGTAAAGCCGGTAAAACAGCTAAGAAGTAAGGGGCTTTAGATGAGACTTAAAGTATTGAAAACAAAAGCGTCAAGCCGTCTACAGAGAAAGAGGCGTATTCGCGCTAAGATTTCTGGCATAAGCACTAAGCCACGCGTGAGCATTTTTCGCTCAAATCGCTATCTATCTGCTCAGGCTATTGATGATACAGAGGCTACTACACTTGTAGCTTCAAATACCAAATTTATTGGCGCAAAAGCCAATAGAGAAGGTGCAGTTGCGCTAGCAAAAGATTTTGCACAGAAACTAAAAAGCGCAGATATATGTGAGATTACATTTGACCGTAATGGTTATGTGTATCACGGTGTCATTAAAGCATTTGCAGATGAGTTGCGTGCAAATGAAATCAAGTTTTAAGGGGTGATTGATGCAAGATATCAATAAAGAAGAGTTCGAAGAGTCAATTGTAAAGATCGGCAGAGTCACCAAAGTTGTAAAGGGCGGTCGTCGCTTTAGATTTACTGCACTTGTTGTTATAGGCAATAAAAAAGGTGTAGTTGGTTATGGTTATGGTAAGGCAAAAGAGGTTCCAGAAGCGATTCGCAAAGCTGTTGAAGATGCCCACAATAACTTAACAGAAATTAAGATCAAAGGTACAACTATTGCTCACGACATAGAGCATAAGTTTAACGCTAGTAGAGTACTACTTAAGCCAGCATCTGAAGGTACTGGAGTAATTGCGGGTGGTGCACTTAGACCAGTTCTTGAGCTAGCAGGTATACAAGATATATTGACCAAATCTATAGGTTCTAACAACCCTGGTACTGTTGTTCGTGCAACCATAGAAGCGCTTCAGCGTATAAAAGGATAAGTAATGGCATTAGAAAATCTATCACCAGCCCCATCTTCTACTAAAGAGACCAAAAGAGTAGGTCGCGGTCAAGGTAGTGGTATGGGTAAGACTGCTACTCGCGGTAACAAAGGGCAAAAATCACGCACAGGTTATAGCCGTAAAAGAAACTTTGAGGGTGGTCAACAGCCACTTGCAAAGAGACTTCCAAAGATCGGTTTTACATCACGCGTACTTAAGCCATTTGCTATCAATGTCGATAAGGCACAGATGGTAGCAGATCTTGATGAGATCACTCTAGAGTCTGTAAGAGCAGTACATAAAGTTCCAAGACTCTATACGCAAGTTAAGCTTATAGGCTCTAAAGCAGCGGCTTTAAAGTCTAAGATCAAAGATGACAACATAACTACAACTGGCAAGTAGATGAATAAGCAACTTGTAAACCAGATCCTCATAACACTTGGCTTCTTGCTACTCTATCGCCTGCTGGCTTATGTGCCAGTTCCAGGTGTCGATATAGATGTCATAGCTTCATTTTTCAACTCAGATGAGACAAATGCTTTAGGGCTTATGAATATGTTTAGTGGTAATGCTATTGAGCGACTCTCTATCATATCATTGGGTATTATGCCTTATATTACTGCCTCTATTATCATGGAACTTTTAGCTGCAACATTTCCAGCACTAGCTCAGATGAAAAAAGATCGTGATGGCATGGTAAAATACATGCAGATTATTCGTTATGCTACTATCGGTATAACTATAGTACAAGCGATTGGTGTAAGCATCGGACTTCAGAGTCTAACAGGACCAGACGGTAGTAGCGCAATACTTATAGATCACACAACATTTATGCTTGTAGCAATGGTCTCAATGGTTGCAGGTACAGTGCTACTTATGTGGTTTGGTGAGCAGATTACACAAAGTGGTATCGGTAATGGTATCTCATTGATTATCTTTGCTGGTATAGTTTCATCTATACCATCAGCTATAGGTCAAACCGTAACAATGCTCAATACTGGTGCTATGAGTTTTATCACTGTTATTGGCATACTAGTTCTTATCTTTGCTACTGTTTTTGTCATTATCTATGTTGAGCTTGGTGAGAGGAGAATCCCTGTCACTTATGCTAAAAAAACGATTATGCAAAATCAAAACAAGAGAGTTATGAACTATATACCTATTAAAGTTAACTTATCGGGTGTTATACCGGTCATCTTTGCATCTGCACTACTGATGTTTCCTATGACGGTACTCTCAACTAGTACAAATCCGATCATACAGTCTATATCGGATGTTTTAAATCCAAATGGGTATCTTTACCATCTGCTTACATTTTTGTTTGTAGTCTTTTTTGCATATTTTTATGCATCTATTGTTTTTAATGCAAAAGATATAGCAGATAATCTAAAGCGTCAGGGTGGCTTTATTCCTGGTGTGCGTCCAGGTGAGTCAACGGCTCTATTTTTAAATGAGACTGCATCAAGGTTGACTTTTACAGGCTCCATATATTTGGGTCTTGTAGCAACACTGCCTTGGATCATAGTTAGCGCTATGGGTGTGCCGTTCTTTTTTGGAGGTGTTGCTGTTCTGATCATAGTTCAAGTTGCACTTGATACGATGAGAAAAGTTGAAGCCCAGATCTACTCTAGTAAGTATCAAACCCTTAGCGCGGTTGGTCTATAGACTTTATGGCGATTGCGCTTAGAAAACCTAAAGAGATAGAGAGGCTTCGTCGCTCTAACTCTATTGTTGCTTCAACACTAGAGCTTGTTAGTGCCAATAGTAGAGCTGGCATGAGCTTAAGTGAACTAGACTCAATAGCAGAAGAGTATATATTGAGTTGTGGAGCAAAACCCTCTTTTAAGGGTCTTTATGGATTTCCTTCAGCTCTTTGTACCTCAGTTAATGAAGTTATTATTCACGGCATACCCACAGATTATCTCTTAAAAGATGGTGATATTGTAGGGTATGATATAGGTGTTGAGCTTGACGGCTACTTTGGAGATGCTGCTGTTACAGTAAGTGTTGGTGAGTGCTCCAAGGAGAATGAAGCTCTTATCTCTTGTGCAAAAGATGCTTTATATTACGCTATAGACACCATAGAGGTTGGCATGCGTTTTAAAGAGCTTTCTGCAGAGATTGAAGACTTTATTGTAGGCAGAGGCTTTGTTCCACTTAAAGGTTTTTGTGGTCACGGCATAGGTCGCAAACCACATGAAGAACCAGAGATCCCAAACTATCTTGAAGGTAAAAACCCAAAATCAGGACCCAAGATCAAAAATGGAATGGTATTTTGTCTTGAGCCGATGATATGTCAAAAAGAGGGCGGAGCCGTTATTTTGAAAAATGGTTGGGATGTGACTAGCGAAGATGGTCTAAATGGTTCACATTATGAGCATACAGTAGCTATCATAGATGGCAGAGCAGAGATTTTATCACAAGGAGTATAGATTGGCAAAAGATGATGTTATAGAGACAGATGGACAAGTAGTAGAGGCACTACCAAATGCTACATTTAGAGTAGAGCTACCAAACGGACATGTGATACTGTGTCACATAGCAGGCAAGATGCGCATGCACTATATCAAAATACTCCCAGGAGATAAGGTAAAGCTAGAGCTTACACCATACAGCCTTGATAAAGGCCGCATCACCTATCGGTATAAGTAGAACTCTACACAACAAACTTTAGTCTATTTGGTGTAACCCAATTTGACGGGCTACTGTAGTTTACAGTAGTTCTGTTTCTGCTTAGATCTATATTGGTGGAGTTTTTATTTATGCAAAAAATTAAAAAAACTAGAATTTTCTTAACTATTTTTATATTTAGCACACTATTTATAGGTAGTGGTTGTTTGTATAAACAAGGAGCAGCAGTGGGTGTAGATAAATATAGAGACCAAACAGTTGGAGCTAACTATCAACTTCCAAAAGCTCTTGTAGCACTCTATGCATTTGAAGAGCAGTATGGCGCAGAGTTGTATTCTCAAAGTTTTTGTTTAGATACTCAGGAGGATGATTACTCATACCTCATTAATTTTAAATCTCTTAAACAGGAGATAGAGTACAGAAAGCATATCAAAAAATTTGCACATGTTGATGGCACTGGTGGCTTTGTTGCATTTTGGATTAGAGATGAGAATAGAGATCTTGAGAATGCACCTATCATTAACTACGGAAGTGAGGGTAGTATTCGTATCGTAGCTAAAAATATCAATGAATTTTTAAGAATACTCTCGTTTGATGTAGAGCTCATGGATGGAAGTAGCTATAAGATGAAATCTGATTATGAAGAGAGTCCATACAAGAGTGAGTATATCGCTTGGCTTAGAGATGAGTTATCGCTTGAACCAGTAAAGGATCTAAGTGAACAAGAGAGATATGGAGAGTCAGAGGATGTTCTGCAGATAAGATCTGA
>Ga0256834_1002327_pt1 | contig 12115 bp, 8 predicted proteins | sample 4281140metaG_FD_190536 | JGI IMG/M metagenome (GOLD analysis project Ga0256834, IMG submission 190536) | Hydrothermal vent microbial communities from East Pacific Rise, Pacific Ocean - 4281-140 | ecosystem: Environmental > Aquatic > Marine > Hydrothermal vents | place: Pacific Ocean: East Pacific... | reverse complement strand
TATTACCCCGCGAAACAGGCATCAAAGGCGAAACAGCAGTGCCGTTCTGAGCAGGGTTTCTGTTGTGTAAAAGATAAACTGCAGTCCGGGAAGACAGAGTCCCAGTGTAAAAAACAGCGCGGCAGCTATTACCCGGCTGATCAGGCATCAAAGGCAAAGCGGCAGTGTCGGCCCGAGCGGGGATTTTGTTGTGTGAAAGGTAAACTGCAGTCCGGGAAAACAGAATCTCAGTGCAAGAAGCAGGGTGGCATTTATTATTCTGCAAAACAGGCGGAAAAGGCGAGGCGGGCCTGCAGGGCTGAGAATGGACTCTGCTGTGTGAATGGAAAACTTCTGTCAAATGAAAATGAAAAAGAGTGCCTGAAAAAACGGGGAAAATTCTTCAGCAAGGGAGCAGCGAGGCAGGCGAAGATGCTTTGTCAGCCGGAAGGCTATTGTAACAGTAATGGCAAGATAAGTGAGCTGACCCGGAAGAACTGCGAGAACAGGGGCGGAGAATATTTTGATACCAGAGCCCGGGCCTTACAGACACTGAACAGAAAAAAAATTGATGTCAGAGTTTCACCTGCTGTCACTGCTGCGCTTGCACGGCAAAACAAAGGTGATCGAAAAAATCCGGGAAAAATAGAGAATCAGGACGCGTCTCTGATAGTTGAAGTTCAGACCGCTTCTCTTCGTCTGGCTGGGACCGGTAAACTTGCCGAGAGTAAATATGCCGGACTCTATCGGCTTGGAAAAGAGAAGGCTGCAGGTGGTGATGTCCTTCTTGAAAGAACATCCACGCTGCGAAAAACTGTGGCCGGATCTTCACTGAGGAGGGCGGGTGGAAGCCCTGTTGCCAATACGAATCCCCTGGTGGTTGAAGTCCAGACGTCCTCTCTGCATTTGAGTGGGACAGGGCGTATGGCAGGTGCGACTTCCCCTGTTGTTCTATCGGGAGCAGCAGATACTCTTTCCCGGCCAAAGACAAAAAAACCTGTCGAAGAGCTGGGAGTATTCCAGGAAAGTAGAGTCATCAGAGCTGTAGATGGCGAGAGTGGCGGTGACACCCCTGTCAGAGTCATTCGCACCAAGGCTCTCAAGCTGACTGGAACTGGAGACGAAAATGGGGCTGTCAGGGGGAAAGATGAGAGACTCAGATGAAAAGAGGCCGGTGAGACATGAAGATTTCGGTGTCTGCTGCTGTTTGGCTTGTCAATAGGGAGCATGTTATGAGAAAGCGATGGGTATTATTCTGTTTTTGCCTTGTTCTGATGGTTGCGGCCGGTAGTGGAGTAGGGTTTGCTGAAGATGCTGCCGGTTATAGTTCTTCTTCCATTTCTATTCCCATCGAAGACCTGGAAGAGCAGCAAGAAGAAGAGAGCAAAGAAGCCATGGAGGACTTCGCATCAGGTATGTCGCGTATGGGTGATATCTTTGCTGTTCCCGGTGAGGTCCGACTCCGTGTTCCGGTCTTTGTGTCAGATCTGCCTTCTGAGATCAGTCGTGTGGGGGTTCTTTGCATTGTAAGTTTTGCTGGGTATGGAAGAACAGAGACTGTTTTTGGGATGGCCAGGAATGGCGGCCGTACCATGTTGCTCTCCGTTCCCACAAGAAATGGCCAGCGAGACCAACATGGCAGTTATGACTGCAGGATATTGATACAGGCCGATGGTGCTGAACCCGTAAGTCTCAGTGAAATCAGGGAAACAATAGAGCTGGCCCCTGATAAACGGCAGGTTTTAACTGTCAAGGGCCGCTTTTGATTCTGCCTCTCATCCATTAAAAGGTTTTTTTATGCGGAACTATTTTGCAGCTGTTCTTTCCGGGTTATTACTGATTATGCTCTTCTCTCCTGCTCATGCTGCCGAAGATGAAGATTGGGTGTCACAGGGTTTTGAGGTGCCGGTAGAGGTGAAAAATCTCTCATCAAGGATTGGCTACGTGTCAGTCAGCTGCAACGTGAGCTTTAGGTATGGCGATGAAGCCATGGGGATGGAACCCAAGGAGAGGCTTGATTCAGACGGCAGCCTGAACAAGGTTTTCCCGGTTGTTGTCCGATATAAACGTTACCGCCAGGAAAACGTCAAGGAGTACCACTGTTATCTGGTTCTCTATAATCGTATCGATGGTTCACTTTTCAGCGGGAGTACCATGATTTTGACTCAGCAGAGCCTGGCCCTTGACCCGTCAGCCAGGCAGGTAGTGATTGTCAGCGGTAAACTTTAGTTTTCCTCAAGGGAGGTATGAGTGGGTGGCTGCTCTGCTGCCTGCCTGTGCTCCTTCGTTCTTCTTCCAGTGCTGCGGCGTGCGGCGGCAATTTTACAGCCACAGCTACGACTTCATTTCCATTTTCTTTCCATAAGACAGTCCTTATGCTACACTCTGAATGTGGGACCGGTCTGTTTTTTTTTTAACATCAACAAGGGAATCTCCGCATGCGCTTTGAATCTGGAAAGATGATCTCTGATTTTGATCCCCATTTTAAGATATTCCATGAGTTGATGCCCTTTAAGGTGGAAGAAATTCTCCTTGTCTCAAGCCCTTATGATGCCTTTATCCTGGAGGAAGACGGCTCTCTTGCAACGCGTATAATAAGTGAGTATCAGGGCTGGAATTTAAGTGGTGCTCCGCGGATTACTCTGGTTTCTTCGGGACAGGAGGCCATTGAAATTCTCCGCAGACAGTCATTTGATCTGGTTATCACCATGCCCAATGTGGGGGGCATGGATGCCTTTGCACTGGGCGCCGCAATCAAGAAGATACACCCGACCCAGCAGGTGGTGCTCATCTCCCACAGTGTCAGGGGCATATATCCTCTGCCTAAAAACATCGATTGCCAGTCCATCGATAATATCTATCTCTGGTGTTGTGAGGCGGATCTGCTTCTGTCACTGATCAAGAATTTTGAAGATCATGTCAATGTGGATGCGGATACTGCCCGGGCCATGGTGAGAGTGATTATCCTGGTGGAAGATTCTCCTGTGTACAGATCCCTTTTTCTGCCCATTCTTTACTATGAGGTGGTTCGTCAGACCCAGGCCGTGCTGGACGAGAGCCTCAATGAACCGCACCGTCTGCTGCGGATGAGAGCCAGACCCAAGATCCTCTCTGCCATTAATTACGAAGAGGCGATGGTGCTCTATGAGTCCTATAAACCCTATGTGTTCGGGATTATTTCTGATGCTCGTTTCCCGCGTCATGGAAAGATCGATCCTGAAGCCGGGCTGCACCTTCTTGAAACCATACGAAAAGAAGTGCCGGATCTGCCCATGCTGATGCTCTCCTCCGAGCCTGAGAACCGGCGGCGGGCCGAAGCCATACCGGCTGTGTTTTTAGATAAAGATTCGCCGCTGGTAAAAGATGAAATCCACTCGTTTTTTCTCAACTACCTGGGTTTTGGTGATTTTGTCTTCCGGCACCCGGATGGAACTCCCATCGGGCATGCCTCCAATCTCTATGAGTTTGAGCAGAAACTGCGTAGCATTCCGTGTGAATCCCTACGCTATCATGCGGAATGTAATCATTTTTCCAACTGGGTCATGGCTCGTGCGGAGGTGGCCCTGGCAAGCCGTCTTCATCGTGATTATGTGAGCAGCATCAAGAGCTGTCCCGATCTGCGCGATGATCTGGTCTTTAAGGTGCATTCCCTTCGTAAGCTGCGGCAGCAGGGGGTTGTGGTGAAGTTTTCCCGGGAACATTTTGATCCTGAGGTCATGGACTTTGTGAAAATCGGTAATGGCTCCATGGGTGGTAAGGCACGTGGTCTTGCATTTATGTGGATGCAGCTCCAGCAGTCGCGGCAATCCCATCCCGTTCTCGCCGAGAATCGAGTGGGCCTGCCCAAGACCTGTGTCGTTACTGCAGACGGTTTTGATGATTTTATCAGCAAAAATCAGCTTCGGCTGGACAAGGAAGCGGGGGATGATGCCGTCATAGAGATGTTTCTAGCCGCAGAGCTCCCCGGCTGGCTCCAGGAGGATCTGCGTGCGTTTCTCAGCAAGACCACCTTTCCCATTTCTGTCCGTTCTTCAAGTCTTCTTGAGGATGCCCATTTCAGACCATATGCAGGCCTTTATTCCACCTATTTTCTGGCAAACAATCACCCTTCATTCTCCCTTCGCTGTCAGCAGCTCGAAGATGCCATTAAGCTTGTTTATGCCTCCACCTGGTTTGAGAGTCCCCGGGCCTACTCCAAGGTGTCTGAACAGGGTCGGGATGATTCCATGGCCGTTATTATCCAGCAGGTCGCCGGACAGGAATATGAGTGCTATTATTACCCGCATATCTCGGGGGTTGCCCAGTCCCACAATTACTATCCGGTGATGAAGATGAAGGCCGATGAGGGGATAGCCCACATTGCCCTCGGAATCGGAAAGACAGTGGTGGAAGGGGAACGCTCCCTGCGGTTTTCTCCCGCCCATCCCAAACGACTGGTTCAGTTTTCCACTGTGGATGATATCCTGGAAAACTGCCAGCGTCATTTTTATGCCATTGATATGTGTCGTTCCAACCGGGTGAAGCGGGAAGACTCCAATCTGGTGAAGCGGCTGGTGCAGGATGCCGAGCATGAAGAGCCGGTACAACTGCTCTCGTCCACATTTATTCCGGAGGAGAACCGAATACGTGATTCCGTCATGCCCGGAATGAAGGTGGTCACCTTTGCCCGTATCTTAAAGCACAGGCTCTATCCTTTACCTGAGATTCTCCAGGAACTTCTCGATCTGGGCCGGCGCGGCATGGGCTGTGAGGTTGAGATTGAGTTTGCGGTCCGGCTGGATAAAAAAATTCAGAAAAGTGAGTTCTATTTTCTCCAGATGCGACCAATGGTGACCGGCGGTGAACATAGCGATGTCGCTATCTGTTCCTATGATATTGACAGGGCATTCTGCTTTTCCAGGTCCTGCCTGGGCCATGGACGCTTTGAGAATATGGCCGATATTCTTCTGGTGAGACCGGAGAGCTTTGATGCCGGAGCTACACGAAATATTGCAGCTGAAATCAATACATTAAATGCAAGACTGCAGGCTGAAGAACGGCCATACCTCCTGATTGGTCCGGGACGCTGGGGGTCGGCTGATCCCTGGCTTGGAATTCCTGTGCAGTGGCGTGATATCTCAGGGGTGGGGGCGATAGTTGAACTGCAGAATGAACAGCTCCATGCCGACCCGTCCCAGGGGTCCCATTTCTTCCAGAACATAACCTCACTGGGTATTCCCTATCTGACAATTCTTGAAGAAAAGGGTGGCGGCTCTGCGGTCTGTTCCAGTAAAGGTGGCGGGAACTGTCTGGACTGGAACTGGCTTCTGGCCCAGGAAGACTTTCAGGACTTGAATTATGTTCGCCATATTCGGTTGGCTGAGGCCTTTGTGATGAAATGTAACGGGAAGGAAGAGCTTGCGGTTCTCTATCAGAAAGGAGGAGAATCTGGCGGCCATAAGCTTTGTGCCGAGGTAAAGAGGAAAAAATAAAAAGCGGTTCACAGAGGTGACCCTGCTGATAAATTGTCAGGTTCTGTCGGGAGAAGTCCGATGCCCGCTGCCTGAATTCTTTTTCATATAACGGAGGAATCCATGGATGATATTATTAATGCAATAAAAAATAAAGACCCTGAGCAGCGGGAGTTTCATCAGGCTGTTGAAGAGGTTGTGGAGACTGTGAAACCGGTGCTGGACAGGAATCCTGAGTACCGGCAGCATGCGGTTCTGGCACGTATCACCGAGCCGGAACGGGTGTTGATGTTTCGGGTGCCGTGGATGGATGATGATGCCCAGGTCCATGTAAATCGCGGCTTTCGGGTGGAGATGAACTCGGCGATCGGCCCCTATAAGGGTGGACTTCGTTTTCATCCGTCGGTGAATCTTGGGATTATAAAATTCCTGGCGTTTGAGCAGGTCTTTAAAAACTCCCTCACCACCCTTGCCATGGGTGGCGGAAAGGGGGGATCCGACTTTGATCCCAAGGGAAAATCCGATGGTGAGGTGATGCGTTTTTGTCAGTCATTTATGGCAGAGCTGTTTCGTCATATCGGTCCAAATACTGATGTTCCCGCCGGTGACATCGGGGTTGGTGCACGTGAAATCGGATTTCTCTTTGGAATGTATAAGAAACTGCGCAATGAGTTCACAGGAGTCCTCACTGGAAAGAGCCTTGACTGGGGAGGCAGCCTTATTCGGCCTGAAGCAACTGGATACGGCACGGTTTATTTTGCTGCGGAAATGCTGGCCACCAGAGATGAAACCCTGGAAGGAAAAAAGTGTCTTGTCTCCGGTTCCGGTAATGTCGCCCAGTATCTTACGGCAAAGGTTATTGACCTGGGTGGCAAGGTGCTCACCCTTTCCGATTCTTCAGGGTATATCTATGATGAAGAGGGTATAGATCGTGATAAACTGGCCTTTGTGCAGCAGCTTAAAAATATCAGACGCGGTCGCATTGCCGAGTATGCCGAAAGCTATCCACATGCCGTGTATACTCCCATTGACCCGCAGCTTGATTATAATCCACTCTGGGCCCATAAGGCAGACTGTGCTTTCCCCTGTGCGACCCAGAATGAGATTAATGCCCGGGATGGCAATAATCTGGTGGGCAACGGTGTCGGACTGATCAGTGAGGGTGCCAACATGCCATCTGTCCCTGAGGCGGTTGATCTTTTTATTGATAATAATCTTCTCTATGCCCCTGGAAAAGCGGCCAATGCAGGAGGTGTTGCGGTGTCAGGTCTTGAAATGGCTCAAAACTCCATGCGGCTTTCGTGGCCCCGGCAGGAGGTTGATGACAGGCTGAAACACATTATGAAGTCCATTCATCGTACCTGTGTTGATGCAGGGGAGAGCTATGGGGTCAAGGGCAACTATGTGGCGGGTGCCAATATTGCCGGTTTTGTGAAGGTTGTCAATGCCATGCTGGATCAGGGGCTGGTGTAGAGCCCCGTAGAGGCAGGAATGATTGGGGGGCTTGCCCCCCTTTGCTTCAATATGTAATCTTTTTTGTATTGTCCCATGAAGAACGTTTCTCTGTATGACCAGCAGTGTGCCAGGGATTTTGAACTTATCAGGCCGCAGATGGTGGATTATTTTGCCGAGATAGCAGCAGATTGTCCCTATCATCTCCCGGAGAGCGCCCTTTTTTATCAGGCACTGTTTGCCCCTCTCTCTGATCGGGTGATGGAACTGTTTCTGGCCTTCGGGTATCGCCGTAACGGCAACTGCCTCTATACCATGCACTGTCCGGGCTGTTCGTCCTGCATTCCCATCCGTCTCCATCCCGGTGAAATGGAATACAACAGGAACCAGCGGCGTGTTTTGAAAAAAAACCAGGACATTGATATACGTTTCGGGCCGATTGAGGCCAGCGAAGAGAGTGTTGCACTCTGTGAAAAATTTCTCAGGAACCGTTACCCCCAGAAGAACAACGACGCCACGGCCTACTATGAAGGCTTCTTCTGTAATACAATTGTCACGGGGATGGAGATACAGTTTCGCCTTCAGAATACCCTTGTGGGAACGTGTATTGTTGATCTCGGCCAGAACTGGATGAATGCCGTCTATTTCTATTTTGACCCTGATCATGCCTCCCGTTCTCTTGGGACATTTAATATCCTGACCATGGTTAAAACGTGCCTTGAACTTGATATTTCCTATCTCTATCTCGGGTACTATATTGAAGAGGTAGCGGCCATGAATTATAAAAAACACTTTACCCCCCACTATCTTTTTTTGAACGATACCTGGCAAAAAAGGGAGAAGGTCAAAAATAAAGCGGGGGCTGAAAAGGGCTGAATAACAGGGTGTACCACTGTATATCGTATGTTACGTTTTCGTCATTGCGATATATAGTGGTTTTTCCATTGACTCCCGTGGCGTGTTATGCTAGAGTAAAGAAGTATCTGGAAAGGTATTTTTTTGAGTCTCTGTTTGCTAATGGAGGTTGTATGAAAAAATGGCACCTTGAAGGAGTTCTTTATCGCGTTTCTCCCGAAAAACTCAGTTTACCTGATCCCGGGCAGTCAGTTTCGTTACGCCCCCCGTTTCTTACAGTTCGCAAAGAGTCGAAAATCGTTTCCTGGTGTCGGGAGGTGGCCGCCTTCTTCATCCGTTTTTTCTGAGAATTTATGAAAGAAGCCCTGCTCTATACCAAAAGAGAGAATCAGCATGTTGACTGCTTTCTCTGTAACCATTTTTGTCATATAGCAAATCACAGACGCGGGCTTTGCGGGGTAAGAGAAAACAGGGATGGGGTTCTTCAGAGTCTTGTGTATGGCAGAGTTGTTGCTGAAAATACTGATCCTGTTGAGAAAAAGCCCCTTTTTCATGTTATTCCCGGCAGCAGGACCTTTTCCATTGCCACGGTTGGCTGTAACTTCTCCTGTCGTCACTGTCAGAATGCTTCGGTTTCCCAACCCGGTTCCTTCTGTGCCGAGGCAGTCCCCGGTCAGGGGCGACTTCCCGCTGATATTGTTTCCGGTGCCATTGCTGCAAACTGTCATTCCATCAGTTATACCTATGTTGAACCGAGCATATTTCTTGAGTTTGCCTTGGACTGCATGAAGCTTGCGCAGGCCAAAGGTCTGCAGAACTATTTTGTTTCCAACGGCTATATGAGTGCGGAGGCCGCAAAACTGCTGCTCCCCTTTCTTGATGCAATAAATATTGATCTGAAATCATTCAGTGACGCCTTCTATAGAGAACTCTGCGGGGCGCGCCTGCAACCGGTGCTTGACACGATACGGAGAATGGCTGATTCCGGAGTGTGGCTGGAGGTGACCACACTGCTCATTCCGGGACTCAATGACAGTGAGGAGGAGCTGCAGCAGACAGCAGATTTTCTGGTGTCTGTCAGTCCGTCCATTCCCTGGCATGTGACTGGTTTTTATCCTGCCTACAAATTGACAGAGTATCCGGCAACCCCTCCTGAAACCCTGGACAGGGCGCGTCGGATCGGTATTGCAGCAGGACTGAAGTACGTGTATATGGGGAACAGGCCTGGCAGTGGAGGAGAAAATACCTTCTGCCCGTCCTGTGCCGCAGAGATCATCACACGCCGTGGTTTTTCAATTCTGAAAAACCGCCTGCTGGGGGGGAAATGTCCCTTTTGTGACCATGTTATCAGTGGTGTCTGGGAATAATCATCTTTTTTTCTGCTTTTTCCTGTGGTTGTCCGAATTCATTGCGGGCGGATGCCCGTCGTTCAAATCCTCACAACAGGTGACGAAAAAACCGGGTCGCTATTTAGAGGAAAACTGGTAAAATCAGGACACTCTGTTCTCAGGCAGCAAATTTTCGTCACGGATTCAGGTTTAGCTCTATGCAATAGATGGCTTTCAGTATATTCTACCCACTGGTTGTTCCGGTATTGACGGAATTTTTGCGGCGGGTCCGGGAATTTCTGCAGATAATTCTTCCGGAGCCAGCTCGGAAAAGGAAAAAAATTGTGAAAGAGGGTTGAAATGAGTTCATTACATAAAGACTCCTGTGGTGTCTTTCTGGCTGTTGTGTTGCTTCTTGCTCTGTCCGGATGTGCAAGCACCTATTACGGGGCAATGGAGAAAGTCGGTGTTCATAAGCGTGATATTCTGGTTGATCGGGTGGAGGCGGGACGGGACTCCCAGGCTGCTGCCCAGAAACAGTTCCAGTCGGCCCTTGAGGAGTTTGACTCTGTTGTAAAGCTTCAGGAGACGGATCTGAAAAAGGCCTATGACCGCCTGAACAAAGAGTATGAAAAGAGTTCTGATGCCGCCAGAGAGGTGTCCACCCGTATTGAAAAGATCGAATCCGTGGCAGAGGCGCTTTTTAAAGAGTGGAAAAATGAGTTAAAGCAATATGAAAGCAGGACTCTCCGTCAGTCCAGTGAAGACCAGCTCAAGGCGACAAAAGTTAAATATAACATCATGCTGTCCACCATGAAGAAGGCAGAGGCATCAATGGATCCTGTGTTACGGGTGTTTCATGATAATGTGCTTTATCTGAAACATAACCTCAATGCCCAGGCCATTGGCTCTCTGCAGGCCGAATTTGCAGGCCTTGAAAGTCAGATCAAGGAACTGATTAAATCCATGAATGTTGCCATTGATTCATCCAATAAATTTATATCTGATATTAAATAATTACAATTATTATGCCCATTCAAACCCATTCTGTTGTTGCTCTGGTCGGTCGGCCAAATGTTGGAAAATCGACCCTTTTCAATCGTATCACCAAGTCGAGAAAGGCTCTGGTGGACCCCACTCCCGGGGTTACCCGGGACCGTCATTATGAAAAGGTAATGTGGAACGACAAGCTTTTCATGCTGGTTGATACAGGTGGTATCGAAGATGCCAGCGGGGACGCCATGGGCGGCCATATCCGGGACCAGGCACTGAATGCCATTGAAGAGGCGGACATTATTCTCTTTCTGCTTGATGGCCGTGAAGGAGTGACTCCGGCGGATGTGGAAGTTGCCAATATGCTGCGTCGTACCAGAAAGAAAATCTTTTATGTGGTGAACAAGATCGACGGCCCGGAACAGGAGATCGAACAGATGTCCCAGTTCTATGAGCTTGGTGTGGAAGAGCTCTGGGCACTGTCTGCAGAACATAAGTATGGCTATCATACCCTGATGGATGCCCTTGAAGAGAGCCTGCTTGCCAGCGAAGATGACCTGGATCTTCCTGAGGGTACTGTCAAGGTTGCATTCTTCGGCAGACCCAATGTGGGGAAGTCCTCCATGATCAATCAGATTCTCGGTCAGGATCGTATGGTGGTCTCCGCGGTGTCTGGTACCACCAGAGATTCCGTGGACACACTGTTGAGTCATGGAAAACACAATTATCTCCTCATTGATACCGCAGGCATCAGAAGAAAGGGCAAGACAAAAGAAAAACTGGAAAAATTCTCCATATTAAAGGCCCTGGCAGCCCTTGAAAAGTGTGATATTGCCGTGGTCTTAATTGATGCAGATGAAGGGATCACCGAACAGGATACCAAGGTGATCGGGTATACCCAGGAACAGGGGCGCGGTCTGATCCTGGTGGTCAACAAGTGGGATCTGGTAAGGGATGACAAAGAGCGGCAGAAACAGATCATGGGCGAGATTGCGCTGGCTGTCCCTTTTGTGGGATTTGCACCGCTTCTCACGGCGTCTGCCCTGACCGGTTACGGTATAAAACGGCTCTTTCCCACCATTGGATCTGTGTATAAACAGTTCACCTCGGTCTTCCCGACTTCAGCTCTGAACAGGCTGCTGAAAGATGCAGTGGAGGATCATTCGCCACCAATCTACAAGAACAAACGGCTGAAGTTCTACTACACCTCACAGGTGGGCAGTCGTCCGCCAAAGTTTGTCATTATGAGCAACTCTTCCAAAGGGGTTCATTTTTCCTATGAACGCTATCTGAGCAACAGGTTTCGTGATGGTCTGGGCCTTGATAAGGTTCCCATCCAGCTCTTTATTCGGGATAAGAACAGGGATAAGAAGGGGAAGAGGTAGATTCCTTCCTGTTCCGGATGAATGCTCCGGAACAGGAAAGGCGACGGTGTGTCGTCTCAGGAGGGAGCGCCGGCGGGTCGGCTCCTGTTGACCGGGTTTTGCCGGGATGTTTTTTTTGCCGGGTTCACCCTGGTCTGTTTGATGGTGGACATGGCGGCTGTTACCATGGATGCCACATCGGTCAAATTGGCCGGAAGTATCATGGTGTTATTCTCTTTGGCCAGTTTCCCGAACTCATTGACATAGCTTTTTGCAACCTCAAGGTTTGCAGCCTCGCTTCCTCCGGGAAGACTGAGCGCTTCAGCAACCCGTCGTATGCCTTCGGCCGTGGCTTCCGCCACCATGATGATTTCTCTGGCGCGTCCTTCAGCCTCATTGATGCGTTTCATCTTCTCACCTTCGGAGAGGGCAATGGCTTCTGCACGGTCTCCTGCTGCCCGGTTGATGGTGGACTGCTTATCCGCCTCTGAACGGGCAATTTCAGCACGTTTCTCCCGCTCGGCCTTCATCTGTTTCTCCATGGCATCAAGGACAGTCCGGGGCGGCTGGATATCCTTTATTTCATAGCGCAGTACTTTCACTCCCCAGTTTTCGGCAGCTTCATCAAGGGCCATGACAACCTGACCGTTTAAGGTCTCTCTGGCTTCAAAGGTCTTGTCGAGGTCGATTTTTC
>Ga0256834_1002326_pt1 | contig 12116 bp, 12 predicted proteins | sample 4281140metaG_FD_190536 | JGI IMG/M metagenome (GOLD analysis project Ga0256834, IMG submission 190536) | Hydrothermal vent microbial communities from East Pacific Rise, Pacific Ocean - 4281-140 | ecosystem: Environmental > Aquatic > Marine > Hydrothermal vents | place: Pacific Ocean: East... | reverse complement strand
TTTACCCACTTGTCCCAACGATGATTAGGAAGTGATTTGATGGTGGTAAGCATTTAAACTCCTTTCAATGGTAGATAGCTTGCTCCAGAATGCCATTTGAATGCGCTATAGTGACGCAATTTATTGCAAACCAGAAAATAATATGCTGCGAATTTTTCTATCGTTTCCTCGGTATAATAATCAATGTAAGCTCTAGTTCGTATCCCAAAGTCTTTTGCCCATATAATAGGCTGCCACCATCGCTGCTCGTTAAAGATAATTGCGTCCAACTTATTTGACTTCATCCAATTGATAAAATCTTGTTTATCGATTTTTCCAGAACCTGCCCAGTGAAGTCTCTTGCCCCAATGAACAAATGGCAAGTCCCATTTTGGATCACCTTTTGCATATTTTTCTCCCCGAGCATATACAAAGACTTCGGAAGAATTCTGCAAGGAATCGGCTATTTGACGAGAAACTATTCCAGCACCTCTCTCAAACCATGTCGTTACAATTCCTATTTTCATTTTCTTACACATCTGGCTTTAGATTTCCTCAATAGTTTTTTTCCTTCTTCCAAGTGCTGAAAAGTCGTAATCTAGTTGATGCCACAAATAGAGAATTCCTCCGGCATTTACCACAAACTGACTCACCGCTGTTGCCAGTGCCGCTCCTTCGATTCCGTAGCGCGGAATTAGAACAAAGTTTAACACTACATTCATGCCGACTGTTACCAGCATGATAATGGTCGCAGCTCCAGGTCGCCCCAACATGCTCAACGCTAGCCCTGAAAAACCCACAGTGGCATAGGCAATTTTGCCAAGTGCCAGAATATTTAGTGCGCCTTGGGCTGGGCGAAAAACCTCTCCGAACACAAATGCGATGAGAGGGCCGCTAAACAAAATTAAAACTAATGCCAGAGGTAAAACCGCTAAGGCTCCCCCACGATGGCTGTAAACCAATATTCGTTGGATGTTAAGCCAATCGCCCTGTGCGTGCAGGCGTGCCAATTGTGGGGCGATGGCAAGCGATGCAGCATAAAGAACAACACCAAGACCTTCAGCAACCTGAAGAGATACACGATAAAGCCCGATCTGTTCTTGTGTCGCAAGTAAACCAAGCATCAACACGTCAGTCTGATAATTCATCACTTGCGCCCCAGCAAGAAGCAAGAAAGGCAAACTTTGACGTAACAATTGTGATCGCTGCGTATCAACGAGCGTGTTACCTTCCAGTTTTGGAAGTCGGTAGAAAAGAAGCGTCACAGCAAGAGCAAGCCCTAAGAAGGCAGCAAAACCATATGCGAGCAAGGCGCGCTCTGGAGATAAAACTATTCCGCTAGACCAAAATGCCAACAGAACCAACAGAAAGGTAACTGGTCGGATAATTTCCTCTGAAAGTTGACCAACAATAACATGTCCTAGCCCCCGAATAGCACCGCAAGTTGTGGCAGTCAGAGCCAGTAAGGGTATTAAAAAAAAACCAGCCATCAGAGCAGAGTGGGGGATACCTTTGAACCCATATCCCATGAGCCATATTAGTCCAATACCTAGCAACGTGAGCGATAGGAGAAGCACAATCTGCCCTGCGCCTACTAACATTCTTTTTATCTCGGCAAAGGCATTTTTCGCTCGGCTGACGGCAACGGAGCGCACCAGAAAAGCAGGAAACCCAAACTGCGCCACCACAACTAATAGATGTACCAGCGCTATAACGAAGGCATAGACTCCAAGCCCTTCTGGACCGAGCATACGAGCAAGCAACACCCCCACTGCAAACTGTATGGGTAAATACACAGCTTTTATGCCAATGCCGCCAATAACCCCACGTAGCAATTTTGCACGCAACCCTTCGCTGGGTCCCATAAACAACTGGATAAATTTAGCCACCATGCGCTGTCCAAAGCATAGCATAACCGAGGTGTATTAGTTCCTGCTTTAATCTTTTTCTACACGTCAAGTGTTCTGGCTCTTTCTATACGTCAAGTGTTCTTGTCATAATAATAGGTGTAAGAGAATGCTACCACGCAAGAACAGATAACTTATAGTTATCTATGCTATTTGTTTTAATATTGTCCGAGAATTAATTATTTTGTCCCTTAAAGCTAATGGGGTTTTCTTAGTGGTAAACTCTTAAGGATATAGAAAACTTAAGCAATAGCTACCGCATGAAAGCTCACATTAATGAGCCTCTGAGACAAATTTGATTGTGGTGTGTTAACACTAATTAGCATAATTGTTCATTGGTGAAATGATTACCTGATTACTGTGATGAAGTAAACCTTGAATCTTATTGTAAATATCGAAACTTAACGTAGTTTGCAGGTTATAAATAGGTGAAAATAAACGGCAATAATTGAAAGTATAATTTTGAGTGCGCGAGTGACAACGCTAGAAAATATCATGAGTATGCCTTTAAATAGAATTAAATAATTTTTGAAAAATATTCAAACTTATTTGTTTTAGTCAAGCTTTGCTCTTTTTGACCAATGACCTGTTACATCAATCAAGTTATTTTTGGGTTTATCAGTTGTTAAAAATTCTTCATTTCCCACCAATAATACATGCACATCTGCCGTTGTCATCGCTTCATTATAGTTTACTAGTTTTATGCCCTTAATATCATCTGGTAATGATTGAATATTTGGCTCAATATAGGCGCTGTCCAAAGCGTCTATATCTTCTATGCTGCTTATATTCGCTTATGGCTTGCGCACTTGTATTGTGTATCCAGTTTCCTGCAATCAATGAACCTGCACTCACTCTCGTTCTATCTCAAAACTACGGGTAGCGATAGTTTGCCAACCACAAGATAACTGTAGCTACCAAAGGATAGCCCAACGATTCCCAATCTTATATTGCCGCACCTAAACAGACCTTCACCATGTGTGCAGCGCTAAAATAACCCTAGATATATTTTTGTGAAGCAAAACTTTTCCATGATTTGTTAGGATTGGCTTGGTTTTATTTTATCAGCTTTTAAAGCCGTAAGTGCTTGGTAAAGTGTCTTTACAATCGGGTTAGGCTGTGAAAAACTCTGCTAGGGAATTTCCATTTGTTAGTGAGGATGTAAATGCAATCTTATCAAGGTGAAACAACCTGGTTTCTGGCTCAAATAAAGCCGAACTGTTATAAAATTGCTGAACGTAATTTAAGGCGACAGCGGTTCAAGACTTTTCTGCCGCTGCATGAAGAGGTCAAACGAAATTCGGGTAAGTTCATAACTAGATTACGCCCATTGTTCACGGGATATATCTTTGTAGCATTTGATCCTTCAAAAGATGGTTGGCGTGCGATTAATAGTACCTATGGTATCGTGCGGTTGGTTAGCTTTGGCGATGACCCTAAGCCTGTCCCACTTGAATTAGTCTCAAGACTGATGGCGCGCTGCGATAATAATGGTAAGTTCTTGCCTCTGCACTCTCATAAGAACGGTGATAATGTAAAAATTTCTAGCGGTCCGTTTGCCGAATTTGTTGCAACCGTAGAAACCATTAATTCAAGTCAGAGGGTTTGGGTATTGCTCGACTTGATGGGAAGGACAATTCGGGTAGCTGTGCAACTAGATGATCTTCGTGAAGTAAAACAAGGTAAGCAAAACTTGTAAAATAATCAATAATTAAGAGCCATCAGCACGAACATTTTATTATAAATGGAGGGGTTCTAATAAGGATTTAATGCGTTTTAATTGTAATGATTAGATAGTCTCATTAGTTAAGTGTGAGCAAAAATTTCGTAGTATTTTGCGTGATGCGTAAAAGCAAAATAGAGGAGACGCTGCCTTCATTGTTCATTATAAAATTTAACAAAGCGCTCCCTGTTTGTTGGTTAAACCGAATTGCCCCAGAGGAACGCATACTCTCCTTTTGATGCGAGTTTAATGCGCCCTGTGGCTTTAATTACAAGCAGGACTGTTTCGCTCGTATTTTGAAAAATAGGGAAAATTGGCTTGGTGTTTTTTCTAATATTTTGAGAAATGCAAAGATAGAAGCTGACCCACATTCTGCGGTAAAACTACTCGTAATTCTGCGTAACTCTGATGTGCAAACTTAATATCTGAGCATTTGCTTGAAGTTTTTTAATTGTGTCTGTTAAAATAAACTTGTGTAACTGATAGCATGCACTTGTAAAAATATAATATTTTAATAAGGTGAATTCGCTTTTCATTCTGTCTGGTTAATTATCAAAGTAAGTTTAGATGTGAGTTTTTTTTGAAATTATTAAATTGTTTGGTCTTGAAAATATAAAAAGAAAAGGAATGTTGTGCATCTAACAAAAGATAAGAAAAACAATGCTTCTTTATTGCTGATGTTTATTTTTGCTCTGCTTTTGCTTTTGAGTTCTTTATTTGCTTTTATCAAAGAGAGTGCGCCATTTTTTTCTGGTCGTATCTCGCCAGAAACAAGGTTTGAGCATTTTGAAATGGCTCAAGAAGTTAAAATTGGGCTTTCTATTTACGCTCATCAGCTAGAACTAAATGATTGCCTTGAAGCATTGGCTGAGCCATTTGGCATGGCGCAACCGATATCTCGACGCATGAAAGTTTTTTCTTCATGTCAGACTTTATCAATGGATATCGTAAAATCTTCACCATTATATTCTTATGCATGGTTTATTGCTGCTTTTTCTTCTGTCCATTTGGGGCAGTATGAGGATTTTAATTATCAGCTTGAGCAATCACAAAACACTGCCCCAAACGAGCAATGGTTAGCTGAACTACGAGCCAATTTAGCTGAGAATAATCTAACTAATCTTTCGCCTGCGGCTATAAAAGGTCAGGAGCGAGATTTAATCCTATTGGTTAAAAGTAAGCGTGGGGTGGTGAGTATAGCTAGAAGGTATGTGAATGACCCTTCGTTTCGTAAAAGAATTATTGCGCTAGTTGAAACTTTGCCAGAAAGTCAGCAAGCAAAATTTATAAATAATGTAAGAGCGGCGGCTAATAATATTCCTCAAAGGCGGGGGCAGCAGTAATCTAATGGTTCGATCTTCTAAAAACCCTTTCAGCAAACAATCAAACATCAATAATATTTTTAGTTTTCTACTGCTTGTACTCATTGCCATTTCACCAATTCCCTTTGGAAGTAATCGCCCGATATTCTGGACTATTTCTGGTTTTTTTATTGCTCTTATGATGCTTATCTATTTGTTTTTACTATATTTGAATGGCTCAAGAATTCGACATAATATTGCTAAGAGTAAATGGCTGGTATTACTATTCATTGCGCTGTTATTTTATATTATTTTGCAAATAATCCCATTTAATCTTTGGGTGATTAAATCACAAAATTTTGCCTATGCTGCTTTGGAAATAACAAGCAAAACCATCAGTCTTGCCCCGAGTGTGAGCTTTTTATCGTTCATTCAATTTGCTTCTTATGGTTTGTTATTTTTCTTTATTTTGCAACTTGCTCATAATACTGAGAGAGCTAGATGGATGTTAATTTCACTATTCATAATTGTTGTAATTTATGCTTGTTATTCTTTGTTCACCCTTACACAATCTAATAGTCCTATTTTCTATATGCCAGAATTAGCATATAGAAAATACGCCACCGCTACTTTTGTAAATCGCAATTCTTTTGCTACATTTCTTAGTTTTGGTTTGATTATTGGTTCTGCTTTTGCTGTTTTTTCCTTTGCTCAAGAGCAAAAAAGGGATCTACTCACAGCACTATTATATATTTTGGGCGTAGCAATAATTATTGCGGCATTATTTGCCACTCAATCAAGAATGGGATTTGCGGCAGGGCTTGTAGGCTCAATAATAACTATTTTGTTGGTTGCCCTCAAAACCCCCAAAGCAAAACTTTTAATTCTTCCAGTTCTGTTGTTCGCTTTTATCTCTATAGCAATATTGACTTATCTTTATGGGCAAGGACTTTTAGACAGGCTTGGTTCTACAGAGTCAGCGTTTGATGGTAGAATGTTATTATATAATCAAATACTCACAATGATAAGCTCTCGCCCATTTCTTGGTTTTGGCGCAGGAAGTTTTGAGTTGACCTTTCCGCTCTTTCATCAACTTCCTCTAAGCCCAGATATTGTTTGGGATTTAGCACATAATAGCTATTTGGCATTATGGGCGGAAATGGGAATTATCTTTGGCTCTATTCCTATTATTTTAGTTATTATGATAACCATTAAAGCAATAAAAAACTATCGCAAAACTCAATATAGGTGGCTTCATTCGGTAATTACCTTAGGGGTGGTTATTACCGCTGCCATGCATTCATTAGTAGATTTTAGCCTTGAAATTCAAGCGGTTGCTTATTTGTTTGTTGCCATTTTAGCGATTGGGATATCAGGGGCATCGAAATCTAGAAAAAAGAATGAAAATGTTTAATTGGCTTAAAACTAGATTTTTTGATACAAAAAAATCGCATATTTCAAAACGTGAACGGTTAGAATTTGATAAAACGCCACCACTTATTTATGCAATAGGTGATGTGCATGGTTGTTTGGATTTATTGCAACGGCTTGAGAAAAAAATATTCAAAGATATTGCCAAACAAAAACAGCAAGCTTTAATTATTATGCTTGGGGATTATGTTGATCGTGGTGAGAATTCATCAGGGGTTTTAGATTATTTAATGGCAAAATTACCAAAAGGGGTTAGGCGTTTATGTCTTGTTGGAAACCATGAAGAAACAATGTTGGCGTTTATAAAAGATCCAAAGAATAATTCTGAATGGTTGAAGTTTGGCGGAAAAGAAACTCTTGTTTCTTATGGTTTTGAATTGAGTGAATTAAAACAAAGTGAGATCAAGAAAAGCAATTTTTTATATAGGATAAACTCCCTCATTCCCAGCGAACATGTGAGGTTTTTGTCTGAGCTCCCGATTATGATAAACTTTCCAAGTTTGGTTTTTGTGCATGCGGGTATTCGCCCTGAGTTGACATTAAATAATCAGCTTGATGAAGACTTAATTTGGATTAGAGAAGATTTTATAGATAGCCAAGTCGCACTAAAAACTATTGTGGTGCATGGACATACTCCAACAGATGAAGTTTATATTTCAAAGTTACGAATAAATATAGATACAGGCGCTTATGCGCAGGGTAAATTATCTGCTGTGAAATTTATTAATGGCAAGGCCGTAGCTACTATTACATGTTGAATGTCATTAAGTTATAGTTTAGATAATTTGAGAACTTTTATATAGAGGGCGTTTTATGCAGGAAACTGAAATTGATATCCGTACAATCATTAGTCTTTTGCGTAGAAGGTTAAAACTTATACTGGCAACAGTAATTATTATTGTAGGTGTTTCGCTACTTTATGCTTTTTCTCTTACTCCAACTTTTACTTCATCTGCATTAATATTAGTTGATACAGATGCTACAGAAATATTAAATCCGATAAAGGAATCTGGCGGCATTTCAAGTGGCAATGCTCGTATTGATAGTGAAGTTGAAATCTTAAAATCAGATAATATTTTGCTTAGTGTGATTGATAAGAAAAATTTAATTACAGACTCTGAATTCGGAGTGAAATTAGGTTGGCGTGATAATTTTCTTTCATTTTTGCGAATAAAAGACGTGACATTGCCAACAGGTGAGGCGGCATTGCAAGGGGTTTTGTCTAAGCTTCGCTCTGCAATATTAGTAAAGAGAAAAGGGCTTACCTATCTTATTTCTGTTTCTGCTACTTCTGTTTCTCCGCAAAATTCAGCGGATACCGCTAACGCAGTAGCTAATGCTTATATTGAAGCGCAAGTGCAATCAAAAATAGAAAATATTTTGGCGGCTCGTGATATATTGCAATCTCGAATGAATGCCTCTAACGCTACAATTATTGCATCTGAGCAATCATTTGATAACTTTATTGCTAACAATATTGATGTTATTACTGTAAAAACTGGTCGTGTTGATATTGCACAAATGCGTCAGGAACTTGAGAGTGTTTTAGCAAACAGAGAGAACAACATTATTATTGCTGATAATGTTAATCAAGAAATATCTCTAAAGGATTGGGTTGCGGTTTCTAAAAATTTGCAAGATGAGGCTTTAGAGGAATTGCAACGTCAGCGCAATCAATTAAATGCTGATGTAAATAAAGCGGCGGCTGGGTCTCAGTTACAAGTTGATTTGCAAGCAGAGTTGGCAAAAATTGACAATAATTTGCTTAATGCAGCAAATAATGGGCTTAGTGTTTTGCGTCAATCGATTGCCACAGATCAAGTAAAGGCTTCGCAACTTCGCCAACAAATAAGAACTATGGTTGTTGGCTCAAACCTACCAGCTGACATTTTAACTCAAATATATACATTGCAGCAAAATGCTGAAATTGCCCGCTCGCAATATCAAACCCTTATTTCACGCATTCAAGAGCTTGAAGCACAAGCACAAACGCAAATTGCATATTCGCGTATAGTGTCAGAGGCACTTTCTCCCGCAAACTCTTCATACCCAAATAAGAAATTAATAATGATGCTATCGCTAATGTCTTCATTGGGTTTAGGGGTTGGTCTGGCATTTTTATATGAAAACTATGTAGGTGGTTTTTCCAGTGAAGATCAGGTTGAGAATGTTTTACATTTACCAGTGGTGGCGACTATTCCTCACATTGAGATAGCAAAAAATGATGGAGATAAGACTATTCAACTTAGTGCGGCAGATCAAATACGTCTCGCACCACTCTCAGCATATAGCGAAGAAATTCGACGGCTTCGTTTTTCAATAGATCACTCATTAAAAAAGAAAATTACTGATCCAATTAATGGAAATAATATAGGTGGGTCGGTTATTTTAGTTTCCTCAGCTGTGCCAAATGAGGGTAAATCTACCGTTGCTTTATCATTGGGTCGCACTATTGCGCAATCTGGAAGACGAGTTTTGCTAATTGATTGTGATTTGCGCAAGCCAAGCTTGCATAAATATCTAGGGGTTGAAAGAAATGTAGGTCTTGCAGATTATCTACAAAACTCTGATGATTCAAGTATTTTGGGAGAGGTTGTTGTGCATGATAAGCAAAGCCCAATGGCAGCAATTGTAGGATCACAAAACAGCAAAATGCCAACCGATCAATTGGCACGTAGTAGGGCGTTAGTGAGATTAATTAAAAATGCTAGAGAAAAATTTGAATATATAATATTAGATTCTCCTCCTATTCTACCTGTTGTTGATGGACTTTATTTAGCTGAGTATGCAGATGTTATATCGATGGTTGTGCGTTGGGGGGCTACATCACAAAGAGAAGCTAAAGAGGCAATTTCACAAATAAATACATCTAAATCAGAAGAAAGTGAAATTCTCATGGTGCTTAACCAAGAAGAGGGCGGTAAACAGGGTTATCGGTATAAATATTCAGGCTATTATGGCGGTTATTATAGCTAATAAATAATTTTGTTAGTGTCCGCTACCAGTAAAGAATTCATTTTTGACTGTTAGAAATAAAATCTTTATATCTAACCAAAGTGACATGTTTTGAATATAAGCAATGTCATGTTCAATTTTTTCAATCTCCCATTTTTTTTGATAGACTCTTGTTCTAAATCCATTTATTTGTGACCACCCAGTTAACCCTGGCACAATGGAATGTCGTAAGTCATAATATGGTACAATTTCTTTATATGCTCTACCTGATGCAAGTTCACCTTTGACTAATGGTCTTGGCCCAATTAGTGACATTTCGCCTTTTAAAATGTTAAATAGTTGAGGTAACTCATCAATACTAGTTTTTCGTAAAAATTTACCAAATTGTGATACTCTACAATCATCAATTTTAGTTTGCTCTACTCCACTTCTGTCGCATCTGTGATGATGCATTGTGCGGAATTTATAAATATCAAATTGTTTGTTATTATATCCAACTCGCTTTTGAACAAATAATATTGACCCATTGTCAGTAAGCTTAATTATTAAAGCAGTGAATAATAATATTGGTGATAAAATTATTAAAGCTAATCCTGAAATAATTATATCCATAGCACGTTTGGTGAATAGATAAATTTTTCGACTGCTTTCAAGGTCAGGCATTATTGGAAAGTCATTGACCCAAGTGCACTCTAAACCACTATGGGTGGTCGTAACTAAATTTTCAGTGTTGATTTTGTTTATTCTGGTATCAACTGTAGAGGCGACCTTGTTTAACTCTTTTGAAATAGTTGAAATATCGTGTGGAATATGCGTGATTTCTATTAATTCTGATATAATTAAATTATCAGATATTTTAACTTTAACCATAACTCGTCCAACTTTATGATAAATTTCCACTATTCTGCTTACTATTTATAGTAAAAAAATAGTTAATTCAATCCTGTTTATCATTCGTATAGATTAGGGTTAATTTCCCTTTTTACTAAAAAAATTATTTTATGTTTCAAAAGTCTTAATAGTTTGAGTTCATAATTATCTCATTAATCATCTGAGGTAATTATGATTTCTGTTATGATAACATTGCTATTAGGGACAATTTTTGGTTATTTTGGTCAGTTTTTGTCTTGGATAATAGGAGGAATATCTGTTTTTCTCACATTATTTTGCGCCTTGTTGGTTGTAGGAATTAGTTTGCCTTCAATATTTTTACTAATCATATGTGTTTTAAGTTATAATTTAGGCTTGATGATTACATTAGCCTCATCGACTTTTCAAAGATCATTTCAAGACTAATAGCTTTTTCCAAAGCCAATGGTTCTCACAGTGAATTTATTAGTAAATTTGTAGATTCTTATTATAAAATAAAAATTGAATAAAATTTTATCTAATTTTCCCATTAAATTATAATTTATTTTGATTAAATTGCTTTTCATACCAGAATAGGGAATGAAAAATGAGTAATATTAAACGAATAAATTTTAGTAAAATAGGGTCTTGGCTAACAATCATTGCATTTATAATGGCAAGCGTTACGCCGTCATTTGCCAAGGTTTCACCTAATAGTAGTGCCAATAGCTATCGCCCTATTATTGAACGCTTTTCTACTTCGTCTCCATTGGGTTTTCAGATATTTTGCGTGAAAAATCCAAGGGAATGTAAATCAAGCTCTCGTAAGAAAATTGGATATTCTGCATCATTAATGCGCCTAGCTTCGCAGGTTAACTCAAGAGTTAATCGCTCAATAAGAGCTCGTAATGATCGTGGACCTGACACATGGACATTAAATGCAAGAGTTGGTGATTGTGAAGATTATGTGCTTTCAAAACGCTCAATGCTAGTCAAAGCAGGTGTTCCATCTGGCGCATTAAGAATTGCGACAGCAACAACAAGTAGAGGTATTGGTCATGCAGTTTTAGTTATAAGAACTAATAGAGGTGATTTTGTTCTAGATAACCGTATGAATTCTATCAAGTTATGGAATAAAACTGACCTTAGAATGATTGCAATGTCTGGAGCTAACCCAAAACGATGGAAAAAAATAAGCTAGTTTTTAAACTGATTGCTGGTGAAAATTAACACACTCCTAAGTTTAATTTTGGGAGTGTTTTTTTATATAAACAGTATAAAAACACTTGATATTGTAGCTTGTTCCATTATTCTTTAATATTTTGTTCATTGACTTTTAATGATAAACCATACTAAATTGCATTCAAATTCAATTGGAGAATCTTTAATGAGGATATTATTTTCTCGATCGTCTGTTTTTGCAGTTGTGCTTTTAATGGGTGGTATAAGTGCTAATGCTCAGCAAACGGCATCTATTCCAAATGCTGTTTCTATGCAACCGACAGTTAATTTGTGTGCTGCTGGTGAAGGTCTTGCTGGTACTTGTGTTCCACCAACAGGAACTTATTTAACTAGCTTAGTTGCACAAAACTTGCCAGCTGCTGATTTTTCTCAAAGCCTTGCTGATTTTGTTGTTGCATTGGCTGCATTAGCTCAAGCTGATGAGGCTTGTACTGATATGGATAGTGAAGTTGCAGAAGCTATTAAGCTTGCTTCAACTTATGCTCTTGATCCCGCTCAACGAGCATCATTTTTTGAAATAGGGGAAACTATTGGTTCTTGTACCGATTTCCAAACTGCTGCAATTACTCCTGCAAGCCCTAATTAAAAACTTTATATCTATTTGATAAATATTTTAACGCAGTAAAACATTTATGTTTCTGCGTTATTTTTTGCGCTAACTAGACTAATTTAGTTAGTATTTGAACTAATCTTTACAATAGTTTTAGCCTTTACAGTGAAGAAATACTC
>Ga0256834_1002325_pt1 | contig 12116 bp, 7 predicted proteins | sample 4281140metaG_FD_190536 | JGI IMG/M metagenome (GOLD analysis project Ga0256834, IMG submission 190536) | Hydrothermal vent microbial communities from East Pacific Rise, Pacific Ocean - 4281-140 | ecosystem: Environmental > Aquatic > Marine > Hydrothermal vents | place: Pacific Ocean: East Pacific... | reverse complement strand
ATGAGCCATCCCCACCTGTGGTTGATGGGGTTGATTGATTTAATGGCTGATGGGCGGTGAGCCGATTCTTAGCGCCCTCATCATAAGCGCGGTACTGTTCGGTGGTTGCAATACCCTTTGAATGGGGTAGTGGGGTTTGGCACCTGTCGGATGCCCCTTTTTTGCACACCTGTAGACCGCAGTTTACGGATTGGTATTGGCTGAAGGCTTGATCAATCGTAATGGGGACATTGAGGGTGTCGCTTGCCCGACCCTTTTTTACTCGCAGGTTGGCGTGGCCCTGGGCGCTCTGTTTGCCATTTTCAAGCCGACAGAGCACCCGAACCGACTCCGTATCAGCGTGTAGGTGGCGGGCATCTACATCAACTTGAATATGGATAGTCTGTGCGAATGCGCTGCCGCAGAGCAGCAGCGTAAGTGCAGCTAGCCGAGTTGTGTGCGCTATTGCTGTCATGGCTAAAGTGCTAATAGAAGCCCCCAATCATTGCTGTCGGTAGTGGGGTGGTGCTGGCGAAGCTGCAGTTCCATCCGTATCGCACCTGCGGTTGGTTTTGGAATACCAAAGCGCAAAATGCCGCTCTCTGTTTGCCACTCTACAATGCGTGAGAACTGGTTATCTTGCAGTGCAGTGAGCCAGTGGGCTGCAAATTCACCACGCTCAATAGTGAGGCTGGGTGAGCCGTAGGTGGCCAATAGCTCATCAAGCAGTTTTTGATAGAGTTGCTGTGCTTGAGCTGCACTGTTGGTGATGGGGATGAGAATGTGGCTCGATTTAACCCGCCCTGCGCCCTCCTCAATCGCCAATACCTGCCGATTATCCAGGCTGCTAAAGAGCTTGCCTTCATAGAGCTGGTAGGTGCCACTGTGGCCTGAGGTGAGGAAACCGGCCTGTTTTAGTGTGTGGTTGGTTGCGCTGTTGAGGGGGGAACCCAGTGCCAAATCGCTTAGGTTGCTGAATGTGGTGATTTCACTCACACCACTCTGAGTGGTTGCTGCGGGTGTGGCTTTTTTAGCAAAGCGATAGGTCCACGCTAGGCTGAACTTGTAGCTATCGCTGTTTTCACGGCTCTCTGGATTGCGGTTGAAGTGATCCAACCCCACAGCAAAACCGTGCCGCTGCCAATCTTTGTTCCAGCCGATGTGCGTCTGAGCGGTGGTCGATTCTGCCGCAGCAGGATCATCGGCGTTGTAGTTGATGGTCTGGTAAGAGAGGCGCAGGTTGTGCCCATCTCTACGGATATTGAAGAGGCCACCCAGTGTCAGATTTGAGGTCTGTTTGTCAGCAACATCCCGATCTTCAACGTAACGAGCAGTGGGTGATAGAGCGCCTTGCCACTGGCTGAGTGCAAAACTGTAGTCAAAACCGGCCGATAGACTAAGCCGTTTGGAGCGGGTGTCGGCCACTCTGTTATCGGTTAGCAACCACTGATAGCTGAGTCGGCTACGCAAGTTTCGGTTAATGGGTAGGCTGCTGTTGAGCTGGAATACGCTGTTCTCTCGCTTGAAACTTCTAGTTTCGTCCCACTCATCTTGGCGGTAGATATCGGCCGTGATGTTGAGCCCCTTCAGCAGGTTATCAAAGCGGTTAAAAGGGAGACCACTGATATTGAAGCCGGTGAGTCGGGTGGCGGTGATGTTATCGCTGCTTAGATTGCTGCGGGTGTGCTGGTTGCGGAGCCTGGCGTTGATACTGTCGGTGATCGGCTGCCCCCACTGGAGGTTAGCACTCTCACGATCTGCGGTGGTGGCGGCCCCGTTGGGAGAGAAAAATTCGCCGTTTCGCTCTAAGTCGATCAAATAGTCATAACCTGTGTGGTTGTTGCCGCTCAGTTTTAGCGTTGTGCTCTTTTCATCAAGAGCATCATGGGTACTGTTTTCACCGCTCAAATAGGCAAACTCTGCTTCGAGGGTGTGGCTGAAGGAGCCGGCGGTGAACCCCTTTTCCCAGGCGAGGCCGGTCACATTTTCAAGGTTACTGCCCATCGCCTCTGTTGATCGGTAGTTGATCGATGTGAGGGCCAATGCCCCCCATCTTTTACTCTCGGTGAGCCATGAGGCTCCGAGGTAGTAGTCCCTATCCTCACCATCAAAGAGGGCCTGGTAATCGGTTGCACTGCGGCCAACAAAGAGCTGAATAGAGTGTGGTGTGTTGGCTATTTGTGGTTGCAACTCAAACTGAATCCCTTTTATCCCCCGTTGCAGGGTGTGGCGGCTCTGGTTGGCAAAGTAGTCGCCCACCTCAATACGGAAGGGGATGGCGCTCTCCCCCGTTTGGTAGACAACAGAGGCGTTGCTGATCGTCTCACCCTCTTCGCCACGGTACTCCGAGTGGTTACTGCTGCCGATAATGTAACCCCGCATGGTGCTATAGGGTGAGTAGGCATCAGAAAAATTGAGGCTAAAATCATCAAAATTTTGCCACCCCTCATTTGGGTAGAGACCACTGCTCTCATCACCCTCAACGCTGTAGTGTTCAAAGGTTAATTTGTTCTGGCCGCTGTAGGTAAAGGCGGCCAGAGTGGGTTGGCTGATGGCCGATAGAGCCAATATCGAAACGATCAGAGCGGCTCGCTTATGGGCTGAAGTCTCTCTTCTTGTTTTCACTATTCAGACTCCATAACTTGCAGGTAGAACTGGCTGCTGTGCGGCAGTTTAACTAGCCCTTTAAAGGGGTCGTTAAACTCAAGTTGCAGATCAACGGTGGCGATAACAACGCTTCTCCGCTGCCTAACCTGCGAAGATGGCTGGGTTGATACCCTCTGCTCCAGCGTACTGATGCCATGCACGGCGATCAGGCGTAGCTTGGCATCCAGTGGCACACTGCGTTGGATGGTGGTTAGCAGCAGGCTCTTATCTTGGAAATTTTTATCCAGATAGGTGGCGAGATTGGGTCCATTCCAACTGGCGACTATTTTCCGAATCGACTTTTCAATGGTGGCCGGGTCAACCGGAGAGAAGGGGGGCGCTGTTGTTGATATCTCCATGGCCTTCTTTTCAGGCGCTACGGGTATTCTGATCATCTCCCTAAAATTACGGGCAGAGGCGGGCTGTGCAAGGGCGATGCTTAGCAGCAGGCCGGCGGTGATTAGGTGGGTTGTTTTCATGCTGGGCCTCCCTCTTGGCACAAGCGGCCTGTCAGTGTTTGCACCGAGATCCCCGTGTCATCAAATACCAACTCAACTGCAAAACTGAAGTTGATCTCAAACTCAGCACTGTCTGAATTGCGCCGCAGCAGATAGCTGAGGTTGGCCCCTTCGGTCACGATGCCGAGTGATGAACCTGAAATATAGGTAAAACCAGAAGCGGTGCTAATGGCGGCCTCAGTTGCATTACCCGGGTTGATGACGGCAATGTTGATGGCTGCGTTAAAACTCCCTGCGCCCAACTGATAAGGGCTGCTGGTTGTTAGGTTGAGTGACTGGCTGAGCGGCATGCTGGCAGGCAGACTGGCAACCACCGTTAAGGGTGTGTTGAGCGGACAGCTACCCGATGGTGGGGGAGGGGCAGGCGGTGGAGAGGTTACAACCAGTCGCTCACCACTTCGGGCGCTGCTGATGGCCAGCGGCAGTAAGCGGTCATCAAACGGATCGTTGGCTCTATTTCTAAGAGGAACAACGCGCAGTAGAGATACTTTGGTCGATTTTGCGCTAAATTTATCGCGGGATAAGATCTCTTTTATCGGTGGGTGGGTGTCCATGCCCGTCAATATGAGTGGCTCATTGAGCAGTACCCTATACTCTATGCCGCAAGGCGCTCTCTCCTTACCCGGTGAGTGGTACTCGCTATCTGCGATGGCTTCGCCCTTCTCATCGACCACCCTGCCTGTTTCGCCATCCAGCCGGAGGTTCTGCTGCTCTAACGGGCCGTTATTACCCAGAGGTGTCTCTGCTGTGAGGGCGTACTCTAAAAATTCACTGCCTTGATATTGTTCAGAAAAGTCTAAGTAGCGGTTAACTAAAATAGGGTAATAGCTAGACTCATCCATGCGATACCAAGTGCCTTGAACATACACGACACTATTCCCAGGCATCCCGCCGTAGGGGGAGCAAGGCATATCGGACTCGTTATCCCAACGACGCAGGCCAGCGGCTAAAGTGTGGTGAAAAGCGACCACTTGGTTTGCATCGTCACGCTTATGGTACAAACGCCTGTTGATATCAAAGATGAGGCTGTTCTCAATATCACTGCCCAATTGGTCGGCGGCTGGAATGCTACCTGGGTGAATGTAACTCGGTGAGTAAGGCGCTGGAGGTGTGGAGGAGAGCGGCTGACCAAACTGGTCAGGGCGGGCAGACCACCACTCGCCATTTTTTAGATTGTAATAGAGCGGTGTGCCGTCAGCATCGCGCAGCGCCTCAAAATCGTGTGGATTGAAGCGATGCCCATCCGCAGTGATTAGATTGCCCGTTACGCCATCAAGCACCATGTCGTAGATACCTGCTGGGCCATTTCCAAAAAATGCAGAGCCTGAAACCACCTCGTATCCCAGAGCTTCAGTAATAGAGGAGTCTGATCGGCTGAGGTCCAGCGTTGTTCCTTCATGAAACAGATGCCACTGACCCTGGCCGCCACGCTCTTCAGGTACAAAGTAGTACCAAGCGCCTTTGCCCTCACTGTTGATAAAGGCGATGTCATACCCTCGATAGTTTCGGTAGTCCGAGCCCTCTTCATTAGATCGGTTGAGCCATATTCGCGCATCAGCGGGCATCTCTGCTGAGACCTCTGCGGCGGCAAATAGGGGGGATGCAAAGAGAAAATTTGCTGAGATGAGGCCTAAAAAACAGAGTATGTGCAGTCGATACTTAATCTTTTTTGCTTCAAAGGAGAGTCTGCAATGTAGTGCTTTCATTATTGTATCCTTCCTGAGTTGTTGAGCCTGAGCTGCACATCCTCTGGATCAGTGGGATCATCTGGACCGCCGTCATCTAACCGCGCCCCTCCCTGAAGTTGGTGGAACTCCAGGTTGTTACTGTTGATGGGGCCGCTTGGAACGGGGCCGACACCGCCGGTTAGTGGGCTATCGGGTGCTGAACCAGAACCCGAGCTTTCAGGTGGATCGACAACGCCGCCACCGGCAATGATGAGTTCAATGCGCATAAGATCCTGATCAGAGACCCCTTCGTTTGATTCATAAGCGGGGTTATCGCCTACGCCACCGGTTTGGCCGCTGCCTGAATGGTCTGCTACGGCTTGGGCGGTATTGGCTAAAATACTCTGTGCCAACGGGTTGCCTGGGTTCAGCATTGCCCAGAGAAGCCCACCTTTTGCCTCCGCTTCTGAGCAGCCAAGCTGGCAATAGGCGGAGTTCTCAATAATGGCTGTCGCCGCATCTTTTAGAATCTGCTGGGCTAATGGGTTATCAGGGTTCTGCATTGCCCAGGCGAGCCCTTTGCTCCTATCATCTGACTCATTGGGGTTGGGTGTGCTGTTATCCGAGGTCTCCGTATCATCGGTTGTCGCCTCTTCATCCTCGGCAGGGGCTTCGTCATCATCGCTGTTGCAGTTACTATCTCCCTGGTTGCAGCCATCATTACTGCTGCTGCCATCGCCTGATTCATTTCCATTTGAGGATTCATCACTGCTACCATCGCCTGGGTCATCACTCTCTCCGTCACCTGAGCCAACGCTAAAAGGGGCTACGGTGCCATTTTCTGGTGCACCGCCAGCTTCATCGTTATGAACTTCGCTTTCTCTATTTCCATAATCAGATACACAAAAACCGCCGGCACATGTGGTCTCAATGGTATCAACGTAGCGTGTGCCTCCATCTTCTGTCTTTTCATAAACCATGGTTGTATAACCATAGCTACCGTCTGAATTGGTATGGCTCTCGATAATTACGCCAATGAAGCTATTGCCCTGACCTCCTCTCTCTTGTCCAGAGCCTGAAGCCACTTGACCTGATGCACTCCCTGCTCCTGATGGTGTGTTTTCTTGTTGCTCTTCTGCATTGGCAGTGGGTTGAGGGCCATGTCCACTGGTGGGTGATCTATCTTCTGTATTATCTCGAGAAGAGGTGTCATCGCTTTGTTCCGGTTGTTGATCACTCGGGTCGCCAGCTCTGAAAGCGTCTTCAGCCACTCTTTGTGCATCAGCAGCTTGAGCGGCTCTTCTTGCCTCTGAGGCAGCTACAGCTTCTTTATAACCTTCGGGCTCTACTTCTTTGTCTCTCGCTATCGCATCCATTGCTCTTTGAATAGGGTAATCAAACTTCTTATCTAGCGCTTTGTTGATTTTATCACCTAGAGCCATGCTACCCGTTAGGGTGGCGGTTAGTGGCAGAAGTGCTCCGCCTACTGTGAGTGCGGCCCCTCCTGCAGCGGCTGAGGCTGCTGCTGAGGCAAATCCAAGTCCTAATCCTGCCATATCACCCACAATACCTATAGCATCGCTATCAGCCGCACCAAAAGCTGCATTTGTAGCAACACCGGTACCATTCATTGTCAGATCGCCTAGAGCGGCACTGAGTGCAGGAACATCTTTTCTATAGATGGCAACTCCCACTTTGGCTGCGGCTAAGAGGGTCTCGCCATATCCCTGGACCGTATTGGCATCACCTGCAACAGAACCTATTGTCTTTTTGCCTGTTCCTTTACCCTTGTTGCCACTATTTTTGGCAGACTGATTAGCGCTGGTTGAACTCTGCTTTCCTCCCGACACCTGATAGGAGGGAGGGGGTATTACCATGATTAGAGAATCAGAAAGAGGTTGAGCGTGTCTGGTCCGATGGGGCAGCGTCTCATTGTAATCGTCGGGGGTATTTGGATTGCTACAGGAGCCACTATCACCTTCGGTACCGCACAATTGCACAGTGCATTTAATGCCCTCGTACTCAAGAAGAGGTTTTGTAGCATCGATTTTGACATCAACGCCACCGTCTATGCTGCCAGCGATTAAAGGGGCGTAGCTTTGGCCGCTATCTGGATGCTCACTGAGTTGGAAGGCTGAGTCTGAATGCGTATTGAATTGATAGGCTGAGCAGGTGACAAGTGCAGCGGTATATTTTGAGTCTATCTGGTTCAGGTTTAAGTCACTCTGAATCGTCAGTGTGTAAGCCTGGGTCATCGTTGGCACTAGGCAGCTCATCACCATCGGGATAGTCAGTAGCATATTTTTCATTGTTATATTCCTACTGGTTGTTGGAGGCGTTGCTACGAAGTCTGCCTCGCAGATTGGCCATAACTTGATCCGTATCTGTTTGGCAAGCCCCACCACTATCGATTAACGCATCGGTATCAGTGAGTACCAGTTCAATCTCTGATGAGAGTTTGTCTGGGGTATACGTTGCGGTTAAGCGATTTATGATGCACTGGCAGGTGCTAACAAGGTGTTGGCTGTTTACCACCAAAAAGGCTTCATAGACGGCATCGGGTATTTTTTTGTAGAAGAGTGCCTTATACGCTGTGGCAGACTTCTGCACTGATGTGGTGTAACAGGTCTGGATTAAAGCGTTCTTTGTACTTTGTTCCCAGTGTGGTATCTCATCAGCAGAGAGCGGTGCAGTGCATGTAAGGAGCAGACAGATAGCACCACCTACTAAATTAAGTCGATGGTTATCCATATGAAATAGAAAATAAAAAGATAGATAACGTCTATATTGCATATTTATTCCATGCGCATGCTGCTGGTTTTAATTGGCATGGAGTATGTGAGATCGTTGACTTTGGCACATCCCCAATTCTTGGTATGCGTACTATTTTTTTGAGGGATATAATCGGGGCAATTGTTGGCTAAGGAGAGTCATGCTCTTTTACCACTATATATGACTAAAACTAAGTAATAAATGAAGCGATACACCCTCACAATTGTTGAAGATGCTGCTGATGTGCGTCAGCGTTTAGTGCGGCTTATCACCCAGCACACTGCGTTTGAGCTGCTGGCTGTCTCGACAACAATGGTGGATGGTTTAGCCGCTTTAGAGAAGCATAAGCCTGATATATTGCTAACGGATCTTGGTCTGCCCGATGGCTCGGGTATTGAGATCATAAAGGCGATTGAACGATTACATCTTGACTGTGAAGCGATGGTAATTTCAGGGTTTCAGGATGAGCATACTGTCTTTGACGCACTTGAGGCGGGGGCCAAGGCCTATATCCTCAAACATGATGAGAGCCAGAAGATTACCGATGCCATCTTAAGCATGATGGAAGGGGGTGCGCCGATCAGTCCGGTTATTGCTCGCCTGATGCTGCAACGCTTTAAACAACCGCCAAAAACTGAGGCTTTTGAACCGATAGAGGCACTCACAGAGCGGCAATCTAAAATCCTTAAGCTGGTGAGCCAAGGTTTCTCTTCCAAAGAGATTGCTGAGAAGCTGGATATCTCTTATTACACCGTCACCACCCATATTAAAAACATTTACAGTAAGCTGCAGGTCAATAGCCGTGCTGAGGCGCTGCATGAAGCGGCAAAACTGGGTTTGCTCATGCAGTGAAAATGAGGGGTATCCCCTCTGCAATAGTGGTGGGTAAGCTGTTACGCTCTCTTGATTGTTAATCGGGTGGTTTACTTCTACCCACAACCCAGGGTTATGAGTGGCGTGATGCGGTGGAGAGGCAATAAAACAGTAGGTTTAGCGGCACTCTTCATTTTTTGGTTTGGCCTTAACTACTTTACCCTCCACTCACCACTAACCCTCTTCCAAGCCCCGAATGTTGAGTCCATCCAAAAGGTCGAATATGTCGCTAGTGCGGCAACTTCACCCGCTGCACTGAAGAGGGCAAACTGGTCGCCACAATTGCTCCCTGATAGTTGGAATAAGAATCACCCAGATGTTGAGCAAATTTGGTATCGCAGTCACCTCTTTTATGAGCCATCCAGTGATGAACTTTTAGGGCTCTATATTCCATCGGTCAGCCACAATGCTGCTCTCTATATTAATGGGGTTTGGGTGGGCCACGGTGGGCCATTTAATAAACCCCTTTCCCGACATCACAATGAACCGCTGCTGTTTAGTTTTTCACCACAGCTTCTGCATGTGGGTGAAAATCGTATTGATATCCGTGTAGCGACCACTTTTCATGATCAAGGCTTTCTTAGTGAGCTCTATTTTGCGCCCGTCACTCAACTGATGGATGCCTATCAATTAAAGTATTTTGTACGGGTTGAGTTAATACGATGGGTAACGGTGGCGCTCTTCCTCATGGGGTGTATTACATTTTCATTCTGGTTGGCTCGTCCTCAAGATACCATCTACCTCATTTTATCAATGATAATGATGGTTTGGGGAACGCATAACTTTAATCTATTTGTTACAAATATCCCTTTTTCAACGCCTATTTGGGAGGCGCTGATTATGGGTACGTTGGGTTGGGCTGTTATTTTAATTGTGCTCTTTATCCAGCACTATATTGGGGAGCGGAATAAAAGAGTAGAGTCGTTACTCTTTGTGCTAGCGATTTTAGGGATTGGTATATTTTTTCTGCCAACGCTTGAGGCGGTACTGCATATCGGTTACCGGATGTGGGATGTCTCTTTAATTATTATAGGTCTGTATGCAGAATTTCTTTTATTAAAAGAGTACTGGCGTGCTCCAAAGCGTGATATCTATTTTATGCTTTTTCTGGGTGCATTGATGTTGGTATTTGGTCTGCATGATATTTTGTTGGTCAATCATCTGATTGATCGACAAGAGGGGCTGATTACCCAATACGCCATTCTTCCTACGCTGCTATTTTTTAGTTGGCTTATTGTCTACCGTTTTGTCTCCTCAATTAAGAGAGCTGAGTTCCTGGCGGCCAATTTAGAGCAGCGTGTAAAGGTTAAAAAAGAGGCACTGCAGCTACAGTTTGAAAAAGTAAAAGTGATGGAGCAGCAACAGCTGTTGGCACAGGAGCGTGAACGCATCATGCGTGATATGCATGATGGCATTGGTGGGCATTTGGTTTCAGTTATCACTCTGCTGCAAGCGCATAAAGGGGATGTTTTTAAGAAGATCCGTGAAAAAGCAGAGCACAGCCTGACCGACTTAAGGTTTGTAATTGACTCACTTGACCCCGTTCAATATGAGCTGCCAACGCTATTAGGCACCATGAGAATGCACCTGCAAGATCAATTAGATGCGGCAAAAATAGAGTTAGAGTGGGCCGTGACGGATCTGCCAGAGATTCCTGATATGAGCCCTCACCGCTGTTTACATATTATGCGTATTGTTCAAGAAGCATTTACTAACAGTATTAAACATGCACGGTGCCAAACAATGAAGCTGATGACAGGGGTGGTGGAACTTGATGCTCCACATGCGTTTATTGATATCATTGATTATGGAAAAGGGTTTAATTTAGCGATAAACAGGGAGTTGTCGCAGGGGCGAGGCGTTAAAAATATGCACCACCGAGCAGAGCAAATGGGTGCAATATTGCAGATAGACTCTTCAAATGAGGGGACGCGTGTGCGTCTGTTAGTGGCATTAGAGCTTTCTAAAGGATAAATTGTGAATATGTTGAAGCTAATCTCCTTGGGAGGATTTCAGGTTCTATCCGCAGATGATAAACCCCTCTCCAATTCGGCAAAAAAAGCGAAAGCACTGCTGGTCTATTTGGCACTTCATCCTGAACAAAACTTCTCTCGTGAACGGTTGGCTTCGCTCTTATGGGAAGAGAGTAGCGATACACAAGCTCGGCACAGCCTACGGCAGACATTAGCAGCACTGCGCAAGCTCTTTCCTGAAGAGCAATTTCCACTGGTTACGGATAGTGCCTCAATCACCTTTATCAGTGGTGTGATTGCGGTTGATGTCACTGAGTTTGAACATTTGATTGCTTTGGGTGATCGCACCGCTCTAGAGGAGGCGGTTGCGCTCTATAAAGGTGATTTTTTGGAGGGCTTTAATTCTAAAACAAATACCTTTGAAGATTGGATGATGGGGGAGCGCAGCCGTTTGCGTGAGTCTGCACTTGAAGCGATGTCTGCTCTGTTACCGATCTATCTTCAAGAGGGTGCGCTAGAGCGAGCCGTGCAGCTGGCGATACGCATGCTCTCACTTGATGTGCTACAGGAGCCTGTGCACCGCACATTGATGATGCTCTACTCAAAGTTGGGTCGGCACGCTTCGGCACTAAAGCAGTATCGTCTCTGCCGGAATACGCTGCGAAAAGAGCTGGGGGTACTGCCAGAAGAGGAGACGCAACAACTCTATCGCAGTACGCTCGAACAGCGTAAAAATAGATCGCTGCCAGAGCCTGGAAATGCCAATGAAGCGGCACAGTTTCAGGAGGAGTCTGCCATTGAACATCTAAGGCAAGGAGAGCTTCCTCCGAAACATGATGCTGCTTTTCACTCTCCTGAGTTACGCCAGTCGACCATTCTGTTTGTTACGATGGCAAATTATACTCAACAGGCTGATGAGCTGGCCTCTGATGAGTTACAAACGCTAAAAGAGCACTTTTTTGATACGGTGAGTAAAGCTGCTGCGCATTGGAATGGGCGTAGTTTTCAACCGATGAGTGATACGGTGATGGTGGTGTTTGGTGTGCCAAAGGCGCATACCGATGATGCCAAACGTGCACTGCAGAGTGTTGGTCGCATTCACTATGCCTTATCGCACGCTGATTTGCAGAATATTGAGGTGAAGGTGGGTATCGCCAGTGGCCGTCTGTTGGTTAGCCACATTGAGGATGAGTACTACTTCAGTGGTAAAGTTCTGCTTCAAGCGGCGCGTCTTGCCGAGCGGGCTAAAGTGGGTGAGATACTCATTACACGGGCGGTTCATCGCTCACATTTTTCGTGCATCACGGCCCAACAGATTCAACATACTGATGGTGAGAGCCGTGCATGGTCTGTCACCTCAATGCAGCCAGAACAGCCTCTTGCTCCGCTAGTTGGGCGGCGTCGAGAGATGTGTCTCTACCGTGGAGCATTAGAGGATTGTCTTGATACTACCTGTGGTCAGAGCTTTCTCATTCGGGGTGAGGCGGGTATTGGTAAAACACGTCTGATGGAGGAGTTTAGTGCGCTTGCAGAGGCCAAGGGTTTTGATGTTTACAAGGTGCTTAACCTCGATTTTGGTGGGGGTGCAACGCATGAGGCGCTGCCGATGTTGGCCCGCTGCCTGCTGCAGATGCCGCACAATAGTGACTCTGATCAAACCATCAATGCTGTGCAAAAAGCGCTGCACA
>Ga0256834_1002324_pt1 | contig 12121 bp, 11 predicted proteins | sample 4281140metaG_FD_190536 | JGI IMG/M metagenome (GOLD analysis project Ga0256834, IMG submission 190536) | Hydrothermal vent microbial communities from East Pacific Rise, Pacific Ocean - 4281-140 | ecosystem: Environmental > Aquatic > Marine > Hydrothermal vents | place: Pacific Ocean: East... | reverse complement strand
CGGAAGAGTCAGATTATACCTCTGTCCAAGAAAGAATCATCAGTAAGAAAACCAAACTCAAGTCCTTTGGGAATCATGAGCAAGATATTCCTTTCGCTTTAGATGACTATTTAAGCTTAGTCGAAACCACTGGTAGAGCCATTATTAGTGTGCAAAATGGTTATATTCCTGAAGAATTGCCTGATATTTTGCAAAGAATGGGCTTAAATAATGATACTTGGTTGAATCAAATCAAATATTTTGATAAATGGTATTACAAAGCTATCGGAACAGTAGATAATCTTAAAAAATATTGCCAAACACTCAAACAGAAGTATATTAAGGGTTTGCCTAAGAGCATCAAGCAAAGCTGCTAACTCATAAAAATATTATTTAACGTTATTTATTCTTGACTAGTGTAATCAATTGGGTTTGTGTATTTGATTTTCTTGTTATTAGGAAGATGTCGGTTGTTTCAAGAGATTGTCATTTCGCTCCTTGCATTGACGGCTTTTTGTTTGTGTATCAAACCAAACATCGACACGGTAGCGCCTTGTCGCCACCAACAATTAGAATCTTTACAATTTTTTTATAAATTTCAAGGGCCTTCTAAGTATTTTTAGAATTGAACAATTCATTAAAGTTGTTTAGACTATTGAAAATAACAGGAATACCACTATATTTCATTGATGCGCTATTTTCTATTATTTTCATTTTCACTTTTCATTCTTTCGGCTTGCAACCCAAATGACCCTTCTCCTTTAGTTGATGATAAGGCTCAAGAAATCCAGGTTACTTATAGAGTTTTAGCTTTGGGTGATTCCCTAACTGAGGGTTTGGGTGTGGCACAAAAGGATAATTACCCATCCCAATTGCAACGTTTATTGCCAAAACATGTTGAAGTGATAAACGCAGGTTTAAGTGGTGAAACTTCCAGTGGTTTGTTGAACCGTCTGGATTGGGTTTTGAAACAAAAGCCAGATTTAACTATCTTAACAATTGGTGCAAACGATGCCATGCGAGGTTTGCCTCTTGATTTAACCAAGCAAAATATTGATGATGCCATTAAGCGTATTGAACAATCGGGTTCTAAAGTTATTCTTGCAGGTATGCAAATCTATGATAATTTGGGCTCTGATTATGTCACTGAATTTAAAGAAATTTATCCACAGTTAGCACAAAAGCATCAAGTGGTTTTGATTCCATTTTTCTTGCAACATATTGCAGGCGACTCGAAGTATAACCAGAATGATGGTATTCATCCCACCGCAGCGGGTTATAAAATTATTATTGAGAAGAACATTCTCCCTGCTGTCTTACCTTTTTTGGAGCATTTATAAAGCCACGATGAAATCACTATTATTAGCACGAAACATCACCAAATCTTTTCAGTTGGAAGACAATACCATTGAGGTGTTAAAAGACATTTCCTTGGAAATAGAGGTGGCAGAATTTGTCGCCATCATGGGGAAATCGGGTTCAGGAAAATCTACTTTGTTGAGTATTTTGGCAGGATTGGATGTGCCAGACTCTGGCAATGTATTGCTTGACGAGGTTGATTTGACTTTATTAAGTGAGGATGAGTTGGCACTTAAACGGCAAACTGATATTAGTTTTGTTTTTCAATCATTCCATTTGATTCCAACTTTGACAGTGGCAGAAAACATTGGTTTTCCCCTTAAATTAAATGGCAGCTTTTTTCAGCAAAAGGTGGATGAATTGCTTGAAAAAGTAGCACTGTCTCATCGAAAGAACTCTTTTCCACATCAACTATCAGGTGGTGAAAAACAACGCACTGCAATTGCCCGTGCCTTAATAACACAACCTAAGATATTGTTCGCAGATGAACCAACAGGTAACCTTGATGAAAAAAACGCTTCAGGTATTATGCAATTGTTGATTAACCTACAAGCAGAATTTAACACGGCTTTGGTGGTGGTTACACACGATGAGGCGATTGCTGAGTTGGCCAACCGAACCATTCATATTGTCGATGGTAAAATATAAACCATGAATCCGATTATTTGGCGCGAATGGTTTAATCACAAACTTTATCCACTGCTTTTTAGCTTGTGTATTATTGTGTCATTGGGTGCTTATTTAACTCTGGATGCTTTGCAACAATCGGTAGATGATTATATAGCAATAAATCAAAAGCAAATCGTCGGTGGCGACATTATCTTGAGCAACCACCAAGATTTTCCAGCCAATGTCTTAGAACGCATCAATCAGCTGGACAAATCTCAAGTTGTTTATGATTCTCAATTCAATACAATTGCTTACACCTCGGATGCTTCTCTATTAACGCGAATCAAAGCGGTGACACGTACTTACCCGCTTTACGGTGAGTTGCTGTTGAAGAATAATGCTTTCAGCCCCTCATCTTCATGGCAAAAGGGCAGTGTATTAGTTGAACAACAGGTGTTGAGTTCTTTAGATTTAGCTATTGGCGATAAGCTAAAAATTGGTGAAGCACAATTTACTATTGCAGATGAAATAATCACCGAACCAGATCGCCCTTTAACGGCTTTTGGCTTTGGTGCACGAATTATTATGCATCAATCTGATTTAGCCAAGACACAATTGATGGGTAAAAAAAGCCGCATTAACTACCGGGTTGAAATAAAGACAAGCAGCCCTGAAGAGACACAAAGTTTATTTGCTGAACTCTCTGAGTTAACTAATAACACAAAAATCACCCTTAAAACGGCCGAACAATCCAACACCACAATTTCAAATTTAAGCCAAAACTTTTTAGTTTTCTTGAAGTTGTTGGTGATTGCCGTGATTATCTTATCAGCCATCGGCATGATGAGTGTGGTCAATGCTTTTGTAAGTAAACAGAGAAACACCAATGCCATTCGCACTGCCTTGGGTGAAACTCACAGCAGTATTATTGCCTCTTATCGGTGGTTGTTTTTATCAATGGCTTTAGTCTCCGTTACGCTCGCTTGGTTGCTAAGTTTAATAGTTTTATCTTTTGGCAAGGAGGCTTTTCTTGCTATTTTACCTAATTCAATTGAATTATCCATTCCAGTCTTTAGTTTGTTTAAAGCGGTAGTTATTGCCCTTAGTATGACTTTGTTGATGATTCATTTGGCTCTTAATGGCATAAAATCCATCAAGCCAGTTGCGGTCTTGCATAAACACGATAATAAACAGGGAAAACAAGCCAGGCCTTGGCTGTGGTTTATTGGTGCAGGCTTAGGGGTTTTGTTGTTATTATTTTCTGAAATTGGAACAGTGAAACAAAGTGTGCAAGTTTTTATTGGTTTACTGCTCGTGTGGTTAAGCTTTTCATTGTTAATCAAGGCTTTGATGTGGTTGTTGAAGTTGTTGGTCAATTCAAATGCCATAAAAAACTGGAAAACTAAGTTGGCTTTGCAAAATATATTTAGGAAAGGCAATCAATCACACCTTTTTATCACCTCGCTGTCCATGACGGTGATGATATTGGGCAGCATTAGTTTGCTGGATTATTCTATTCAACAACAGTTAGTTTCGACTTATCCCGAAGATGCACCCAATTTCTTCTTATTGGATGTGCAAACAGGTCAGCAAGCTGAATTGGATCAGTTGTTAGGGCAAGAGTTAACCTATTATCCCGTGGTGCGTGCACGTATTGAGTCAGTTAATGGTATCAAGGCCGAAGAGTTAAAAACAAAGCTCGGGCGCTATGACAATATCTCGCGAGTATTTAATCTGAGTTACGCCAATGAATTATTGCCAACTGAAGAGTTGCATATAAGCAGTAAAGGCAAACAACTTTTTGTTGAGGTTGGTGATGATGTTCCATTGTCAATATTGAGTAGCTTTGCGGAATTTTTACAAGTGGATTTAGGTGATAAAGTGACTTTTAATGTGCAAGGCATCCGCATTAAAGCTCAAATTACTAGTATCCGAAAACGACTTAAACGCGGACCATCGCCTTTCTTCTATTTTATCTTTCCACCAAAAGTCTTATCCGACGCACCACAAATTCGATTTGCTACGGCTAAAGTATCAGATCAACAACGCGTGATGATGCAAACACAAATTGCAAAAACATTTCCTGGCATTACCACTTTGGATGGCGGAAATATTGCTAAAAAACTAAAAGAGTTTGTCGATCAACTCAAAGATTTAGTGCAAATATTTACTGCCTTGAGTCTGTTTGCTGGTTTATTAATTTTTATCACTTCATTGGTTTCGACATCGCAAGACCGTTTGCGTGAAAGCTTTTACTACCGCATGATGGGCATGGTTTCTAAAGATATGTTGCAATTGACCTTGATTGAGTTTTTGTTTTTAGGCTTGTTTGCTTTCGCCATTGGCACATTGATTGCCAGTATTCTTTCTTATGTAATTTGTATAAATTGGTTCAGTATTGATTTTATTTTTCCGTGGCCGCTATTTCTATATTCCACTTTTGTTATCAGTGTTTTATTGATACTGATAAGCTTAGTTTATAATAACCACGTTAAAAAATCTAAAGTGATTACTTATTTAAATAGTCAGAGTTAGTAATCAAAAAAGGCCTCTACAAGAGAAGCCTTTATATTCAGTTTAATTTAAGACTTGATTTTGACCGATGTAGCGACGATTTCATAGACTTTTTCTGCTAGTTCGCCTGCGCCATCATCTTTTAAGTGTTTACGCATTTTATCGCTCATCATTTTTGATTTGAGCTTTCCATAAACTTCAGCTGTTCCTTGGGTGTCTTTTGGAATGAAAAAAGAATGGTGGTTAAAGTCAACTCGTGCGGTTACTCCGTTGCTTTCTAACATCATCCAGCAGCCACTGCCTTGACAAACTTTACCAATATTGCCAGTAAAAACCATGTCTTCACCGATAATCATTTCCTGCTCTGCGATAGCCTTCTCTATGGACATTTTTTCTTCACTGTCTTGCCATTTGTTACCATAGACTTTTGCACCGTCAATAACTTGAGTAACAACAACTTTTTTTTCTTTGTGTTCTTTTTTTGTTTCTTGGTCTTGGGCGATACTTACTGTGCCGAAGATGAGAGATGTGATTAATAGTAATTTTTTCATGCTATAATTATTTGTAGTTAAAAGTTAATTATACTTGATTGAGGATAAAACTAAAACAAAGATGTTATATTCCTTTTAAATTACTAAACCCTGAAATTCAACACACTCTTAACCAAATCTTTAGGCACTTGTACATGATAGCCTAGCTCCAAAAGGTTAGTGTTAACTTTATTGATGTCTTCATTGGCAAGTTTGTCGCGTGTGCTTAAATCCAGTTCCATGATTTTGCTGTGTTTACCGATGAGCTTGATTAATTCATCAGGTAAGTCATCAATCTCTTTATCTTTCTCAAGATAAAGATAGAGACCTGGTTTTGTATCGGAGCGATAAATATCACATATCATTCAACTGTCACCGATTTGGCTAAGTTGCGAGGTTGGTCAACATCTGTTCCGCGTAATAGGGCGACATGATAAGACAACAATTGCAATGGAATATTAAAAACGATGGGTGAGGTGAATTCGCCACTGGCTTCTAATTCAATTAAGTGTGTATTGGCGTTATCAAGTCCGTGGTCGCCTTTATGGTCAACAAATACGAATAACTCACCGCCACGGGCTCGGACTTCTTCGATGTTTGATTTGAGCTTTTCAAGCAAGGCATCATTGGGACACACGGCTATAACGGGCATTTTTTCATCAACCAATGCAAGCGGTCCATGTTTAAGCTCTCCCGCAGGATAGCCCTCGGCATGGATATAGGATATTTCTTTGAGCTTTAACGCGCCTTCTAATGCAATTGGAAAATGTACACCACGCCCTAAAAACAAGGCATTGTCACGTTTTTCAATTTTTTCTGCAAAGGCTTTAATTTTATTATTAAGCAATAATGCCTGATTGATTATGCCTGGCAATGTTCTAAGTTGTTTTGCTAAACCGCAACGAATACCCTCATCAATATTGTTAATTTCAGCAAATTTAAGTGTGATTAATGCCAGTACTGACATCTGGGTGGTCAAGGCTTTGGTTGATGCCACGCCAATTTCTGGTCCTGCACGAGTCATCAAGCAATAATCACTTTCTCTATCCAAAGTTGAGTTAGGTACATTGCATACGGCCAATGTTGTTAAGTAATTTTCTTGTTCTTTGGCAAAACGTAAAGCCGCTAGTGAATCAGCAGTTTCACCAGATTGCGAAATGGTTAAAAACAAACTGTCTTTTGGAACAACTGGATTGCGGTAGCGGTATTCACTGGCAATTTCCACTTGAGTTGGGATTCGAGCAATACCTTCCAGCCAGTATTTAGCAATTAACGCGGCATGATAGGATGTTCCACAAGCAATTATGTGTACTTGCTTAGTTTTGATTAATACAGCCTCCAAATTAGAGCCGATAAAGTCTTTTGTTACTTTATTGTCGTATAATCTATCCGCCAACGTATTGGCAACTGCTGTGGGTTGTTCGTATATTTCCTTAAGCATATAATGATCGTAACCGTTTTTGCTCAAAGCTTCTGCCGATAATTCTACCGTTTTTAATTCTCGCTCTACAATCGCATCATTTTTGTCATAGATCACACAGCTACCACGGGTAACTTCGACAATGTCGCCTTCTTCGAGGTAATGAAATTGCTTGGTTTCATTGATTAATGCCTGTACATCTGAGGCGATAAAGTTTTCCCCTTTTCCTCGTCCTACGATTAATGGGCTGCCCTTGCGTGCCGCAATTATTTTTTCTGGTTCTGCACTGTTGGTAATAGCAACAGCATAGGCACCATCGAGTTCTCTTACCGCTTTATGGCAAGCTTGTGAAAAACTCATGTTTTGTGATTGATAATAATGAATTAAATGAACCAAAGTTTCAGTATCAGTTTCAGATTTAAACTGATAACCTTCTGCAAGCAACATATTGCGTAATGGCACATAATTTTCAATAATGCCATTATGAACAACAGCAATTACACTATCCGAGTCATGTGGATGTGCATTATTGGTAGTTGGTTCACCATGAGTTGCCCAGCGTGTATGCCCAATACCCGAATGACCTGAAACAGGATGAATTTTTAAGTTTTCAATCAGCTTATTCAACTTACCTGCTTGCTTGCGAATACTGATGTGGTGGTTTTCTTCATTAATAGCAATGCCTGCCGAATCGTATCCGCGGTATTCCAAAGTTTTCAAACCATTAATAATAATGTCAGTGACATCTCTATTGGCTGTTGCTGCGACAATTCCACACATGGACTATTCCAAATTTTTCAAAAATGTTATTCTAGTTGAATTTATTAGAATTGTCTATTTTAGGCTTTATTTTTAGCAGGCTTTTGCCACCCTTCCACAGTTCTTTGCTTGGCACGCGAAAGCGTCAGTTTTCCAGCTTCACTGTCTTTTGTGATGGTGCTGCCTGCACCGATGGTAGCACCTTTTCCAATAGTAACGGGTGCAATAAGTTGTGAATCTGAACCGATAAAGACCTCATCCTCTACAATTGTTTTGAATTTATTAACGCCATCGTAATTGCACGTTATTGTTCCAGCTCCTATATTGCAATTATCCCCTATTTCACAGTCACCTAAATAAGTCAGATGAGAAGCTTTGGAGTTATGTCCGATAGTGGTTTTTTTAGTTTCGACAAAATTGCCAACTTTTGCTTTTGTGGCAATTTTTGTGCCAGGTCGTAATCGAGCAAAAGGACCAATATCACAATCACCTTGGGTGATGACATCTTCCAACATCGAATGAGGTGCAATACGCGTGCCTTTACCCAATATACAGTTTTTGATAATGGAATAAGCACCAATGGTAACATCATCGGCTATTGTGTTTTCACCTTCCAAAATAACACCTACATCAATGCTAATGTCTTCTCCACAATCAATAAAACCACGAATGTGTACACTGTTTGGGTCACGCATACTCACGCCTTGCAGCATCATGTTTTCGCGCAACATTTCTTGCTTTATCCCTTCATTTTTTGCTAGCTGAACACGATCATTTATGCCGTTTATGGTGCGAGCATCAGAAACAGGAACTGCTTTAAAACTGTTATTATCTTTGTGTGCCAGTGCAATAATGTCGGTCAGATATAGTTCCCCTTGAGCATTATTGGTGTTTATTTGTGTCAACCATTTTTTCATATTGGTCGTTGTTGTCATAATAATGCCCGAATTAATTTCATCCACTTGCCTTTGCGATGGGCTGGCATCCTTTTCTTCGACAATCGCACTAATAAAACCATCCATATTTTTAATAATGCGACCATAGCCAAATGGATTATTTACTTGTGCCGTTAACACCGCTGATGTGTGCTCCAATAGCTTATTCAAATCTCCTGCTTGAATCAAAGGTGCATCACCAACTAACACCAAGACTTTTGCATTTTCATCTAACAAAGGCAAAGCACATTGAACGGCGTGTCCTGTGCCGTTTGGGTTGACTTGTTCAACCCAATGAATTTCTTCGTCTTTTAGGTGTGCTTTGAGTTGCTCTCCCTGGTGACCATAAACCACTATTATTTTACTGGGATTTAGGGCATAACTAGTGTGCAAAATATGCTCAATAATGGTACTGCCGGCAAATGAATGCAACACCTTTAGTTTTTTTGAATTCATCCGCGTGCCTTTGCCTGCTGCTAAAATAACAATATTAAGTGATTCAACCATATTAATAATTCGTTAAAAAAGACTCATTTTACACCATCTTTTAATCTTCAAAGATAAATTTGTTTCTTTGGCGTTCTAATCAGGTAGAATAGTGCAAAAAATACTGAGACAAACATGTCACTAAGTACAATCAGCACATTTAATTACCGTGTCTATTATGAACACACAGATGGTGGTGGGGTGGTTTATCATTCCCGTTATTTGAACTTTTTTGAACGTGCGCGGACTGATTGGTTAAGGCAACGAAATATTATTCAATCAGATTTACAAAAGAAGCATAATATTATTTATGTTGTCACTGCAGCAAATATTCTATTTAAAAAACCCGCTAAGATGGATGATACGTTAACAGTAACATGCAAAATGACAAAGATAAAAAGAGCAACAGTTGAATTTTATCAAGAGATGACTAATCAGGGTAATTTATTACTGGCTACTATCGAAGTTAAAGCGGCTAGTCTAACAGCTGATAGCTTGAAAGTTATTGCTTTTCCACAACTATTAAAAGAGGATTTATTAAGTGAACCAAGATTTTAATTTTATTGAACTCATAATGAATGCCAGTCTGCCAGTTAAAGGAGTCATGTTTTTATTGGTATTGGCATCTATTTCATCCTGGTGGATTATTTTTGCCAAATGGATGAGTCTAAAAGCTGATAGTAAAAAGAGTAAAAAGTTCGAAGACACCTTTTGGTCTGGTGTTGATCTCAATCGCTTGTACGATACTATTGCCAAAAATAAAAAGAAACCATCTGGAATGGAGCAGATTTTTGAATCCGGTTTTCGTGAGTTTTTACGCTCACGCAAAGCCTCACAATCTGATGTCAAAGCCACAGAATCTGCCGATCGTGCCATGCGTATTGCACTAAATAAGGAACTTGATGGACTCGAACGCCACCTGCCTTTTTTAGCAACTATTGGTTCAATCAGCCCCTATATTGGTTTGCTAGGAACCGTAATTGGAATCATGATTTCCTTTCATGCTTTATCCAATGTAACACAAGCCACGATTGCATTAGTCGCACCAGGGATTTCTGAGGCGCTTATTGCCACAGCGATGGGCTTATTTGCAGCAATTCCTGCGGTGATTTTTTACAATAACTTCAATGCTAAAGTGGAAAGATTGTATAGCTCATATGACATTTTTAAAGAAGAGTTTTCAACAATATTGCACCGTCAGGCTGGGGGATAAGTCGTGAGAAGACGCAGAAAAGCCATCGCTGAGATTAATGTTGTGCCTTACATTGATGTGACATTGGTTCTCCTTATTATCTTTATGATTACCACGCCTTTACTTAATTTAGGTGTCGAAGTCAGCTTGCCAGAGTCCGATGCCAATACCGTTCCAATCGAGACCGAACCTGTCATTATCAACATTGATGAAAATGGTCAGTTTTTCTTGAGCAAAGGTGGAGAATTTGAAGCCATTGATGAAGCCCAGCTTGAAGTTAAGCTAGCTGCTTTCTTACGTGCAGATAAAAAGCTACCCGTTTTAATTGGTGCAGATAGAAAGGTTGACTATGGTCGAGCTTATGAAGCGTTAGTTGTCGCCCAAAAAGCAGGGGCATTAAAAGTCGGCCTGATTTCAGACCCTGTAGCAATGGACAAATAAAGTTATTAACTCATGCTCGATACTAGAATAAAAGTCCTCGCTAGTTTATACACAGTCATTTTAATTGCTGCTGTTATTGGCTTGTTGTTATTTGGAGGTTTTCAGTTCAAATCAAAGCCAATTAAAGCACAAGCGATTCAAGCAATAATGGTTGATATTTCACAATTAAATATCAAAAAATCAAACAACACAACAAAGCCAGTTAAAAAACCAAAGGTTAAACCACCAAAGAAAAAAACACCTAAAAAGGTTGAGAAAAAACAGCCTAAACCACTAAAAAAGAAACCGGCAATTATCCCTAAAAAGAAAGTACCAAAGATTGACACCAAAGCCTTAGAAAAAGAGCGCAAAGAGCAAAAAGAACTCGAAAGAAAGAAAAAAGCGTTAGCAAAGCGAAAACTTGAAAACAAGAAGAAGCTAGAAAAAGCCAAACGCGATTTAGAAGCACTTGCCAACAAAACAAAGCAACCAACAAAGACTAACAACCCAGTCACAACTGGAACAGTCAAAGGCAAATCTGAAGCAGATAAACGCAATGAACTGATGTCCTTGTGGATTAATGCCGTACAAACAGCCGTTTACCAACAATGGAGTCAACCAGCATCAACAAAACTGGATATGCAATGCAGCGTAAAGGTTCGCCAAATTCCTGGTGGTGCCGTCATTAATGTGTCAATAACCACGCCCTGTAATGCCAGTGAAATTGTCAAAAAATCCATTACAGATGCCATCATGAAAGCCGAACCACTGCCCTATAAAGGCTTCGAAAAAGTCTTTGACCGCAATGCTATCTTTACATTCAAAGCGCAAGAATAATGTAAGAGCCAAGCCACTTATTGGGGTATGGAAATCAGTAGTTGAAAGAGCTACAAACAGTTCTCAAAATCTAAACTCAAATGCCATTTCGTCGATCATTTATTTCTAAAACTAGATACTTGTTTGGATTTGAATTTTTGGTTTGTGTCTGTCTATGCTATTGACCTACTATTGTTTTAAAAAAAGCCTGAACCGATCTCAGGCTTTTTATCCTATAGTTAATTTTAATTCAGTTTATTAATGAATGTTCTACCAGTCACAAGAAATGTTAATAACAGCAGAAGTAAAGACCACTGTCCCAAAGTTGAAATTACAGCTGGAGCAGTTACTACTCTTTCCGTTGGAACTGTCTCGGTGTCAGTTTCAGGATCAGCAACTGTTTCATCAGATAAACCTTCTGCCACATTGATAATTTGCCCATTGCCAATGTCAGATTGTTGAACTACATAAGTACCGACCAATACACAGGTCGCGCCAACAGCTACCGTAGGACAAGTGTTACTATTAGGTGTAATCATAGGATCTGTAACGATTACATTGGTTAATGGTATATTGCCACTATTAGTCACTACAATAGTAAATGTCAAAGTGTCATTGATTGTAACAGTACCTGACGCATCTTCATCTGTGTTATCAGTTAATGATTTATCGATAACTAAAGCTGGAGAACCTATTACAGGAGTAATCAACACATCATCTACTGGCGGTGTTTCATCTGAATCACCAGTACCAGTATTGGTAATCGAGCCTGTAGCCACATCGCCTGCGGTTACCACATAAGTGCCGACCAATACACAGGTCGCACCAACAGCTACCGTAGGACAAGTGTTACTATTAGGTGTAATCATAGGGTCTGTAACGATTACATTAGTCAATGGTATATTGCCACTATTGGTCACCGTTATGGTAAAGGTCAGAGTGTCGTTCTCAGTAATAGTGGTACTGCCATCTTCATCGGCATTGCCAGTCATGGCTTTGACCGTAGCTAAAGCCGGCGAACCTACTACAGGAATAATCAATACATCATCTGATGGTGGTGTTTCATCTGAATCACCAGTACCAGTATTGGTAATCGAGCCTG
>Ga0256834_1002322_pt1 | contig 12121 bp, 10 predicted proteins | sample 4281140metaG_FD_190536 | JGI IMG/M metagenome (GOLD analysis project Ga0256834, IMG submission 190536) | Hydrothermal vent microbial communities from East Pacific Rise, Pacific Ocean - 4281-140 | ecosystem: Environmental > Aquatic > Marine > Hydrothermal vents | place: Pacific Ocean: East... | reverse complement strand
CCTCCATGGCAACACTATCATGCGTTCCACCGATCACGAAACAAGCTCTTGAGCGTCTCCTTGGAGGCTTCTTTCGAGCACAGCATAGTCGTGACCATAATCTTTCCGCCTGCTTTCATCTCGCGCACTTTCAGCCTATCTGGAGCCTGGTCATAGTCCTCTTGACTCATCCAATCAGGTTTTTTCTTAGGCTTGGTAAGACCAACGCTATCGGTCAGTGTTGAGACCATTGGCAACGGCAAGCGCATGCGTGCCTTGCAGTAGGCTCCAGTGTCGGTTTTACCCGATTCTAGACCACCAATCATACGCTTGACCCCCGCATCGCAACTGCCATCGGCTGATAACGCCTGGGATAGAAACATCGATAGTGTCTCTGTCTGTGGATACAGGCGCTCGCGATGTTCTGGCAATAGTTCTTCGACCGAATCAAGCAGCTGTGGACTCGTCAACAGATTGAATAGGGCGTGAGAGTCGGTGTTTCCTACATAATGTCTGACACGTTTCTGTTGATGGGTGACGCTGTGATGGCTAAGATGCATGGGGCTGGCTCCTCGGATGGTTGCTGTGGTGTCGCAACCTCCAGCCTATCATCCGGGTTAGCCAGCCACCCAATATTTCCTTGCTCAATCAATCGCTTGAGCTTAAGTCAGTACCATTCGGGGCAACACCCCCTTCTCTACCACCTTATTGCCTGTTGCTTCTTAAACTGAAAATGATGAACCACAACCACAAGTGGTTGCAGCATTAGGGTTACGCACCACAAATTGTGATCCTTGCAGACTCTCCACATAATCAACTTCAGCATCATAGAGATACTGCAAACTCAGTGGATCAACCAGTAACACCATACCATCGGTGACCACTTTGGCATCATTATCTTTCTCATCATCAAACTTAAAACCGTATGAGAAACCAGAGCAACCACCGCCCTGAATATAGACACGAAGCTTCAGATCGGGGTTACCCTCATCCGCAATCATCTTGCTGACTTTAGCCGCCGCAGCAGTAGTAAAAGTTATTGGCGTGTCGGTATTTGTTTCTGTTGCATTCATCAATACAGGCCTATCTACAGTAAAATTCAATGATTTGATTATGCTATTTCTATAGTATTTTAGTCAAGATTAAGCACTTGCGTAAGAGTGTTAGTGTTGTAACTAACCCTAATCCCCAGCTGGAGTCATCCACAATGAGCAGAACCCTTACATTAATCCGCCACGCTACTGCAAGCAGGGGCGAGGCTGACATGAGTGATTTTAATCGACCACTTACTACTCAAGGCCAACAAGATGCAACCAATATGGGGAAGCTTCTAGCAAGCTGCCAACCTCTACCCGACCTGTTAGCTGCCAGCCCTGCGCGACGTACAAAAGAGACGGCTCAGGCGATAGCTAAAGGGTTCAATACTCCTCCGCAGCAGATCTGCTGGCAAGATGAGATCTATAATGCCTCCCTATCTCAGCTCTTGGCACTCATTAGTACACTGAATGATCAACATCAGACGATCATTTTAGTTGGCCATAACCCTGCACTATCCAACCTCTGCAACCACCTTTCCATCGACCAAAAAATTGCTGGTTTACCTACATGTGGTGTCTGCCAGATGAGCTTTAATGTTAAATCTTGGCAACAAATTGGCCCAAATAGCGGCCATGTAGTGCGTTATGAACAGCCATAAAAAAAGCCCTCAGCTATTAAAGACAGAGGGCTTTCTATTGATGAAGAGCAGTTAGGCTCAGTCGTGATACTGCTCACTCAGATCATGCACGGCGTTAATAAACGCGCCAACATTCTCTGGGTCAATCGTTGGGTGGATACCATGACCCAAGTTGAAAACATGACCAGGACCACGACCATAACTCTCCAACACACTACCCACCTCTTCACGAATACGATCAGGGTTTGAGTAGAGAATACAGGGGTCCATGTTGCCTTGTAGGGCAACTTTATCCTGAACTTTGGCACGTGCATCAGCCATATCAAGTGTCCAATCGACACCCAGCGCATCACAACCGGTCTCTGCCATTTTATCCAACCACAGCGCACCACCCTTGGTGAACATAATGACAGGGACTTTTCTGCCATCCGCTTCACGGGTCAAATTCTGTACGATCCTACGCATGTAAGAGAGCGAGAAGGCCTCGTAGTCACGCGGGGTCAATACACCACCCCAGGTGTCGAAAATCATCACAGCCTGAGCGCCTGCGGCGATCTGACCATTGAGATAGGAGGTCACTGAATCTGCCAGTTTATCCAGTAGTTTATGCATCATATCGGGGCGATCAAACAGCATCCCTTTGACTAGGCCGAAGTTTTTGGTACTGCCACCTTCAACCATGTAGGTCGCCAGTGTCCAAGGACTACCGGAGAAACCAATCAGCGGTACACGACCATCCAACTCACGGCGGATAGTGCGGACACCCTCCATCACATAACCAAGGTCATCTTCTGGATCGGGCACGCCAATCGCATCAATATCACCTTCTGATTTGATAGGGCGTTCAAATTTTGGCCCTTCACCCTCTTCAAAGTAGAGACCCAAACCCATCGCATCTGGGATAGTTAAGATATCTGAGAAGAGAATAGCCGCATCGAGTGGATATCTGTCCAACGGTTGAATGGTCACCTCACACGCCAGATCAGGGTTTTTACAAAGGTCCATGAAACTGCCCGCTTTAGAGCGCGATGCACGGTACTCAGGAAGATAACGTCCAGCCTGACGCATCATCCATACGGGGGTTTTATCTACAGGTTCGCGTAAAAGGGCACGCAAAAAACGATCATTCTTCAAGGTGGCCACGTATCGAGTCCTTTTTCATTCTAAGATTTAAGGTTGGTAGCCGGATTGTACACGTAAAGGAAGCACTGAATAAGAGTTGATTCCTATCTATAAGCTTAAATAAAAGCACAATAAACAGGCTCTGTTTTCAGTGCTAACCCGATGTTGGATACACACTATACGACTGGGTGACCGGCTTGCAGTGACGTTAGTATCTTGGCAAGAGCAGGTCTCCGCAGAGGACTGCAGTAGAGGTAGCCTTGAATAACATCACACGTCTGCTGCTGTAGATATTCATACTGTTCAACTGTCTCAACCCCCTCTGCCACCACTGTGAGCCCAAAGGTGTGGCCTAAACCAATGATGGCATTGACGATGGGGATATCATTCTCATCACCATTTATATCACTGATAAAAGCGTGGTCAATCTTCAACGTATCAGCAGGAAACTGCTGTAGATAGGAGAGGCTGGAGTAACCCGTTCCAAAGTCATCAATCGCCAATCTAAAACCGACTGATTTAAGTTGATCAAGTAGGTCGAGATTGCGCTGGATATTGCTGATAAGAATTGATTCTGTTAGCTCCAGCTCCATAAAACGGGGGGAGACACAGCAACGCTCTGTGATCTCTAACAGCGTACTTAAGAGATTGGCCTGCTTGAACTGTAGGGCCGAGATATTGACCGACATGGTGAGCTCACTGTGTCCCATATCGTGAATCTGCCGTAATGTCTCACAAGCCTCTCTAAACACCCAGTTGCCAATATCAATAATCTGCCCACTCTCTTCAGCAATGGGGATAAATGTGGATGGAGGTATCTCACCAAGCTCTTTAGAGTGCCAGCGCAGTAGTGCCTCTGTGCCAATGATTCGCTGCGAGTCGATACAATATTGAGGTTGAAATTCTAGATAGAACTCACTATTTGGAATAGCATCATAGAGGTGATTGTGTATAAAGTGTCGCTGCCTAGCCTGATTATGCATTTCAGGTGTAAAGAAGTGGTGGGTATTTCGCCCAGACTGTTTAGCATGATACATCGCCGTATCAGCATGCAGCAGCAGAGTATCAAAAGTATTGCCATTATCAGGATAGATGGCAATACCGATACTCGACGAGCTGTGTATCTGATGGTCATCAATGGTAAATGGGGGTTTTAAAACCTGTACTATTTTATCAATGATTTTTAGTACGGGTGCATTGTCGCTAATCTCACCAATCAGTATCAAAAATTCATCTCCTCCTTGACGACTGATGGTGTCATTTTCACGTAGCGTCTGCTGTAGTCGCTTAACAAACTGCTTAATCAACAGATCACCAATGCGGTGCCCCAATGAGTCATTAACACTCTTAAAGTGATCAATATCGAGAAAGAGTAGCGCTACCTTCTCATGCTTGCGTTTGGCTTGCAGAATAGCATGCTGCATCAAGCTCTCAAATAATGCACGATTGGGCAGCCCCGTAAGCGCATCATGGTGTGCCAAAAAGGCTACACGCTCATTAATCTCTTTAACTTCTGTGATATCTGAGAAGAGTAAAATATAGTTTTTAGCTCGCCCAGTACGGCTAAAAATAGTGCTGATGGATAACCTGGCAGCATATATCTCACCGCTTTTTTTTCTGTTCCAAACCTCACCCTGCCACGCCCCTGTTTTTTTCAGCTCTTCAACAATCTCATAGAGAGTGTGCTGGTTATGTTTTTTAGAGATTAAAAAAACAGGGTTGAGGCCAATAATTTCATCTTCTTTATAACCTGTTAGATAGCAGCAAGCGGGGTTAACAGAGATGACATGATTGCTCTTATCGGTAACGATAATCGCTTCAGTTGAACTGTGGAAAATTGAAGCGAAGAGGTGTAGTTTCTCCTCCGCTTTTTTTCGTTTTGAAATATCAGTTAGGTAACCAACGACATGAGTGACCTCACTATCACCATTACGGATAAGTCGGGTTGCCTCGTAGATCCAGAGATAGTTGCCATCATATTTTTTGACACGGTATGGTTCATGAATGTATTGGTCATAGCTGTCGTCATCGATCGCTTGCTCACGCTCCTGTATGACACGCTCTAAGTCATGAGGGTGAATCAGAGATAAAAAATCGATCTCATTCTTCTCAAAACTCTTCGCACTATAACCGAGGATGTTTGCCACATTATTTGAAACATAATCGACAGGAAAGGCCTCCTCATTGCGCCATTTAAAGAGGATAAACTGGCCACTGTCAAAAAGTTGAAAAGTCTCATTCAGCTCATTTGTTGAGACCTTGACGAGATTTGAGAGTGCATTAAACGTCTGCACCATACTGTTTTGACTAACATTTTTACTAGCTTCTCTATTGTCCACCTCAAAAATAGATGACTCCGACTCACTCAGAGCAACGGCTGTTAGCGTTTGATTCAAAAGAGAGTTGGCATGCGCTGTATGAAAAAACTCACCATAAGTGAAAAAACCGACCGTGGGCGCACAGTTGGCAAAAGGTTCGATCTCCACGTAGATATTTTCAGGCATATAGCGCCGTCGTGCCATGCATGAGTAGATAAAAAAAGTCTCAATATTACTGTTGGCAATGGCTGCCGAACTACTAACAGATTTATGGATGATTGATGCGGTATTACCAAAGCCAAACTGAACCTCACTCTCTTCTGGGATATTACCTGCAAAGCTAAGAGAGCCGTCATCATGGGTAGCTAAAACAGCACGTGCCACCTGCACCCCATCTCTCTCCATAACAAGCGGAAATTCGATACCGGTAGCAGGCATTTTGGCGGCAATATCATGGCCAAGATAGTGTGCATAAATAGCCGCGGCGGGTCTGTTGTTAATAGTGTAGATGCGGTTATGCTCAGAGTGGGTAACAATTAATTTTTTACCAATCGGTTGCCAGTCAAAACTGTAGTGGTTGCGTACTTGTAGTTGATCACTATCAAGCGCCACCGCCACCGCGCCGTTTTTGATCAACTCAGCCCCATTTAAAACATAGGTTTGAGTAAATGTCGCATTGTCTCCTGCCATCCCTCCCGCAATCGTGACGTTAGGTGCGCAGGCATAGACTCCCTGTAACAGCTCATCACCATTGGTAGTGGTGCCATCAGAGAGAATAATTAGCAGTTTTGTTTTATCTGTGGTGATGCTCTTTGCAATATCACAGCCTGTCTCATAGCTAGGTCTGCCAGATGAGGCGTAAACATGCAGCGTAGTGGCAGCAAAGTGGCTGATGGCGATGACACTGCTTACAGTTGACACATTTGAATGGCTGATCTCACCATCGGTGGTGGCACCGATGCAGATGGCTTGGGGAAGTTTTTGCCTGATGAGCAGACCGATAGTTTGAAGCCGCTCCCCGCCTTGGCCACAAAAAAGCTGAATCAGGAGATTATCTTTTCCCTCATAATCTGCAAAAGGGATGACATTTTCGATTGTAGCTAAATTATCTACTGTAAAAACAGATGTCTGCATAAGTGTCCGTTTTACTTTAATGACTCTGCACTAACTTAATTGATTTACAGATCAAGAAGTAGCGTTATAGCTAAATAGGGGTGCGTTTTTCCTAAGTTACTGATTTATGCAACCAATCATTCACCTCAGCAGTGAGGAACAGTAAGTTAGTGCAGAGTCATTTTTACTTGGAAGAGAGTGACTGCTTTAAAGTCCATTGAAATTACTCTAACAGAGCTGTTGAGCAAGTGGTATAAACCTAATCAAAAAAGTAGATAAGTTCCGTTTTGTTGAAATTGCCCCCCTATTCCAACCAGGTTTTTGACTCAACATCAAAGGGGTTTATTTCACGAAAAGTACCCACTGACATTGCCGCTGAGAGCAGAATAACAGCGTTAAAAAAGACCGGTATGATGACAAAAGCGTACCCCAACTCATGGATCGCTTCACCGCCAATAATAGCTGTAACCGCCGTAGCACCGCCGGGTGCATGGGTACAACGCAGCATATGCATAGCCAACATCGCCACAGGAATCGCTATTGAGGAGGCAACTAAGGCATTGGGCAGAATTTTATAGCAGCTAACGCCGATGATCGCTGATACAACATGCCCACCCAGCAAATTCCACGGCTGTGCAGCGGGACTATGTGGCGCACCAAAAAGCACCATTGCAGAGGCCCCTGTAGAGGCCATGATGACTGAAGAGCTGATGATATCGAGCGTCATATAGGAGAAGAATGAGGCCGTTAGGGTTCCCAAAAAAGCACCAAATATTGAGGCACCAAGTTCGATTGGGGTCATCTTCTCCATCTATATCTCTCCATTAACATCAGCCCTGAAATCATCGGGCAGGTGATAACCATATAGTGTAGTTGATGCGGTTTTACTCGCTACCCCTCTATTACGATACGACAGCTGAATTAAAGTGGTGACTATTTCAGCTAATCTAAAATAGTCACGATTTGTTCAGAGCTTCTCAAGCCAACTACTTTTTTGTAACATGGCGAGATAGTTGCCATACCCCGCCTGTTCCAACTCATTTTTAGGAATAAATCGTAGTGAGGCAGAGTTAATGCAGTAACGCATGCCAGTCGGTGTAGGGCCATCGTTAAAGAGGTGCCCTAGATGTGAATCACCCACTTTTGAACGCACCTCCACACGGCACATGGCTAAACTCTCATCACTCAATTCACAGATATTTCCACTCTCAATAGGGGCAAAAAAGCTGGGCCAACCGGTGCCTGAATCAAATTTGGCTGCTGAACTAAAAAGCGGCTCACCCGTGACAACATCAACATAGATACCCGCTTCATGGTTATCCCAAAAGGCATTACTAAAAGGGCGTTCGGTGCCATCTTGTTGGGTCACCCTAAACTGCTCAGGTGTGAGTTGCTGTTTAATATCCCTCTCACTGGGGCGTGACCATGTTTGCTCTTTGCTCATCAAAATACTCCAAATTAGAATAATATGGGGTACCATAAACTCAGTGGCAGGCTAAGGCTATAAAACCCCACAAACTATGCTTGGGTCAGTCGGTAGTCATTTGTAGAGAAACATCGGTGGAATTGTGACTAACTACCTCAATTTGAGATATGAAATATGAGAGATCTTAAGCCCATTTTCCCACTACTGATTGTGGCTGTTTTGGCCGCCTCATTGTTAAGTGGCTGCCAAACCCTTGGCGAGCGTAAGCAGTCAACAGCACTTGAAGATACCTTGCAGCTCTATGCTGGCATCATTCGCTGGGGAGCGCTGCGTAAAGCCTACTCCTTCCGTGACCCCTCCAGCATGGAGATGCTGGACGATATCCCCAGCGGATTAGAGAACATCCGCGTCACCTCATATGAGGTGATTCAGGGGCCGATTATGAGTGATGAGACAACAGCAATTCAGACTGTTCTTATTGAGTATCTCTATAAAGATATACAGGTGATTCGTAATCTCCAAGATAAGCAAGTGTGGCACTACAACAAAGAGGAAGAGAGTTGGATGCTGGCCTCTAAAGTGCCTCAATTCAAATGAACGAGATAACCAAACTACCACCGGTGAGTCGCTTTCTACTGATTGCAGCGGCATTTGTTATTGTCGTTGCCGGTATGCGGGCAGCAGAGTCACTCATTGTACCGTTGCTACTCTCAGCCTTCATTGCTGTGATTGCTGCTCCACCCCTCTTCTATCTGCAGAGACGGGGGCTGCCAGACTGGCTGGCACTACTACTGGTGATTGCAGGTGTTGTTGGTATCGGTGCATTGCTGGTGTTGCTGGTGGGTGGATCGGTCAAAGCGTTTCAGAGTAATCTGCCTCTCTATCAAGATCGGCTAGGAGAACAGGCTGCTGGGGTTCTAGCGCTGTTACGTGGTTATGGTGTCGATATCAGTGAGGAGATGCTCTACACCTTTCTTGACCCCAAAAAGGCGATGGCGATGGTGGGGCAGACCTTGAGCGGCTTAGGCGGCGCATTGACCAACACCTTTTTGATTCTGCTCACCGTGATCTTTATTTTGCTTGAAGCGGCCGGTTTTCCTGCAAAATTGCACAAAATGTTAGATGAGGCGGCGCTGCCCCTCAAACATTTTGAGACTATCACCTTTAATATTAAACGCTACATGGTAATAAAAACCAGTACCAGTCTCCTTACAGGAGTAGTGATTACCCTTTGGCTCACTATACTTGGCATTGATTACCCGATTCTTTGGGGCACACTCGCCTTTCTGCTTAATTTTGTTCCCAATATCGGCTCAATTATTGCTGCCGTACCTGTGGTGCTGTTGGCTCTAATACAGCTCGGCAGTGGTGCCGCACTCTGGACGGGGCTGGGTTACCTTCTCGTTAATAATGTGGTGGGCAATATCATTGAACCACGCTTCATGGGCCGAGGGCTGGGGTTATCCGCTTTGGTGGTGTTTATCTCCTTGGTCTTTTGGGGGTGGGTGCTGGGGCCCGTTGGTATGTTCCTTTCGGTACCGCTCACTATGACGCTAAAAATTGCAATGGATGCCAGTGAATCGACAAGGCCCATCGCCATTTTATTAGGGCCAGATATCAAAGCCTCTAAGTAGTCTCTAAGCTCCCACTAACCGTAAGGAGAGTGAAACAAAGGCGGGTTAATCCCGCTTTATGTTATGAGAGCAAAGACTTGCTTATCTTTTTCGAGCAGATTTTAGAGGTGACAAAACGCTTTATTGAGACTCATTATTATCGACTAAGCTACGCTGGCTCTTATTGTAGAAAGATAGCTATTTGGAGTCTGCAAAATAGGAGCACCTATGTTTTCAGCTACTTACCAATGTCCAGCTCTATTTCTCTCTTTTTTATATAAAAACAGCTTGACTTGCTCTATTTACTCACATGCTTAAGCCCACTCGTTTAATAACAGTGTTTTCTACAGGTTATTTTAAGCACTATCAAGAAAAAGCTTATAACACATTGTTATTTATGACAATAATGCAATCGTCTAAAAAGTGGTCAATCTAACAAAAAGGCAATAACCATGCAGCCTAGGAGACTCCATTCAAGGGTTGTCCACAAAGTTATCCACAGATTCTGTGGAGAACTAATTTCCTCTAATAAGATGAACGAGTTAGCTCTAATTTCCCTCAACTGATGCTGTTTTGCCAAAAAATTGACAGGTAAATTTTATTGCTCAGTAAAGAGTTGTAGGCGTGTAAATTGTGCCACCGTGTTAAAATTTAGCCATGTCTTCTCCCTCAATTCTTCGTGTTGTCTTGGCTGGCCCGCTGCGCGGCTATTTTGACTACACTATCCCTCCTGAATTAAGCCAATTTGAGTGGCAGCCAGGTTTGCGCCTGCGTGTGCCATTCGGTCGGAGTAGTCGCTACGCCATTCTGTTGGAAGTTGATGAAACAAGTCGCTTTGATCGGCAAAAATTAAAAGCCATTGAAGCAGTGGTGGATAGCATTCCTCTGTTATCAGCTCATGATATTGAATTTCTCACATGGACGGCTAACTACTATCAACATCCACTGGGTGATGTACTATTTACCGCACTGCCGACACGTTTGCGCCGTGGTGAAGAGCCGCTAAAACTGGGACAGAGTGGCTGGCAATTGACCACTACTGGAGCAGCTGTTGAGATTGATTCACTGAAGCGAGCACCTAAACAACGTGCTGTGATGGAGCTGTTTCAACAGAGTGGTGATGCGTTGGGCAGAGAGGAGGTGTCTGCCTGTTGTGGTAAATCACAGGCGACTATGCGTAACTTGGTCAAGAGAGGGTGGTTGGTATGCTGTGAGCTACCGCCACAACCTGCACAAAAATACCAGCCATCAGAGTTGCCCCCTCCTCTAAATAGCGCACAGCAAAATGCAGTGACCCAAGCGGGCAAGGGGTTGGGATCATTCAACTGCTTTCTGCTGGATGGCGTGACAGGTAGCGGTAAGACGGAGGTCTATCTCTCACTCATTGAACAAGCATTACAACAGGGTAAGCAGGTGTTGATGTTGGTGCCTGAGATTGGCCTGACACCACAGTTGGTTCAGCGTTTAGAGCAGCGCCTATCGACTGAATCAGTACTACTGCACTCAGGCTTGAGTAACGGTGAGCGCGAGCGGTCGTGGCACCGAGCAGCATCTGGTCTGGTACGCGTTGTGATCGGCACACGCTCCTCAATCTTCACTCCGATGCCTGATCTGGGTTTGATTATTGTTGATGAAGAGCATGATGCCTCCTTTAAACAGCAGCAGGGGTTCCGCTACTCAGCGCGAGATCTTGCCGTGGTACGCGCACAGCGTGAGCAGGCGCTGCTACTGTTAGGGTCAGCCACCCCTTCTTTAGAGAGCCTCTACAATGTTGAGCGAGGCCGTTACCAACGGTTGGAGCTACCTGAGCGAGCAGGGGTAGCTAAACCACCTAAATTGGGCCTGATTGATGTCAGTAATATCCGGCTTGATGGCGGCCTATCACCTCAGCTGAAAACGGTGATTCATGACACCTTAGCACGGGGAGAGCAGGTGATGCTCTTCCTCAATCGGCGAGGTTATGCCCCTGTTATCACTTGTCATGGCTGCGGTTGGCTCTCCAGTTGTCAGCACTGTGATGCTCACATGACGCTGCATTTTGACGATGGTCTTCTTTGGTGCCACCACTGTGGCCAACAACATCGTAAACCACACCACTGTCCTGATTGTGGTCACACTGAATTGAGACCTCTTGGGCAGGGTACAGAGCGGTTAGAGGAGGTGCTAAAACAGCACTTCCCTGATAGCCCACTATTACGTATCGATCGTGACAATACTCGCCAAAAAGGGTCGTTGGAGAAGATGCTCAGTGCCATTGAATCAGGTCAGTGTTCACTCCTGATTGGCACTCAAATGCTGGCTAAAGGGCATCACTTTCCAAACGTCACACTTGTCGGCATTATCGATATGGATCAAGGGCTTTTTAGTGCCGATTATCGAGCTGCTGAACGTATGGCACAGATGGTGATGCAGGTGGCGGGCCGAGCGGGCCGAGCTGAAAAACTAGGACGCGTCTTGATCCAAACTCGACACCCCGATCACCCACTGCTTCAGCTGCTCATTCAAAAAGGGTATGCCGCATTTGCAGCTGAGTCATTACAGGAGCGCAGAGCGTGTGAGCTCCCCCCCTTTAGCTACCAGGCGCTACTCAGAGCAGAGTCGACTGATAGCGAGGTACCACGACTATTTTTAGAGCAGGCGGCCAAACAGGCCCATCAATTGAGTTCACAGGTTGAGGTGCTGGGACCAATTCCCGCCCCTATGGAGCGCCGCGCAGGAAAAACACGCGCACAGCTATTACTACAGGCAGATAGTAGGGTGCTCTTACAGCGCCTATTATCTCAGTGGGTCATGCAGTTGAACACGTTAAAACTGAGCCGCCGTGTGCGGTGGTCAATCGATGTTGATCCTCAGGAGATGATTTAAGCAAGCTCTG
>Ga0256834_1002321_pt1 | contig 12129 bp, 13 predicted proteins | sample 4281140metaG_FD_190536 | JGI IMG/M metagenome (GOLD analysis project Ga0256834, IMG submission 190536) | Hydrothermal vent microbial communities from East Pacific Rise, Pacific Ocean - 4281-140 | ecosystem: Environmental > Aquatic > Marine > Hydrothermal vents | place: Pacific Ocean: East... | reverse complement strand
CTCATATTCTTTACTCTTAGATTTATATATTTTAAACTCTTCCACAGCACCTAACTCATCAATATCAGCATCTATATATGAATCAAATGGATAGGTAGTAATCTTTTTTAATGACTCCAGCCTATAAAGTATAGAATCCCTTACAACATAAGTCACATATGGATTAAATCTTTTATGCACTGAATTTGTAGTTTGGAAACTAATAATATCTTCTTTTGTATCTCTATCTAAATAAACTAAACTTTTTGGCATAGCTAAGGATATGTCTAAGTAAATTGTTTTTCTTTTAAGCTCTATACTTTTAATATTATTACTTTTATTTTTATATATAACATTGGAGATATTAAGTGAAGCATAACTTTTATATAGAGCTGTCATTAAAAAAGAAAGTATAATTATTGATACAAGTAACTCAACCAATGTAAAAGCTTTTTTGCGCCTAGCTTGAGAGTAAGGAATATTTTTCACAGAAAAATGTTTACTGGAGCTCAAAATAGAGCTAGGGGTACTTCTTATGCAAATCATTGAAGTCTTACTCTCATAATTGAAGCTGAAGTGTTATTGATTTTGATATTTGTAGAACCAATTTCAAAAATCATTTCACTTCCTTCATCATAATCTTTCATATCAATAGTTTCTAATTTGATATATTTTATATCTAATTTTGTATCTAAAAATTCCCTTCTTAAATCTAAATCTATATCAAACTCTGTAGTTAAATTTTTCATATTAGTTTGTTTATTTTCAAATCCAAAATTTTTTTGTTGTATAAAAAAAGATAGATATTGATTTGCTTTGGAATTATTATCAACTTGTAAAAACGCTAAACTTGAGTTACCCCTCATCTCAAAAAGTGCTAAGATAACTACCGATATTATCATAACAGATATCATCACCTCTAATAAGGTAAAAGCGCTGCGCTTGGATCGACTACAAGAGATATTTTTACCCCTGAAATGACTTGATGAAATATTTTTTTTAAAAAAATGTTTCCGAAAAGTCATTTCAGTGGCACTCATTTAAGAACCTAAGCCAATTCTTATAGCCTCATCAAGAGTTGTTTCTCCAGATATTATCATTTTATTTAACTCACTTGATATTGTCTTTAAACCATCCTCTTTTAGAGCTTTTTTAATTGTATGCTCATCTGTAGTAGTTTTTAATAGATCTTTAATTTTATCTGTTATTACTAAAAGCTCACCAATTGAGCGACGACCAATATAACCACTATAACTACATTCACGACACCCTTTTGCTTTATAAATTAAAGCATCTTTTGGCAGCTGATAATCTTGTGCAAAATTTTCGGCTATAACATCTTCTTCTTTGCATTTATCACATAAAACACGAACTAACCTTTGAGCTAAAATTCCTAAAAGTGAAGATGATATTAAAAATGGTTCTATCCCCATATCTGCAAGTCTTGATATTGTTGCTGGTGCTGAGTTTGTATGTAGTGTTGAAAAAACCAAATGACCAGTTAATGCTGATCTTACTGCTATACTGGCCGTCTCCTCATCTCTAATCTCTCCAATCATTATAACATCTGGATCTTGACGAAGAATTGAGCGTAAAGCAGAGGCAAAAGTTAAACCAACTTTTTCATTTACTTGAATTTGAGAGATATTATCTGATTTATACTCAACGGGGTCTTCAACTGTTATTAGATTTTTTTCACCTGATTCAACCTCTCTTAAAAATGAGTGAAGGGAGGTTGTCTTACCACTACCTGTTGGTCCAGTTACTAAAATTATTCCATGAGAGGATCGAAGAAGCTTTTTAACCTCATCAATCATCTCTAGATCAAAACCTAACTCATCTATTTTTGGTATTTGTGAGCTTTGCATAAGCAGTCTCATAACTACACGCTCCCCATAAAAGGTTGGTAAAATAGAGACACGAATATCAAGTGTCTCTCCTGAAATTTTTATCTGTGTGCGTCCATCTTGGGGGATTCTTTTTTCACTAATATCTAAATTTGAGATAACCTTAATACGACTAATGATTAAATTTAGTATTTTTTTATCTAACTCTGCATTTTTACAAAGCATCCCATCAATTCTAAATCTTACTTCACCTTTATACTCACCAACTTCTATATGGATATCTGACACTCGCTTTTTAACAGCCTGATAAAACAGCGCGTTAACAAACTTAATAATTGGAGCAGATTCTTCACTCGTTAATATATCAGAGCTAACACGCAAAAAATCAACCAAAGATATATCTTCATCCTCCACTTCACTGTTTTCTTGCATCACCTCTATGGCTTTGTCAGTGCGAAGCTCTAAAAAGCGGTTATATAGTTGATCAAATGAATCCTCATCTAACATCTTAAGTGGATATGTTTGCTCTAGTTTTGTGTAAAAATTACTTGCTTGAACTAGATATCTCTCAGACAACAATGCTGTAACTTCTCCCTCTATTTCACTAAAAAGAAGATAATTTTTTCTAAGTAGCTCCGTATTTAACTCTTGGGGCTCATAAACTTCTAAATTTAGGTTATGAAGTGGGTCTAATTTTAACATCTAAAACTCATCTTCTTCAATATTAACTTCTTTTACTTCTACTTTAGTTTTTATGACATTTTCTTCCATACGCTTAAATACTTTTTCATTATACTCTTTTTGAAAATTAGCAAGTATCCCTAAATCTTTTTGTAATTGTGATAAATTTTCACTTTTATCGATAATATATGGGGTTAAGATAACTACTAAATTATCATTTTCATTTGTAGTAGTTGTAGATGAAAACAACCAACTTCCAATTAAAGGGATTGAACTTAAAAATGGAATTCCAGATTCTGATTCTTGATCATAGTTTTTTACAAGTCCACCTATTACAATACTCTCTGCATGGCGAAGGATTGCTTGTGTTTTAATCTCTTGTTTTGATGTTACTGGCTGTCCTGTCCCATTATTGCTTCCATCATCTAAAACATTTTCTAAAATAGCTTCTACTTTTAATGTTACTTTTTTAGATGATGAAACCATTGGTGTAATTGTAAGAGTTAGCCCTACATCTTCGCGTTTATAACTATCGTTTGTTTGACCAGCAACTGTAGTGGTGCCGGTGGAAACAGATATAGTTTTACCAACATATATTGATGATTCTTGATTATTTACACAAAGAATTGATGGATTTGAGATAGCTTTACTAGCGCCATTTGTCTCAAGAAAATCAATAGCGGCTCCAAGAGCAAACCCTTTAGATATATCTCTAGTATCAAGTTCAGACAATAGATTAACAACACCACCTACAGGGCTAACCCCACCAAAATTAGTTGCTAAAGAGTATATCCCATTATTTGTAAGTGCTGCACCATCAAAACCATACTTTATACCTAAGTTCTCACTATTTTTTTTATTTATCTCTATTATTCTAGCTTTTACATATACTTGAAATTTTTCTTTGTCTAATTCATCTATTATTAATTTGATACCCTTTAGTACAACTGGGTCACCAACCGCAATAATCGCATTTATCTCTTCACTTGCACTAACACTTGGTTTCATAGCTGGGTCTGCAAAAGTTTGTTTTGAAATTATTGCATTTAAAGATTTTAAAACTGATTGGGCATTAGAATTTTTTAATGAGTAAATTTTTACACCATTACTAGCTGTTGATTCAACATCAAGAGTTTTAATTAATTTCTCAAGTCTCTTGATATTTTGCTCTTTTCCTATAAGAATCACACTATTGGTATTATCATCTAATACAATATTTACTGTCTGAGTTGGTATTTTTTCATTAAAAATTAATTTTGCTATTGCTGCTAGTTTTGTTTGAATTTTTTTAGCTTCAACATTAACAATAGGGATAACTTTTACAATTGCTTTAGAGTTTGTTGCTATATCTTTTATAACTTTTTTTATTGTTTGTATATTTTTTGGATAATCAGTAATAAGAATCATATTTGATTCTTTCATAGTCATAAGTTTTGCAGTCTTAGATATAAGATAACGAATCTTTGCAGCTACTATATCTACATTTTCACCTTGAATTTTTATACTTTGTGTAACCATAAGTGAACCAAAAGCTTTTGCACCCTGCTTTAGAACTTTAGCATTACGCTTAGCAACATCAACTGAACGCACCACTTCATATATTGAACCATTCTCTATAAGCGTATACCCTTTTGCTTCTAAAACAGATATCAATATACCAACTAATTCAGTATCATAGATTGGTGCATTACTTATTAAATCTACTGTTCCACTTATTTTATTATTTATTAAAATATTTTTCTTTGTTATTTTAGATATTAATTTTACAAAATCTTTTATCTCTAAATTTGAAAAATTTACATTAACTATCTGTTTAGCATCTAAACTTATAACTAAAAACACACTTATAACCAAAAGTTTAATTAATTTCATACACCAACTCCTTCTCAATTCCATTACGGATTACTACAATTTGTATTATATCTATAGTATTAATTTTTGAATATATATTTAAGGCATCTCTATAGGATTTTAAAGCCACATTATTTGCTTTTACAATTAAATCATCTTTTTGCAACCCTAAAGTTGCCATTTTAGAATTTGGATCTATTCTAAGAACTTTAAACCCTTTTATCTTTTCATTTTCTTTTACCTCTATTATAGATATATCTTTCCAAATCTGTTTAGGGTTTTTAGAATAAAAAGATATATCATCTCTTGTTACAGCTTTTTGAAATACAATCTCATCTTTGCGTTTTACTTTATCTTTATCCTTAATAGTTTTTATAATTTTACTAATTTTTTCATTCTCTATATCAAGCCACACTATATATTTTTTGGAATTTTTCTCAAATGTAGCATTTTTATTTGCTATTTGTACCAAAGTGTATCCAGAATATTTTTCACCAATTTCAACAATTGTAGTATCTTTAGGAGAAGACTTTAATGCAACAATAACAAAACCTGAATCCCCAATTCCATATAACCCTTTTAAAATCATTTTTTTAATACTTGGGGCGTTTTTACTTGTAGTTTGAAACTCTTTTTTTACCACTATATCAAAAAACATATTATTAAAATCTACCCTTTGGTATTTTGGCTGATAGTTATTTCCTATGCTTAACTCTTTGGAATCACTAGGGAGTAAAAATAAAAGAATCAGTGAGATACTTTTTGCTATCAATAATAATAAAAGTAATTTAAAAAATATTTTTAAATATTTAGAGTTTGAAAGTTTTATCATAACTATAACCCCCTGTATCTAATCTCTTTAAATTTTTTAAAGTTGATTTAAAATCTTTTTTCATAAGAGATGAAGCCTCTAAATTTAAGTGTAAATTAAAATTTATGAGATTAAAACTAGCATCTAACTTACCAAACTCACCATTAGCATATATATTTATATTTAGTGGATTAAATATAGAGTAAGTTATATATACCTTAGTAATATTTGTAGGGACTAATGAAGAGATAGTTGGTGAAAGTTTAATATTTGTTAAATTAACACTGTTATAGAGTCCAAATATTTTAATTTTTGTCTCTGAAATCTTTGCACTCTCAATCCCTTTGACAAATACAACACTATCTTTAACATCGAGATATAGACCACTATCTTGAAGTTTTTCATCACTTATAACAATACCATAGGGGTTAAGTTTATCCTCTAGTAGATAAAAAAATGCTATTTTAGGGGTAAAATAGATCAACGCTAGTATAAAAAATAGTGTGTATGCAATATATTTTAAAAGAGGGCGAAAAAAGATTACCATTTTATCTCCATCTCAAAACTAGCTTTTGACTCATTTAGTTTTTTTATCTTCATACTTGTAACATTATAGGTGCCATTTAAAATTTTACTCATTAAAAAATTAAGTGCTTTTTTATCCATCTCTTTACTTTGCAAAGAGAGGTAATTTTTCTTAAATTTTGCATTAAGCTTTGCTTCTCTTAATATTTTTTGAGATAAGATTTTTTTAAGATTTTTTTGTGAAGCTTGATCTTTTTGATAAGCTTTTTTTAACTCACTAAGTTCAATAGCAACTTTTGAAGTCTCTAAAAAAGTTTTTTTTGTCTCTACTAAATCAGATTTTGCAGAGTTTAAACTAAAAATACCTATTGCCAATACGCTTATAAGCAACAAGCCAATATATATAGGATTTATAACCCTCATGAACTAACCCTCAATATCTTATTTTTGTATGTGATAGTTTTAATGTTTTTTTGCTTAAGTGCTTTTGACATCTCTTGTCTAAATTTTGTTTGAGTAACATGGATAGATTTATATTTTTTTAAAACAGCTTTATTTTGAAACATTGTTGGTTTTAATTTGTATTTTGAAGTAAGCTCCTGTGTTTGCATCTCAATTTTATTTACATTTGAGTTAACAATAAAAAGTTCACTAAAAATTAAAATAATAAAAATAACTAATATAGCAGCTATCTTTTTTAAACTAGACCTATCTACTATATGCCCAAACTGTTGTAAAGTAATTGTATTGTTTGAGAGTTTTATGTTTTTAAGGTCTAAGTTTCCTTTTTCCTCTATCCAACAACATGGAACTAAAGTTACAATGGAATCTTTTACATAGATACTTTGTTTTTCATTTATTTTCACAGCACCATCAATCTTATCTAACTCACTTTGAGCAAAATGGATTGAGTATATATTGCTAGAACTTATACCACGATCAACCAGTAGGTTTAAAATAACTTTATCTTCATAAGCAAATATAAAAAAGTATTCATCAGATTTATATACACTATAACTATAATCTCCATCTGGCAAAACATCTTCAAACAAACTTACAAGAAGCTTTTTCGCATCACGAATATACTTCACAGGTAGTTTAATTTTTTTTACCCAGTAAAGTGATGGGGATAGTATAATATCTACCTTTTCATCACCTATAGTTATGCTTGTATGTGGGTCTAAAAAGATTATTTTTCTATTTTGATTAAATTTCATAATGGAAATTATACCCTTTTCTTTTTACTATATCGTACTCAAAGACTATTTTAGCACTAAGCATATCTTGAATTATCTCTAGTCTAACATCTATATATGGCTCAAAATAACTTGTTTTAAAGTTTTCTAACATCTCATTTTGTATATCTCCTAACAAAGGAGGATTCTCATCAGTGTAAGCTCCAGCATATAGAGTTAAAGTTTTAGCCTCTTCATCACTGATTCCAAGCATCAATTTCCAAACTTCAGCAGATGCATAATTTAAATCAATGCTTACATTTTTATCTTTTGTAAAATAAAAAATTTCTTCAAATTTAATTTTTGAAAGGGAATTGTCATAAAAACTATTTGTATAAAAATCATTAAACTCTTTTAGATGCTCACTACTTGTGATGTAGTCTCTAAATAAATTAGGTTTTTCATTAAATATATCGCTATTATAGATATTGTCTTCTTTTATTCCACCCATACCATCCAATAATATATCTACATATGTTGGATCTACCATATTGTTTGACATATACTCTTTTAGTGCCAACACTCTTTGCTTATTTGGATTTGTAGAGGTTGATTCATACAGAGTGTTAGGATTAAATTTTGATCTCGCACTTCTTAACTCTAAAGCTATTTTTATATCTGCATATTCTATTGGAATAAATGAAGTTTTAGATAAAAATATAAATAGTTCTATTTCTGATTTTATCATACCTAACTCTTTTGAGGTTTTTAAAATATTTAGAATATCCTCTATAATTACATTTGTTTGAATTAAAAAAATCTCTTTTTTTAGTGTATCTTGTGCATCATTAGTATACTTTAGACCAATTCCAATACTTAGAGTTATCGCAATTATAAACATCATAGTCATAAGGAGTGCTATAGCGTTTTTTCTTAAATTTTGCATCTATTAACTAATGCTCATTGAAAAAATTGGAAGCAACATCGCAGCAACTATGAAACCTATTGTCCCACCAACAAAAAGCATTAGAGCAGGTTCTAAAAGAGTAAGGAGTATAGATATTTTATCGCGGTTTTCTTCAAAATAAAGCTCACTTGTATTTGTAAGCACATTTTGAAGTTGAGAGGTCTCTTCACCTAAAGCTATTGATTGGATAAAAGCATTATCTATCTTAATTTTGGAGTTATTTAAAGCATTAGAGAGAAGTTCCCCCTCAACTACTTTTTTTGAAGCACCCTCAAAGAGCTCTTTTAAAACTAAATTATTTAAAATATTTGCACTTAGATTTATTGTTTGAACAAATGGTACACCTGAACGGATAAGTAAAGAAGCTATATAAGAAAATCTTGCCAGTTCACTTTTTTCAGCAATCACTCCAAAAAGAGGTAACCTTAAAAGTTGTTTATGGATAAAATATGCAAATGAAAAACTTTTTTTCATAAGCAATAAAAATATAAATACAAAAATAACCACTACAATCAACATAGTTATAAAATTAGCACTAAAAAAATCTCCCATAGCAATAACAATAACTGTAGGGAGTGGTAATTCTTGATTTAAACTATCAAAAATTCCTGTAATTTCAGGAACTACATACGCTAGCATAAAAGATATCATAACTAAAGAGATTATTACCATAAAGGATGGGTAAGCAAAGGCTCCCTTTATCTCTTTGTTTATGTTGTCTTGTTCTTTTAAAAAGCGAGATAGCTCTAAGAGTACCTCATCTAAAATACCCCCATTTTCACTAACTTTTATAGATTCTATAAAAAAACTTGGAAGCTCTACTATCTCTTGAGTGTTCAGTGCTGTATAAAGATCTTTCCCCTCATCTAAATGTGTACTAATTGTAGTTAAAAATAGATTCATTTTTTTATTTGTTTCATAGTGAGTTTTAACTATCTTTATAGCTGAGACTATTGTTATACCTGAGCGAATATACATTGAGAGTTCACGAGATAGTGATGCTAACTCTTTTGAGGGAATTTTATATTTGGAAAAAAGCTTAAAACTATCAAACAAAGATATCTCATCTTCTTGTATCTCTTGGAGAATAATTCCAGTTGATTTAACTCTTTGTTTTGCTTCTTCTAAACTAAGCGCTTCTATTTTTTGTTTTACTTTTTTACCAGCTTCATCAATTCCGATATACTTAAAAATCATTTAAGCACCTTGCTAGCTTGTTCCTCTTTAGCATCTAACACATCATCTAAAGAGGAGTAGCGCAAAGTGTTAGTAAAATATTGTGTAAAATCATAAACATAACCTTTATACTTTACTATCACTTGCTCACCTACCCCTTTCTTATCTACTTCGTATGAAAAACAGATCTCTTCTTCATTGTTTTGTGAATTATAATAAATTTTATTTTTAAGATTTATCATCCCCAAGTTAAAATCATATCTATAAGTCTCAACACTTGAATCTAAAAAATCATCAAACTCATTTGAGAGCTCTTCATCTAGTTTTCCATCGATATATATGGAACAATCACTACATCTATCAAGACAGATAAGTTTTACACTACTCTCTTGTAAAATTGAGGAGAGGTAGTTTTTTAAATTTAAAAGATTTGGTTTTATTTTATCATCTTTTAACGATTGCAAACTACTAACCGCAAGGGTATAAACAATGCCAATAATTAAAACAACAATTAGTAACTCTACCAAAGAAAAAGCCCCTCTATTAAGCCTTTTCTTTTTTTGAGAACAACTCCCCAAAAAAACTCCTCTCACTAAAACTTTAGTGATGGCAAAAATAAATTATTCATCTTATTTACACTCACTCATTTTAATATCACTCGATTCATCTTTACCACCCTCTTTACGATCAGCGCCTAAAGAGATTAGCTCAATACTTCCCTCATCATTAATATAGATAAATTCACTACCCCATGAATCTTTTGGTATTTTAGAATCTTTTAAATATCCGCCTAGCGCATAATTTGGATATCTTTCTTCATCAGGATTTTCAATAAGTAACAATAAACCTTCTTCTGTCGATGGATATACGCCATTATCTATTTTAAAAGCATCAAGCATAGTATTATAAATATTTTTCATATTTATACATACTATTTTCTTTTTTGCTTCTTCACCTTTATCAGTTAAATTTGGAACTATCATTGCTGCTAACAACCCTAGTATAACTATAACTACCATTAGTTCTATTAAAGAGAATGCTCTTCTCATATTTTTTTGCATCAATGTTGCCTTTAATTTTTTAATTACTTATTATAGTGAAAAAATACTAAATCTTAAATACAAAAATTATATCAACTAAAAATTTATCTCTATAAAGTAGGTAGATACTATACAAATATACTAAAAAAATTAATTTTATATAATAATTTATTATTTTCAATAAATTATTATGCTAACATAAAAAAATATTATCTTAAAAAAGGGTTAGATATGAAAAGATTAATACTAAGTGTAATCTTAGCGCAAGCGTTTTTAGTTTCTAATGCCGTTGCAGAAAATGCAAACGGTAAAGAAATTTTTGAGACAAAAGGTTGTGCAATATGTCATAAAGTAGATGTTGACACTATTGGACCATCACTAAAATCAATCGCTATTCATTATTTAGGTCAAGAAAGAGATCTTCTTTCATACCTACGAGGACAAGGGACTCCAATTGTTGATCCAGCTCGTGCTTCTGTGATGAATCCACAACTTATAAAGATACGCTCTTTATTTGAACATGAGATGAATGACTTAGCTGAGCACATTGTTACAGCAAACGATAGACCATTTTAAACAAAAGACAGATGAAAGGTACTAAATGAAAATTAAAAAATATTATTTACTCTCATTTCTAATAGGATTTATGCTATTTAACTTCTCTTTACATGCACAAGAAGTTAAAGCATACTCTCAAGAAGCTGCAAGTGAAAAACCACTTACTGATGATGAGATATTTTACGGAACTCCACTGCGTTCAGAAACAAAAGTTGTACACCCACCATACGAATGGGGAGATTGTACTACTTGTCATACTGATGAAGAGGGTGCTGATGGTGAACTAATAATGGACCCACCAGAACTTTGTGGTATGTGTCATACACCAAAAGATGATAAAAAATTTATCCATGGTCCAGTTGGTGCTGGTGCATGTACTGCATGTCATAATCCACATGAATCAGATAATGCAAAACTTTTAGTTGCCTCAAGCATCAATGAATTATGTAACTCTTGTCATCAAGCAAAAGGTGAGTTCTTACATAATACTACAAATATACATCCACCAGTACAAGATCAATGTACAAATTGCCACGACCCACATACAGAAGATCATGAGTTTCAACTAAAAGCTGATGGTAAAAAAGATCTATGTCTTATGTGTCATACAGAAAAAGAGGTATGGATTAATAATGTTACAGATAAACATGGAGCATTAGATAGACCAAGAAAATGTCTTGAATGTCACGATCCACATGGTTCTGAGAATCCAAAATTTCTAATAAAAGATACAAATAAAGAGTTATGTTTAACATGTCATAGTGAAGAGTTAGTAACTGATGAAACAGGTTATAAACTCTCAGACATTGGTAAACATCTTGATAAAAATCCTGATTGGCATGGTCCAATTCTTTGGGGTGATTGTGCAGCATGTCATAATCCACATGGATCAAACAACTTAAGAATGTTGAAAAAAGCGTTCCCAAGAGATTTTTATGCGAAGTTTGATGAGAAAAACTATATCTGTTTTCAATGTCATGAAGTAGGAAAAATTCAAGATGAGTTTACAAAAGATATGACTAACTTTAGAAATGGTGATCATAATATGCATTATGTTCATGTAAATAAAGAAAAGGGTCGTTCTTGTCGTGCTTGTCATGATTTTCATGGTACCAAAAAATATCCTCACCATCTGCGTGAGAAAACAAAATTTGGAAAAATTAACTTCCCTATGCGTTTCATAGAAACTGAAGATGGTGGTTCATGTGCGCCTGCATGTCATGCTCGTCGTCATTATGACCGCATAACACCTAAAGAGAATTTAAAATAATTGTCTAATTTATATCTAAAATTCATCTTATTATTATCCCTCTTTGCTTTAAGCATTGAGGCTAATAGTTTACTACCAAAAGTTGAAATTTTAGAGCCTCAGGATATGTCTCGCTATAGTGGCGATCTTGTAACAATTGTTGTAAAAGTTCCTGTTAATAATGCAGATAAAAATATAACAAAAATTAAAATATCTTTGAATGATAAAATAATCAAAGAGCTTAATGCTACTAAAGAAAAAAATACTTAC
>Ga0256834_1002320_pt1 | contig 12136 bp, 13 predicted proteins | sample 4281140metaG_FD_190536 | JGI IMG/M metagenome (GOLD analysis project Ga0256834, IMG submission 190536) | Hydrothermal vent microbial communities from East Pacific Rise, Pacific Ocean - 4281-140 | ecosystem: Environmental > Aquatic > Marine > Hydrothermal vents | place: Pacific Ocean: East... | reverse complement strand
CCCGCGCCATTCATCAGGCTTCCGTCAAAAGAGATGCCCCCTTTGTGCCTGTAAACTGTGCCGCCATTCCTGAAGGGCTTCTGGAAAGTGAGTTGTTTGGTCATGTCAAAGGAGCTTTCACCGATGCTGCTGTCTCCAAGACAGGGCTCTTTGTCGAGGCTGCCGGAGGGACGATCCTGCTGGATGAGATCGGGGAGATGCCCCTTGCGGTGCAGGCAAAAATACTACGGGTGCTGCAGGACAGAGAGATTCGTCCGGTGGGGTCCAATACGTCCATCCCTGTGGATACCCGTGTGATTGCGGCAAGTAATAAAAACCTGAAAGAAGAGGCGGTGGCAGGGAATTTCCGTGAAGATCTCTATTACAGGCTGAACATCTTTAAGGTGGATATCCCCCCCCTTCGGGAACGCAGAGAGGATATTCCTCTGCTCATCAGCGAATTCTTAGGCGCCCACCGGAAACGGGGACAAGCTGCAGAAGTTTCAAGGGAGGTTCTTCGTTTTTTTCTCGATTATCCCTGGCCCGGTAATATTCGTGAGCTTGAAAACGTGATAGAGCGGTGTGTTTTTCTTGCTGACAAAGGGGTTATCGGTCTCCGTGATCTGCCAGATGATATGCTTGAAAGCAGTCCCGACGACGGACGACTGCTGTTTGATTCTGTGAAACCGCTGGCAGAGTTTGAGATGGACTACGTCCGTTATGTGCTTGAAAAGTGCCAGGGAAATAAGAAGAAGGCGGCAGGCCTTCTTGGTATTAACCGGAAGACCATTCATCGGAAGCTCGAAGGGCAGAAACCCTGAGGCGAGTCCTTCCCATCGTGGGACATTCTGTCCCACGATGCCCTGTTTTGTCCCATCGCTGATCTCTTTCTTTTCCTTCCAAATGGCACGTGATTGCTGCGGAGCTCTCCTGCGAGAGAATATATCGCAGACTATTTACCGGTTCTGACACGGTTTCTTCATCTCTTCCGGCTGTTCAGCTGCTTCTCTTTTCCGGGTGGCATAGCGATTGCTAAATACCAGTTCGTAATCACCATTTCTGATTACAAGTCATTTTCCCTTTTCTCCGCATCCCCGGCCGGAAGTCTGTTCTGAAGGTCGGGGATGATTTTAATGTGGCCAGGAGAGAGCACGAAAATCCCATTGCCGAGGTTTCATGAAAAAAAGCTCAAAAAAGACAGGTATTGCTCTGCTCCTTATTCTTGCGGGAGTTGCTGTATTGATTCTCAAGGGGGTTTCGGATACCGGAGTCTACTATCGAACAGTTGCCGAAGTACTCACGGACAGTGCCCTTCCTGAAGAGCGCGGAGTGAGGATAAGTGGAGAGGTTGAAGGGGGAAGCATTCATTATGATCAGCAGGCGTTGTCGCTCAGTTTTGTGGTGCGGGATCTTGATGAGCCGGCCAAAAAGATGAAGGTCGTCTATGGCGGTGTCAGACCGGATGCCTTTGATGCAGATGTGGAGGTGATTCTGGAAGGGCGCTATGACGCACAGCAGAACACATTCTACGCAGAAAGCCTTTTGGCAAAATGTCCTTCAAAGTATGAAGGAAAAACTGAACAGGAAGAGGAATAACTATGGTAACCTTGGGGAATCTGTCGCAGTCGGCAGCCTTTATATGCAGCCTTCTGGCCATGGTACTGCTGCTGACCGGTTTGATGCGCAATGATCTCCGGTTCATTGAAGCGGGAAGGCGGGCACTCACAGGAGTTGCTGTTCTGGCAAGTATGGCGGCTTTTGCACTGGCCCGTCTCTTTATGACAGATAACTTCCAGGTCGAATATGTGGCCTCCTACTCGGACCGGGCCCTGCCGATTTTTTATAAGGCAACCTCTTTCTGGGCAGGTCAGAAAGGATCTCTGCTCTTCTGGGCATGGGTCTTGAGTCTTTATGTGGCCCTTGTGGCATTTAACACCCGTAAAGAAACGAATCGCAAGAACACTCCGTATATTTATCTGATATTGTCAGGTATTGTCGCCTTCTTTTTTCTTCTTCTGGTTACCGTTTCCTCTCCGTTTGAACTCCTGGCCTATATGCCCAAGGATGGACAGGGGCTCAACCCCATGCTGCAGAACCCGGGAATGATTTTTCATCCTCCGACCCTGTTTCTCGGCTATATCGGTTTTACCATTCCTTTTGCATATGCCATTGCCTCCCTGATATCGGGAAAAATTGACCCTGACTGGCTGAAAAAGACCAGGCGCTGGAACATTCTGTCCTGGATTTTTCTCACCATCGGTATCATCCTCGGTGGTCAATGGGCCTATGTGGAACTTGGCTGGGGGGGCTTCTGGGCCTGGGATCCTGTGGAGAATGCCTCATTTATTCCCTGGCTGATTTCCACGGCCTTCATTCACACCTCCATTATTCAGGAACGCAGGAATATTATGAAGGTCTGGAACATGTCACTTATTGTTCTTACCTTTCTGACCTGTATTTTCGGGACATACCTGGTACGAAGCGGCATTCTTCAGTCTGTTCATGATTTTGGCGCGACTGGACTCGGGGGCTACTTCCTGGCCTTTATGATTGTGACAGGTCTGGGAAGTATCATCCTCATAGCAGAGAGTTATGGTGAGCTGCGGACCAAACACTCTCTGGAGTCACTGTTATCAAGGGAATCAACATTTCTCTTTAACAACGTCATTCTTCTGGCCATCGCCTTTTCAACGTTTTTCGGTACTATTTTTCCCCTTATTTCAGAGGTGGTTACAGGAAACAAGCTTACCGTAGGTGAACCATTCTTTAATATGGTGAATACCCCACTGTTTCTTCTGCTTCTGGCAATCACGGGGCTCTGTCCTCTGATCTCCTGGCGCAAGGCTTCAATGAGTAATTTGAAAGAAAACTTTCTCATTCCCTTTGCCCTTGCAGTCGCTGGCGGGGCAGTATTGTTCATCACGGGCATCCGCGAGTTGTATCCACTCCTGGCATTTACCCTTTCACTCTTTGTCTCGGCCACCATTCTTCTTGAGTTTATCGGTGGTGCCCGGGCCAGGAGAAAACTCACCGGCGAATCCATGCTGCTCTCCTTTCCAAGAGTCATCTGGAAACTGCGGCGTCGCTATGGCGGCTACATCGTTCATTTCGGAGTGGTCCTGGTGGTGGTGGGAATAACGGGATCCACTGCATTCAAGCTTGAAAAAGAGCTTACTCTGCAGCGGGGGGAGACCATGAGTATCGGTGACTATACGTTGAAGTATAAGGATTTTACAAGCTTTCAGGACAGAAACCGAACGGTCTATGCCGCAATCCTCGGGGTGACCAAAAATGGTGAAGCTGTCGATGATATGATGACGGAGAGGCGTTACTACATTAATGCCAAACAGCCCACAACAGAGGTGAGTCTGCGGATGAGCCTGAAAGAGGATCTCTATCTGACCATGCCCATGATAGGGAAAAATGATGAAATCACCATAAAGGCAGCTGTTAATCCACTGCTGGTCTGGGGATGGATTGGCGGCGTATTTATGGTTTTAGGTGGAATCATGGCAATTATTCCAGCTGGAAAGAGGAGGCAGGCGGTATGAAAAAAATATGGCTGTTACTCTGTGTATTTCTCTTTCTCTGTCAGGCTGCAACCGTACATGCTCTGACAAGAAGCGAGCTTGAGAAGAACCTGATCTGCTATGCCTGTCCCGGGGAACCTCTGAATATAGATCGCTGCGGCGGAGGAGACCAGATGCGGGCAGAGATTGATCGCAGGCTGGCTCTGGGACAGAGTAAGGAGACAATACTTGATTTTTTCGTGCAGCAGTTTGGTGACAATATCCTCACTGCTCCTCCCCAGAAAGGCTTTAACCTGGTTGCCTATGCTGCACCGTTTGTCGCTCTGCTCATTGGGCTTGTTGTTGCGGTGATGCTGGTCTGGAAATGGGCTGCGGCCGGCAGGTCATCCCAGGGGATACTTGAGGGTGATGCCGAAGGGGATGCCCTGTTCAAAGATATGGAAGAGCAGGTGGAAGATGAGCTCAAAAAACTGGAGGATGACTAGATGACGCTGGCTTTTTTTATTTTGATCATGGCAGGAATCTCTGCCTATTTTTTAGCACCTCTGCTGCGGCCCGAAGAGAGGTGGCTTGCAGATGTGGATCACGGCGCTGCCCGGAGAAGTCTTGTGGCGGAGAAAGAGTCGTATCTCAGGGCCATGAAAGATATTGAATTTGAACATGCATCGAACAAAATCAACGATTCGGACTATGCAGAACTTCGCAGACACTATGGCGCCCAGGCTGCAAAAACAATACGGGCAATAGAACTGCTACAGGATGATGCCCCCCCGCAGTCTGCTGCAGAACCAGCTGATCTTTCACAGGGAAAGATCGAGTTGCAGAAGAAACTTGAATGGAAGATACGCGCTGTGAAAGAGGAGCTTGATACCCTTGAGCACAGCTGGGACAACGGAACTGTTGATGACGCCCAATATGTGGAACTCAATGATGACCTGATGAAACACCTGGAAGAACTCATCAGCAGGCTTGAAGAGGCCAGAAAGTAACATGGGAGCTTTTCTCTCAGTGAACAGGCTCTGCAAGGACTATGAAGGGCGCAGAGCCCTTCGTGATGTTTCATTTGTGCTTGAAAAGGGAGATTTCCTGAGCCTGTTTGGTCCCAATGGTGCCGGGAAAAGCACGCTGCTTTCCATCGTGTCCACCCTGGTGTCCCCGGGGGCCGGACAGGTTGAGGTAAAAGGTTTCGATCTTATGGAGGAGCCGGAACAGTTTAAAAAACAGCTTGGGGTTATCTCCCATAACTCTCTGCTCTATAATCATATGACTGCCCTTGAAAATCTGATCTTTTATGCCTCCCTCTACAAGGTCAAAGACCCGGGAAAGACGGCTCTAGAGTTGTTACGGGTCGTGGAACTCTATCCGAGACGTCATTCCCGGGTCGGGCAGTTTTCACGGGGAATGCGGCAGCGGCTCAGCATAGCAAGGGCACTGGTGAATGATCCTTCTCTTCTCCTGCTTGACGAACCGTTCAGCGGACTTGATCAGTACGCTGCTGCGATTTTAACTGAGCAGCTAGCAGAACTCAGAGACAAAGAGCGTACCGTGATAATGGTCACCCACAACCTGGAGCGTGGCTTGAACACGGCAACAAAGGTAGGAATTCTTGCTGCAGGGCGGCTGGTCTTCATGGAGTCGAGGCAGGACGTTGACCGTACTCTTTTTGAGGCAGCGTATTTCAAATATGCCAGGGGGGCAGGGCCTGTATGAGAGGCTTTCTGCTGATTTTACGAAAAGATCTCCATGCCGAATTTCGAAGGCCGGAATCTCTTGTCTCCATGGTGTTTTTCGGATTTCTGCTCCTGGTGATACTCAATCTCGCCATCCCTCTGGGATCTGAGATCTCCCCTGAAACAGGTGCCGGAATTCTCTGGGTGGCCATTACTTTTTCTTCAATTCTCGGTCTCAGCAGAACCATGAGCCGGGAAAAGGAGAATCGCTGTATTGATGGATTACTGCTCAGTCCGGTGAGTATTGAAGCCCTCTTTTGTGCAAAGATGGCCATGAACTTTGTGCTCATGCTTATTGCCCAATGTTCCATAATTCCACTGTTTTTTGTCCTGTATGGAGACAGTTTTCTGCAGTCCCTGCCCCTGCTGGTTCTGGTTGTTCTGCTTGCAAATACGGGATTTGCTGCCATCGGCACCCTGTTTTCAGCCATCACTGCCGGAACTGACAGGAACGAGGCACTGCTGCCCCTGCTTTTTTATCCGCTGGTGATACCTCTTATCAGTATCACGGTGAAGGTAAGCTCTCTGATATTTCAGGGAGCAGCGCCTGGCGAATACAGCTCATGGCTTTATGTAATGCTGGCTTACGGCTGTATATTCACTGGTCTTGGAGTTCTGCTCCTGAGCCATATTGTTCGTGAATAGAGGCACTCATGATTGTACACAACGACCTTTATCAGGAGTACCCATGTCAATAAAGAGAGATCAGATGGCAGTAATTTTTGCGGCACTGCTGTTTGGAACTGCTGTCTATATGGTTTTTCTGTATGCCCCCACAGAACGGGTAATGGGGCCCATACAGAAAATATTCTACTTTCACCTGTCCTGTGCGCTGCTGGCATTTCTGTCCTTTTTCACGGCCTTTGTCAGTGGCATTATGTATCTGGTCAGCAAAGATATGAAGTGGGATATCAGAGGACTGGCCAGTGTTGAGATCGGTCTGCTGTTCACCACCCTTGTTCTGATCACCGGTGTGCTCTGGGGCCGGCCGGTGTGGAATACCTGGTGGACCTGGGACCCGAGACTCACCACTTCGCTCATCCTCTGGTTTATCTATGCCTCTTATTTTATTTTACGCTCCTCTGTTACACGACGGGATAAACGGGCTGTTTTCTGCGCCGTCCTGGCCATTGTTGGATTTGTTGATGTGCCCATCGTATTCCTGTCGGCCAGGCTGTGGAGAACAATTCATCCCGTGGTGATTCGTGCTGGTTCAATTGATATGGCTCCGGCAATGATCACCGCACTCCTGGTGGCGCTTGGCACATTTACTGTGCTCTGGGGTATTCTGCTCTATCAGAGAACAAAAACCCTTGGTCTGGCTGGAAGAGTCGGAAATCTTGAAAAACAACTTGATGGAGAGCTGCTATGAACAGTGAACTGTTTTTAATTACAGCATATATGGTTATCTGGGGCGGAGTCTTTGCCTATGTTTTCTATGCGGTCAGACAGCAGCACCTTCTTGCTGCAAGGGTACAGGTTTTAGAGGAATTGATTCATGAAAAGGAGCTGGCAGATGACTAACGTAAGGACAACAAAAGAAGTGGTGGTAATCTCTTTTTTCTGGCTGATTGCAGCTGTTATGGTGCTGTTTGCCGTGATGAACATTCCGGGAAACAAGCTGTCTGAGAAGAGTGCCCGGAACACGGACATGGTTTCCCAGCAGACCCAGATGATGCTGATTGAAGAAAAGATTGCGACATATAAGTCAATACTTGCCACGAATCCAACCAGTATCAGGGCGTTGACAGAGCTTGGTGATGTGTATTTTGACTCCGGAAGATACCAGGAGGCCATTGATATTTTTCTGAAGGCTTCTGAGGTCGGCCCGGCAACCGTTCATGTTGAGAATGACCTGGGACTTCTGTATCTCAATATCAATGAATATGATCTCGCCATCGAACGGTTCTACAAAGCGCTGGATGTTGATCCCTCACATGTGGATTCTCTTTTTTACATCGGTATGATTCATCAGTACAAGGGAGATCTGGGAAGTGCACGGGAAGTCTTTGAAAAGATCCTTGCAGCCAATCCTTCTCCGCAGCTGGTGGAAAAGGTTAATCAGCAGCTTGCCGGAATCAGGAGTCAGCAGTGACTGGGGGTGGTATGAAATGAATTCCACGGGGAGAATATCGTCAGGAGATACTCACTGACTCAGGGGCCGTTTGGGGAACACCCTGAAAACTGAGTATGCAGTACCGTGTCCATCTGGATGTGTGGATAAAATTTTCGGGTAATTGTGATAAAAATTGGGTATTCTCCAAGGTGATACGATATATGAAATCCAGGAAAAAGGTGGATCGGTGACTCGAAGTGGATTCACTGTAAACTCCTGTATCCGTTTGAGGATTGCAGCTTATACAGGCTTGTCAGTTTACCGGTGAGCTGCAGCCTGCTGTCGGGCGGGCAGGGGGTGCCGGTAAGTTTTCAGCGAGTATTCCCCCCATGATCAAAAGAAAAATTCCCCAATTGTTTATTGTTGTTGTCTTGTTGTGTAGTATTTTTTCGCTCTTTGGCTGCAACGACGATGCCGCGAGTCCTCCGGTAGAACCCTCCGAAATTATTCATCTTGATAAACTTGCTCCCCTGCCGGAAACAGTAACAGAGAAGAAAGAAAAAACCTTTAAGATTGCCATAGCTGCAATTCTTTCCCCACGGGGTACCGTTGACTCTTATCAGCCCCTGCTCAGCTATTTTGAAAGGCGTCTTGGAAAACCTGTACAGCTGGTGCAGCGCCGAACCTACGGTGAAATCAACAATTTAATTGCCAGGAATGCGGTCGATATGGCTTTTATCTGTACCGGAGCCTTTTATGAGGGGCTGCGGGAAAAACAAATGACTCTGCTGGCCGTTCCTCAAATCAACGGTAAACTTACTTACAACGCCCTGATCATTGTTCCTGCAGATTCTCCTGTGCAGAAACTTGAAGATCTTCACAACCGGATTTTTGCCTTTACCGATCCTCTCTCGAATACCGGCTATCAGTATCCAATGGGCCTGCTTGCTGCAAGGGATCTGGATGCGGAAAACTTTTTCCGGCGTACCATCTTTACCTACAGTCACGACTATTCCATTCAGGCAGTGGCCGAAGAAGTTGCCGATGCCGCTTCCGTGGACAGCCTGGTCTATGCCTATGCCGTGAAGCGTGACCCCTCCATTGCCGAAAAAACCAGGATTATTCTCCGTTCAGAGGATTTTGGTATGCCGCCGGTTGTTGCCTCAGTACAGGCTCCGCCGGAGGAGATACTGAGAATCCGCACAATTCTGTTGTCAATGGCGGATACCAGGGACGGTGCTTCCATCCTGGAACAACTGGGTATTGACCGGTTTGCCTATCCTGGCAATGACCTCTATCAGGAGAAAGGAGTGAAATCCTGTGGAAACCGGACAGGTGGGGGAGAATGTTCAAATCCGCATTGATTCGCATACAGCATTTCTTCTTTTCAATTTCATTACAGGCCAAAATCATCGGCATGGTCATAGCTCTGTCTGTTTTCATGGGAACAGTCCTTTCTCTTCAGGTTTCCCGTTTCCTCAATGATCACACGCGTGCCTTTATGGCTCAGGAGAGCAGGTCCGTGGCCAATGAGATAGCCCATAAAATCCCTGATTATACGCTGATAAACGACCTGTACGGCCTGACAAGATACCTTGTTAATGCCAAAAGTAACCGTCGTGATGTCCGTTACATCGTGGTTCTCGATCGCCGGGGAAACATCGTTGCCCACACTTTCGGGAGTCACTTTCCCACCGAACTGGATAGCCATCTGCGCCGAACGTATCGTCAACAGGATGGCGTACAGGTTATTGAGACCAATGAGGGATTGATCTGGGAGACAATTTTGCCGGTGTTGCAGGGCTGGAACGGTAGTGTTGCTGTCGGGGTTCAGGATTATTTTGTCCGCCTGGACAACAGGGAATTTATCCGTAGTCTTCTGTTGACCACCTTCCTCGTTGCCATGGCCGGCATTTTCTTTGCAGTACTCCTGAGCTGGCTGATCGTCCGTCCCATCAAGAAACTGCTGGCTGCAACCAATGCTGTTCGTAGAGGTGAATACACTGTGGTTCTTGAGCCTGTTTCCCGTGATGAGGTAGGAGCATTGACCCTGGCTTTTAATGAGATGAGCAGTGGCTTTCAAATGGCTGCTGAGGCACGAAAAGAAAAAGAGACCATTCGCCGGGAGTTCCTGCAGAAAATCATCAGCAGCCAGGAAAATGAACGAAAACGCATAGCCCGGGAACTGCATGATCAGACCGGTCAATCCCTGACTTCTCTCAGCATAGGCCTGAATCTTCTGGAGCGGATGGCATGTTCGCAGGAGATGCGGCAGAACATCCATCAGCTTAAAGAACATATCAAAAACGAACTTGAGGCCATTCATGATATGGCTCTGGAACTCCGTCCCAGTGTTCTTGATGATATGGGACTGGAGGCGGCTCTGTCGCTGTATGTGGATAATGTCAGGAAGGCCAGTAAGGTGGAAATCCAGCAGAATATTGTCGGTTTTCAAAACAGACGCCCTGTGTCTTCCATTGAAACCTGTCTCTATCGTATTGTTCAGGAGGCTGTTCATAATGCTGTCCGCCACGGTCGGGCCAGGCACATCTCCCTGTTTCTTGAATGGGAGAATGACATCATCCGGCTGCTTATTGATGATGACGGCAGGGGTTTTGATCTCAAAATTCTGGAGACAACAACTCGGCTGGGGATTCATGGAATGCAGGAACGGGTTGAACTGGCTGACGGCAGCTTTCGTATTGAATCGGAACCGGGACAGGGAGTTATGATCGTGGTGACTGTCCCGTCTCCTCCAGGAGATGATTATGAAGAATAATACTCGAATAATGGTTGTAGATGACCATGTGATGCTTTTATGTGGACTCTCTCTTCTGCTCAATGCTGAAGGCGATTTTGAGGTGGTGGCCAGGGCAAGTGATGCTGAGGAGGCCCTGGAAAAGGCACAGGCATCGAAACCGGATATCATCCTGCTCGACATTACCCTGCAGAAGACAAGCGGTCTGGACCTGATAGAGGAACTCCTTGTCCTGGTGCCGCAGACACGAATTATCATGCTGACCATGCATGATAACCCTCACTATATGGAGAAGGCCCTGCAGAGGGGGGCTAAAGGGTTTGTTCTGAAAAAAGGACTTGAAGAAGATCTGCTGTATGCTGTTCACTCCGTCATGCGGGGTGAGGTGTACATCCATCCATCCCTTCTCAAGACCTATATTCCGGATTCCGGAAAGAGCCAGATTCCCGATATCGACCGGGACCGGGCACGCTGGGATATTTTATCCGACCGTGAGCAGGAGGTCCTTGCTCTGGTCGCCCGTGGTTATACAAGCAAAGAGATTGGCGAGCACTGCCTTCTCAGTGAAAAAACTGTGGCCACCTATCGTTCCCGTGGTATGGCAAAGCTGGATATTGAAAAACGTTCGGACCTGGTCCGCCTGGCCATGCGGCTCGATAAAATGAGCTGATCTGATTCACATTTCCCCCTCACATCCTCCCCTGTTGTCGGTTTTTCCCCTACAAAAAGTCACAGTTTCCCCGCTTTTTTTTCTGCTGGAACCTGATTATTTTTCTTTCCTAAGATGAATAATTGTGGTCCTCCGCCTGATTCTTTCAGTCGGGGTGACTGAACAGAAAAAAACAGGAGGAGGATTCAATGGCTCTCATTGATATCGAACCGCATGAAATCAGACAGCGGATGATGGATGATCTCCAACGTGCCCTGAAAAAAAACATGCAGGACAGGCATTGGGCAATGGTCATCGATCAGGGAAAATGTGTGGGCTGTACAGCTTGTACTATTTCCTGTGTTGCTGAAAATCACTTGCCGCCTGGTGTTGTTTACCGGCCCGTGATTGAGGAAGAAATCGGCACCTACCCCAATGTTCGAAAAACTTTTCTGCCACGACCATGTATGCAGTGTGAAAATCCGCCCTGTGTTGAAGTCTGTCCGGCAAGTGCCACCTGGAAACGAGCCGACGGAATTATAGAAATTGATTACGACAAGTGTATCGGCTGCCGCTACTGTATCGCTGCCTGTCCCTATTCCGCAAGGACCTTTGATAAGGGCTTTTATTACTCGGACGGCACGCCCTCCATTCCTCAGTATGAAAAGGCTCCCAATTTTGAATACGGGAAAGAGTGGCCACGGAAAGACCGGGACAGTTCACCGGTGGGGAATGCCCGTAAATGTACCTACTGCATCCACCGGGTGGAAAAAGGTATTCTTCCTGCTTGTGTGACGACCTGTATCGGTGATGCGACCTACTTCGGGGATGCCAATGATCCCAAAAGCCTGATTGCCGAGTTACTCGGGTCACCGAGGCTCCGAAGGCTCAAGGAGGAAGAGGGAACTTCCCCGACAACTGCTTACCTGATTTAAGTGGAGTAACCGGGACAGATATTGTTCATAGTGACAACAAATGATGGGAGTTGATCTGAACAGCATTGTTCAGGGATCGGCTTTCCTCGGATAAATAAAGAGGGATCAATAATGAAACAAATGATCAAGAGACTTGTCTGGCTGATTGCGGTTATCGGCTTCGGCGTCGGTCTGTATGGTATGTATCTCAGGTTTAGCACCGGCCATCGGATGACCGATTACGGTTCGTATATTCCATGGGGCCTGTGGGTGGCAGCCTATATTTATTTTATAGGTCTTTCCGCGGGGTCGTTTTTACTTTCGACACTGGTCTATGTGGTCAGGGTTAAAAAACTTGAAAAAATCGGTAAACTGGCGCTGTTTACGGCCTTTTGCTGCCTGATAGCCGCCCTTATTTCCATCTGGCTGGATCTCGGCCATGAATTTCGTGTCACCAGGGTCTTATTTCACCCGAATTTCCAATCGATGATGTCCTGGATGGGAATTTTGTATTCATCTT
>Ga0256834_1002318_pt1 | contig 12141 bp, 14 predicted proteins | sample 4281140metaG_FD_190536 | JGI IMG/M metagenome (GOLD analysis project Ga0256834, IMG submission 190536) | Hydrothermal vent microbial communities from East Pacific Rise, Pacific Ocean - 4281-140 | ecosystem: Environmental > Aquatic > Marine > Hydrothermal vents | place: Pacific Ocean: East... | reverse complement strand
GAAGAGGTCCAGAACTAAACTATATTCCTGGCAGTGCTCTGAAGAAGGGTCTCATAGGATTCTTCATAGGAATAATAAGTGGTATAGTAGGACTAGGAGGAGGTTATGCACTTGTTCCAGCGTTCATATACCTATGTGACGCTCCTGTTAAGCTAGCTGTAGGTACATCATTACCATCGTTTATCAGCATAGCATTTATTGCAGCACTCTTCAAGACGCAGCCATTCCTGACCTGGCTTGCTAACCTGTTTAGGGTAACCATAGAGAAGGCAAGCTATGTAGCACCAATAGCAGCAATATGTCTAGGAGTTGGAACAGCCGTAGGAGCACAAATAGGTGCTAGACTTGTGCCAAAGACGCCAGTATGGCTAATACGAATAGTGTTTGGTATAGTATTTCTAGCAGTAGCAGCAGAATTCATAATCAAGGGACTAATAATGATACACCTAATATAATAGTTAGAAATCTCTTGGCCTTTCTAATTATTGTATTTTTAAAATTCTTACTTTCCTGGTCCTGCAATAACTTTCACATGATAGTACACTTCCTTTGCAAATCTTGAAGGTGTGAAGTAGTAGCTTGTTCTTATTGCTCTTCTTCTAAGTTTTGCTAGCTCATTATCATCCATCTTAAGTACATGCAGTACATACTCTACTAGCTGCCTATCATTCTCGTAAACAAAGCCATCTTTACCATGGGTAACAAGTTCTGCAAGTCCACTATCTCTAGGTATTACAGGAATTACTCCTTGGCTCATTGCTTCTACTGGTGCCATTCCAAAATGTTCACCAATACGCAAATGAACATACACCTTAGCAAGCCTGTAGTATTTTATCATGTCTTCCTCCGATAAAGATTCCGATATTAGTTTAACTCCCTCAGTTTCTTCAGCTAGTCTCTGTAGCTCTCTATAATAATCCATGTATCTAATATCTGGAATTCCTATTATTATAAGCTCAGCATCTGGTATCCTTGGCTTTATGTGCTCTCTGAAGAGTCTAATCATAACATCAAGTCTCTTGTGGGGAACAAATCTTCCAACAGTTATTATAGTATTTGATCTCTTCTCGTATATGTCTGGCTCATTCTCAAAATATACCCAGCTTACTGCAGGATATACTACATCTGCATCAACCTGATAGTGTTTGTATAGTGCATTAAGTGTATAGTGAGAGTTCACAAATCTCGTGTCTACGTACTTGTAGTACTCATTGTACATGTTTGGAAATCTATAAAGTTCGAAGAACTTCAACAAGTTAGACTCTGTCAACTCTTCCTCAAATGGATAGTGAATGTATATTGCAGTTTTGAATCCAGGTCGCATTGTTTTCAATAGAAGTGCGTGCACTGGTTCCTGTATCATTATTAGAGCAATATCAGGATCTTCATCGTGTAGAATCTCGTCATATGTTATCATTAGGTCAATAAGCTTACCTGCGATTGGACATTTTACAGAGATTCCTGACTTTTTGAAGAAGTAGAATTTAAGTCGTGGTCTATCAGGAAAGAGCGTCTCATTTCGTGCGCGTGTTGCTACAACAATTTCACACTCGGGACAGTACTCTAGCAGTTCGTAGATAAGTATTCGCGTCAAATTTTCGCTACCACCAACAAGATCGAGGTGAGGATGTACAATGAGAACTTTCATGATAATTCTCCTACGTGGGTGCTATTAATTACCTAACGCCTAGTGTAAACTTAGCAGAGCAGGACTAATAACCTTCGAAATGTCGTAATTACGATGGCCAGAAAAGGTGTAAGTGAAGTTCTTGGTGCCGTGCTCCTATCTCTGATAGCTGCAGTACTTGGAACAATAATTGTAGTATTTGCACTCCTATACTCAAACACGATGATAAATACATTATCAAAACCAAAGTGTAGCTTTTCTATAGTGTACGTGATCATAAAGAAGGAGGAGAACTCGAAGTATGAACTTGACCCAATAGTATACAACTCCGGAGATATACCTTGTAAGATAGTTCAGGCAATATTAATAGTAAATGGTTCAGCTTTTGAACTAAAGAGTATAGACTACACTATTAAACCATACACATACAAGCTCATACAGGCAGGATTAGAAATAGACGAAAAGACATTACAACATAGTGTTGTTACCATAAGATTAGTGTCAAGTGACGGAACATTTCGAGATTATACAATAGGTTAATTGTACGTATGTTAAGAGAACAGTAATTCCATTACTTTCTTATGATACTCGTCCAATAACTTACATATCAGGTCAAGCTTTGCTGTATCTATTTCAAGACTAGTTCTTGCAACTTCCATTCTCAGTTCTGCACCTGACACAGTCAGAGGATCGAGACCCAGACCAGCGACAAGCGTAAGAACTTCAGGAACTATCGATGTGTTAACGTTAAGTTGCCTAGCTACATCAATCAGTATCTTGTACGCTATATACATCTTGAGTGCGTACTCGTCAATTCTAATGTCCTTAGAGATCGATGCAAGTGGTCTAACACGAAGCTCCTTAAGAAAGTTCAGGAAGTCACCATACTTCTCGCGAATTCTCCTATCTGTATAGAGACTTACAAGTTCTATGTACTTTGGATATACTCTCAAAATATCGTCAAGATTCTCAGCAGTATCTATAGCGCCCTTGTAAGCAATAGCTGCAAGCTCAACCATAACATCCTCAACATAACCTTCCTTAACAAGCTCTCGAAACTCATCTCCAGCCTCTTCGTAAAGCTCCATCTTCTGCTCAATTATTGCTCTGCACAATCTAGCAAATGCACGACACGTTCTCTCTTTCAATTCTATAAGTTTTCTATGTTCCTCGCTCAGACCAACATATTCAAGGCGTAGCTCGCTCATACAGAGATTATAGTATTTTTCTGCCTCGTCTACCTGCCCATGTGTGAAATAGTAATTAGCAAGTACTTCATAGGCATCGCACTTACTTAATATTGCATTAACAAGAGCCTCTGATATTGTCGCACTACACTTTCTGAAAAGTGTACTAGATTCAGCATATAGTCTCGATGCCTGTTTTATTAATTCCTCTTCCTCACTATGTTTATTATCTTCGTGAAGTCTACTCGCTTCTTCTTTCAACTTCTCTGCCTTTACAATATTACGAAAAGCTTCCATAAATAGTGCTCTGTCTTCCTGACCTGCTTCACGATAATAATTTGCTGCAATATCAAAACGTTCTGCTGCTCTATCATACTCAAGATCGGCATACAACATTGATGCTAGGATCTCGTTAATCTGTGCGAAGAGAAGCTTATCACCACTATATGCTCTAGGTACCTTATCATCTACGATTTTTGAAACACCTTCAATAGATAAGTCATAAAGCATCTGCAGCAGTCCAAGTAGAGTATTCATGTCATTCTTTCCTACTAACTTCTCGATGTAGCTACCTAGAGTATCCTTGTACGTTAATATTATTTCTCTAACACTGTCTTTATCAAGTGCAGGTACGCAAGAATTATCACTGCATTGGAAAAGTTCTACAAGAGCTAAATTTTCAACATCTGCCTTTGGTACAGAACCTCTGATAAGTGCATCAAGCACAAGCTCTACAGCCCTACTAATTCTCTCCAGGTTCCAGCCGCACTTCTCAGCTATTAGAGACGCGGCCATAGATAAGTCTCCTGAGTATACGAATAGTGTCTAAGCATCAATTAAAGAGTGAGGTAGAGAAAGAGCAGTGCTAGACCTTCTCTCCTCTACCAATTCTCCTGTAGATCTCCTTAATCCTGTTGATTTCCTCCTGTATAAGGTCAAGATGGAACTTCAGTTCAGGTATGTTGTACTTCTCGGATACTTCTCTTCCATACTTCATGAGCTCGGCAGCTTCTCTAAGTTCCTTATCGCGTACAAGTTGCCACAGTGAGTACACTATGCACTCTACTAGCTTCTCCTTAAACTCAAGTGCCTTCTCCTTATTTCCACTCTGAAGCGCGTGGTTGTACAGTCTTTCCCATCTAGCACAGCTGACAGGCATAGTTTACCGCGAACGGTTACGTCTTCTGTGAGGCTTTAAGCTTCTCTTTTGCAAGCTTCTGGTACTTCCTCATGATTGCAGCCTTGATCTTCCTCACAAGTGGCACAATGCTCTTATCGAGAGCATACTGCCTAGCCTCACCAACTATCTGCTTAAGCTCCTGATAGACTTTCTTTGGATCTTCAGTATCTACCTTCTTCTCAAGCTCTCTAAGCCTAACAATGATATCCTTAGCCTTCTCGAGTATCATTTCAGGACTAATCTCACTTCCTGCCTGTGCTGCTCCTTCACTCATCAGAAGGGGCGAAGAAAAGCAACTACTTATAAACTTTCCATACGAATACACACGCGAATGATGAACTACGGATCTGGTGAAAAGATGATCGACAAGGGATTGCTGATCTCCTTAATCATCGCGTTCTAATTCTTATAGAAAGTTACTGAAAAACTGTCGGATTCATTATAGAGAAACGAGAACATAAACTAATTCTAAAGTTCTAAGTATTGAAGGAGTTTATGAAAGAAATGGGCAATTGTTTAGTAGTACTTCTTGAATCCAAGCTGTTCTGCAACTTCTCTAAAACATCTTCTACATAACATTAGTCCGTACTTTCTTATTATAGCTTCATGTGTTCCGCATCTTAGGCATCTGAGAGCTCCCTTTCCGAACTTTCTCTGCTTTGGTGGCTTTATCTTTGCCATACGTGTCTCTTGGCTATGTTTAGGTTATTAAATCTTGTTATGTCAGGTCTCCGCAAGTGCAGAATACCTCGTATATTAGACTATGCAGATCCTCAAGGCCTTGTCCTGTTAGGCTACTCACCTTGATTATTCTCTGTCTCTTTTCTAGCTTCTTTATTATTCTCCACATTTCTCGTACAAGATCCTGCTGAACACCCTCTATCTCTACCTTATCGAGAAACTCTGGAGATTCTATATCAAGTTCTATTATTTTATCGACGTTTGGGTTAATATCTGCCTTTGATATAGCTGTGACAATTGGCACATCTAGTCTATATCTTACGGCAAGAGCCATTAGTTTTAGGAATGCTAGGTCTCTAACATTCCTTATTATGTCGGATGGTAACAAGAATACTCCACATGCTCTCCCAATTTCTGTAAATAATTTCATTATTTGTATACTAGAGTCGTGGAATATCGTAAGCTCTAGCTGTCCCGGTGTGTCCACTAGTACATAATCATAGAGCTCTGGAACATTTTTCAGGAATGACGTAATGTTGTCTCTATAGTTTAGCAGATACTCAACGCTCTTTATGAGTGCCATATTCGGTCCCACGCGCTCCTTCTTCATTATATCATCAACAGTGTAGTATGTCCTGATATCAAAATCAGGAGTGTATGGCAAGTCCTCGACAGCAGCATCGAGATTCACATAACATACGCGTAGTCCCTGATCTTCGAGATATTTACCAAAGCTTGCGACAAGTGTAGTTTTTCCACTTCCGGCTGGTCCTAGAATAAACACTGTCGTGACGTTCATCTTAGTCACATCTAAACTTCCGGGTTCATAAAGCAGTGGTATCAAAAAGAATATAAGTCAAGGCTGAGACTACGCGTCAATGTCCTCTTCACAGGAGATTGCGAAAGGTCAGCAGCTCAGCAAGGAGTCAGTAGTCTACGAGGTTGCTGGAGTACCAATAATAGAGGAATGTCCTAGAGATCTCAAGACCCTGGACGGCAAGCCCATCAAGCTCTTCGGAAAGTGGAGCTACGAGGACGTCATTGTTCGCGATCCTGGTCTGAGAAGATACATATGTCTCAAGCCAGTGCTTCTACCACACACTGAGGGAAGATATCAGAAGAGGAGATTCGGAAAAGCAAAGATCCCGATTGTTGAGCGACTGATAAACCAGCTCATGCATCCTGGCAGAAACTCAGGAAAGAAGCACAAGGCCTACAATATTGTGAAGAGAGCGTTCGACATAATTTGGCTGAAGACTGGAAAGAACCCAATCCAAGTCCTCGTTGATGCTATAGTCAACGCTGCGCCAAGAGAAGAAATCACCAGAATAATCTACGGCGGTATTGCGTACCCAGTATCAGTAGACGTTGCACCACAGAGAAGAGTAGACCTAGCAATCAGATGGATAACAGAAGGAGCAAGACAGTGCGCATTCAATAATCCAAAACCAATCGAGGAGTGCCTAGCAGATGAAATAATCGCAGCAGCAAACAACGATCCGAAGAGCTACGCAATAAGAAAGAAGGACGAAGTAGAAAGAATTGCAGCATCCGCAAGATAAGCACACTACCTGATGATTATACAACAACTAGACAAGTATATACAAGAGAACAGGTCATTAATACAGAAAGTACTAACATTAAAAATATTCAAAACACTCGCACCGCACGCTCAAGACTTCATAACATCAATACTATCGAGAGATATTGTAAACCCATTTATAGAGAACAGAATAGCCGGCTACATAACATTAACAAGAAACATTTATACACTATCAACATCTCCAAAAGTAATTAGAACAATAATATCTGAAAGAATAAACGAGAGAATATTAGGAAAAATATTGGAGCTAATATCATCTTGCGAGTGCTTAAGAACAGTTATTTCCGTAGCATATGGCATGTACACAACATTACAAAATACTTCGATAGTTGAGGCTCTCTTAATGAGTTCGGATCCTGTAGCTCTTTCAAGAATAGAAAATATATTAGATGAGGTTAGGCTTGTGGATTTTGTAGATTATAACTTTACAATTGATACAGAAGGAAATCTTACAATAAATCTAGTATTTCAAGCAAAAACTGTGAGAGACACGCTCAAAATACATGCAGGTAAGTTAGAGGTACTTATTCACCCTATCGTTAGAGGTGTGTTAAATATTTCCATAAGGGTAAGCAAGGCAATAGAGAAGTTGTGTAAACTTAATGAGATGCTTGCTTCTAAGGCAGAAGTCAGAGAGGGGATGCTGAGTTACTACATAGTATAACTTAGGATATCTTTATCTTATCAACAATTCTGAAATCTGGGTAGTGTACAAGTTCGATAGTTTTCTTCTCTAAGTTTATCAGAACAAATCCTCGATGTGTTTCAGGAACATACATGCCGCTTGTGTACGGTCCACATCCTGAAATCTTGTGAAACTTCGATAGATAGCCTACATGTACTATTCTGTACTCTTTATCAATGTATAGTAGAGTTGTATGACCTACAAACCACCAGCTTTCTCTCGGCAAGGCTCCTCTAAGTCCTGCAACCTCTTCTTTTCTTCTGGCTCTACGTGCTGCATCTATGAGTACTTTCTCATCGGTCTTTTCAGGACTTAGCTCTTCCATTATTGCGATGTTTATCTGGTTATGTCCGTGACTGAACACTGCTTGTGTCCCTCCAATGTTCATTACGTGGTATGTACATACTCTAACTATGTGTGCTCGTGTAGAGAATAGTCTAGATACGAGTCGTGGTCCAGCTTCCTGAAGTATGCGATCACGATCACCGACAACGTATATTATGTCTCTACAGCCATATCGTACAATTCTATTGAATAGCTTATGGAGAGGCTTCTCTAACTTAAGAATAAAGTCATCTGTAACGTTTTTTGGGAAGTCTAGGAAGTCTCCAAGTATTATTAGCTTATCGACTTCTCCAGCATAGTTAAGCACGTTCTCTAGGTCCTGTATGTCGATTCCTTCAGGAAAGTAGCAGTTTGCTAGTACTACAATGTTTGTCACGCTGTTATGTTTGTCCTGTGAAGGGCATTAAATATCGAAAGTCTATTACTGTTGGGTAGTTTCGAATGATGAGTGAGGGGCTTTTCTGACGATTGATGAAGCCTAACGGGGGCTGATCAGCGATTATAACTGCCTGATTTGTTGAAGGAAGGTGTTTTGCGAAAAGTTCTGTGGAGCCCCGGCCGGGATTTGAACCCGGGACCTGCCGATTACCAGTCGGCCGCTCTAACCAGGCTGAGCTACCGGGGCTCTATAGCTCATTTTGTCTCGAGATTCGGATGTTTTAAATTTCTTACTCTTGTCAGCACGTAGTATAGCGCAAGTCCTAGGAATGCGTTATACATTATGGCGCACACTGTTGCGAAGTAGCCAAAGTTTTTGTATAGGAATTTCATAAGCTTGTACTCGTACAGTGATATTGGTCTTGTTAGATACATTTCGAGCGATTGTGGTAGCCCTATTATACTCTTGATAAATAGTTTGCGTGCGGGCCAGTATTTCAGATCTTCGACTATGAATACACCCTTATTCAACATTACTGCTGGCACGTACATTAGGAATGGATATACAATATATGCAAATAGTGATGATATTGCTAACATCACGTAGAATAGAGGCTCCTGTACTAGCATTATGAGAAGTGGCAAACTCCATAGTAGATAACCTGGATTGCCCACCTTATTTATTGCAATAAGTAGAACGAGTGAACCAGCGACTACAAGTGCAAGCTTTCTTTGATCAAAGTTCTTTCTTAGGAAGTATACTGTAAAGATCATGTATGCTACGTATGCTCCAATGAACACGTATTCCCATAGCCATACGAAGGTCTTGTACATGTGATGATAATCGGTGAGTAGCTGAGGAATGTTCCAAATGCTTAGATCCTGTGGAAAACGCTTAGCATGAAATAGTAGTGACTTGTAGATGAACTGCCATGGCTCAAGAATTAGGTACGGTAGCGTAAGCGCGAGTAGAGGTACTGCTAGACCAATGAATGCGTAAAGTGCTTGTTTTCTCCTACCTGTGAGTAGTAGTGCAAGGAAGAGTGTTAGTCCAGCAATTATGCAGGCCTGTTTGTACAGTGTTGCAAATGCTATACATGCACCAGCTTCGAGGTACCTGTCCTTAAGTATGCACAGCCCTGCTAGCAGTATGAGAAGTCCTGAGACTACATCGTACTGCAGAGCCCACACATTGCTGTATGTTGCAAACGTGAACATCCATGCTATTGCAGGTATGGGACCGGCCTTCCTGTAGAGTATGTACGCTATCAACAGGACTGATACTACGACAGGAAGTTTCGTGACTAGCCTAATGGTGTATATTGGGATCCTTGGGTGAAATGTAGATACCAGAAGTTTTGCAAACTTGTAAAATGCAATGAATGTCAGAGGTGTGAGTGGAAAATAGGCGCACTTTGGAGCATAGTAGAAGTAGAGTGGGCCGTATTGAACCCATTTCAGGAACCACTGAACATCGTACCAGTTCCATCCACTAACAGCAGTGCCAAGTATGAATATTGCGTACAGGACGTACAGTATGTAGAATATCTTTCCTCGAAGTTTCTGATTTAGCTCTTCGTACGTTAGCATATAGTCTATCTTCCTGTTATCTTCTTGACAGACCACACGAAGTTGTCACTAAACAGGTAGTTCACTATTGAGCCACATACTATGCCTATAAGATCAGCTAAAGCGTACTGTACGCCAAACATCGCGTGAAGCAGTAGTAGCATCGCGTAATTAACTATTATTCCTAGAAGGCATGCAAAATTAAATTTGAAATACCTCACAACAATATCTCTAAACTTTCTTGATACTCGCTTTCTTCTAAACGTCCATAATTCATGTAGTGTAAAGTTGTTTAGCACAGAGAGCTCTATAGCAAGTGCTCCAGCTACATGAACAGGTACACCTAGACTTGTAAGTGCAACAAGACTTCCAACATTAACAAAAGTTCCTATAAGACCCACACATGGAAACTTCAAAAGTCTATAATCAGCGAACTGTAGGTAACTCTTTATCTGCTCTATAAAATCTTTCACACCTACATTATTGACAGTGTCGTCGGTAACATTTAGACTTATACTTACGTTAGTAGACAGGCCTAGGTTACCTATGTTTGATACATTATGCAACGAATCTACAATTGCTGATAGTTTATCTCCTTTCAATACTATCATGTTCAAATGCTCTAGATATGGCTTTGCCTCAGGTACAAATATTGACATTATTTTGAACATTGTCTTGAGTATTCTCAGCTTTATCTTATTGAGAAGTCTTGAACATCGCTCATTTAGTCTGAGGGATAGTACAAGAACATCCTTTCCCTGTTGAAGCAGATTGAACAGTTCCTGTGCTATAGTGGACACGGAGTTTAGTAATATTTTTGCTATTATTGTTGGTACAAGTAGTATTACACTGAATGGGTAATCACCTATTATTGTTATGAAATTGCTATTCTGCAACTTCTCAAAAAGTGTCCGTATCTTATCAACTTCATCACGTCGACAAAACACTATTGCCGAGATCGGCATTAATCTTCAGTGAGGTGAATCTTAGATGCTTATCTATGTTACTCTTACAGTTCTGTAGCAAAGTACAGGTCTTACCTGTATTACAGGTATTGCAGAGAGGCTAGACTCCGCGTAGCTGTAGTAGCTCTTCAGGTTTTAACTTCCTTATATCTATGCCCATCATTGCCTTGGACTCTGAGACCATCTTCTGAGCTTCGACTACGGTCTCTGGATCATCCCAGTACGATGTAGCTAGTACAATAGCTTGTGCACGTACCTCCGGATCCTCTGATTTGAAGATTCCTGATCCAACAAATACTCCGTCTGCGCCAAGCCACATCATTAGAGCAGCATCAGCTGGTGTAGCTATGCCACCTGCTGCAAAGTTCACAACAGGCAGACGACCAAGCTTTGCTGTTAGCCAGACTAGCTCAGGGGGAACCTGGTATTTGCGTGCCATCTCTCTGATGTACTCTTCATCGTCCACGTGTGCACGCAGCATCCTGATCTCTCTGTTAATTATCTTCATGTGACGTACAGCCTCTGCAACGTTTCCTGTGCCTGCCTCTCCTTTTGTCCTAATCATTGAGGCTCCTTCACTAATCCTTCTGAGTGCTTCACCGAGATCACGTGCACCATTAACAAACGGCACAGTGAACTCCCACTTATTTATATGATGCTGCTCGTCGACTGGAGTCAAGACCTCACTCTCATCAATTAGGTCTACTCCTATGGTCTCCAGAATCTTAGCCTCCATGTAGTGGCCTATTCTGCACTTTGCACTTACGGGAATTGTTATTGTCTCCATGACCCTCAGTATAGCCTTGACATCCGCCATTCTGGCAACTCCTCCCGCCTTTCTCACATCGTAAGGCAGCTTGTCCAGGACCATGACTCCTACAGCACCAGCATCTTCAGCAATTGCTGCCTGTTCCTCGTTAGTCACGTCCATTATGACTCCACGTTTTACCATTGTTGGGAAGCCTATCTTGACGGTGATCGTGCCCTTCTGAGGGAATGTGAGCTTAGTCACGATGGGAAACTCAGGTAGAGGCTTAGGACCAAGCGGTTCCTCTCCAGCCTCCTTGAGCCTATCGTTGAGTTCTAGAAGTTTATAGAAGAAGTCTCGAAGCTTTTCCAAGTACTCAACAGAGTCCACAATGCTCATGCTACAGCCCTAATGTACATCTCAGACAGAATTAAATCTCTTATTGCCACATAGTCTCCTCACAACTACTCATGAGCGAGGAAATTGAGATAGAATGGCCTTCTAAGGTAGAATTAGATGATGGCTCTGTCTTAGACCTTCCTGAAAACGAGCTCTTTCTAAAAAATCTATACTGTACTGTTGAATCAAAGATAGTTGACGAAATTGCAAGGAAGCTCATGAATGTTGGCTTTAGAAGAGTAATAGCCTTCCCGACAGGTGAGAAGTACAGTATTGCAAGGAGTGTAGGAGAATATTTTGAACATCATATTAGGATATTTACTAATGGTACAATATTATCAGAAGTCGAGATCTCTAGAAAATACGTTGAGCACGTACTATTACCTTCATTTAATGCTAGTCTTCTCACATTTAAAATATTAAGAGACCTAGGATTCGAACCTTCACTAGTATATAGAGGAATTAGGATTGTTAGAGTATTGAAAATAGTAAAATATTGTATTAAGCTTGATATGCAGCTTCATAGAGTTGGAAGTATATTCTTAGAATTTATCAGAGGATTAGTGTCAAGTCTCATGCACAACTTTTCCCTCAGCAATGACTAAGACCGGGTAAGCATCCAGGCTTGTAGGCTCCTTATTCCATACGACAAAGCTTGCATACTTTCCAGGCTCAACTGTTCCAAGCACGTTATCAACACCGAGTATTCTTGCAGGATTGTATGTCACAAGTGAAAGTGCTTCACTGAAGCTCATGCCAAACCTAATGAAAAAT
>Ga0256834_1002316_pt1 | contig 12144 bp, 10 predicted proteins | sample 4281140metaG_FD_190536 | JGI IMG/M metagenome (GOLD analysis project Ga0256834, IMG submission 190536) | Hydrothermal vent microbial communities from East Pacific Rise, Pacific Ocean - 4281-140 | ecosystem: Environmental > Aquatic > Marine > Hydrothermal vents | place: Pacific Ocean: East... | reverse complement strand
TCAGGTTTCCGGCAGCTACATCTTGCATCAGGAGAGTGAGGGCAGTGGCAGACTTGCGAGATCTCTATGCCATTTTTTTTGAATTCATCCTTCATCCATGCAGTTAATTTCTGAAAATCCTCTTCACTGTAATACCCCCGACCGATCCCGGACTGGTTGGTTACGACAAAGATTAAATATCCCCTATTGGAAAAGATTCTCACAAGATCAAAAATCCCTTTAACAAATTCAAAATCCTCTATTTTGTAGACATACCCGTGGTCTACATTGATGATCCCGTCACGGTCAAGGAAGAGGGCTTTCATATGGTTTAGCTTGCCCCATCTTTAAATAATACAGTTTTAATAGTCTTAATAAGGATTACCAGATCCATCCAGAGATTCCAGTTACGTATGTACCAGACATCTAATTCCACACGGGAATAGAAATCCACATCAGATCGTCCGCTCACTTGCCATAAACCCGTTATCCCAGGTTTTACGGAGAGTATAGTTTCTATCTCTTCTCCGATCTTTTTCTCTTCATTGAGCATATAGGGACGAGGACCGATGAAACTCATGTCTCCTCGGAAAACATTAAATATCTGAGGCAGCTCATCCAAAGAGGTTCGGCGAAGGAAATGTCCGACCTTTGTTATCCGTGGATCATTCCTGTATTTGTGGTATGTCTGATAATAGTCTATCTCGTCAGGATGTTCTTTCAGATATGTTTCCAGCATTTTATCTCCATTTTCATGCATGGTCTGGAATTTATAGCAAGAGAATGGCTTTCCTTTCTTTCCCAAACGTTTCTGTTTAAAAAGTATTTTTTCATTAGGATTGTCACGTTTGATTGTATAGGCGATCCAAAGCATAACCGGTATTAAAATAGGGAATATCCCTAGGGAAAGGGTAAAGTCAGAAACATTTTTAAACAAGACCCGTGAACGACTTTTAAGACGGTTCTGGAAAACTATGAGATTCGTACGTGTATTGGAAAGATCATAAATGTGGGAGTGTGTCAGGTCATAATCATCCATGAGGGGAATAAAGATCACTTCATGACTGGTTTTGATCTGAGAGGAAATGATCTTTTTTAATGTCGGTAGATCACTTGTTTTAGAATTTACAAATACTGTTGATGGCTCTTCCCCGGGTTTTGGTTTTACATAGCCTAAATAGGGGTTTCCATAAATTTCTTCTGTTAGGAAAATATCATTACCGTATATTTTTGCTTTCTTCTTCCAAAGACCTAGTTTATGCAATACTTTTTTAGAGATATTCTTAAAAAGAGGTATCAGCAGTGCCATGATCACAAAAGTAAGTCCTATGACAAGTCGTGAATATTCAACGATCGCTTTTGTCATGGCAAGGTAAGCAAATATAAGAATGGCTGAGAAAATGATTCCTTTAAGAACCAGTCTGCTTTCATGCCAAAAGTCATACCGGTAGGTGTAGATACCTTCATAGGTAAAAAGAAGTACCGGTACAACAAAAAGTGGGTAAAATTGAAAGTACTGTTCAAGGGGAATAGTGTTTTTCTGTAAAGTTTCAAATTCTTCACGGATAATATAGGAAAAATAGAGAGACAGAGTAATGATCAGAATATCAAATACGATAAATATGAACTTGGCAGCAATGTCTTTCATTTCTTTCCTTTTTTTAGATAGTGTATTTTATCAGAATATTAATTATGCATGGACATGCAAAAGTTGTAAGGTTTTATATTATAGTTCTTTTATTTATTTGACTGATTACGTATCTCGGATAAAAGCTTATCAATCTTATCAATCATCTGTAATTCACAATAGTTACTCTTAAAAATAGCATATCCGGATTTTCCGGCTTCTTGTAGTTTGTTTTGTTCCAGTTGATTTAATATTCTCTTTAATTCAAAATCATTTTTCATATCAAATAGCCAGCCATTTTTTCCATCAATGATAAGCTCGGGTAATGCCCCATTTTTACTAGCAATAATTGGTTTTGAATATTTCATAGCCTCAATGGCGGTCAATCCGAATCCTTCCCAGCGTGAAGGCATGATTATGGCGTCACATCTCAACAAAAGTTGCGGTATAGATTCATAAGGTACCCACCCATGATTGACTATATTGTCGGGAATCAGTATCTGCTCGCCAACGATAGATTTACCTGCACTGTGCCAACAAATATTATTTGCCGTATTTCTCTCAATAAAATCTATTAACCAATCAAAACCTTTTTGATAATCATATCGACCTACAAAAAGTATATTGAATTCATGCTTTTTACACTTAAACGTATCAGAATCTATATAGTATGGATCAAGTTTTTCTTGTTTTTCAGAAATACCATTGTATATTTTTATTAATTTTTTTTTACTAATACCAATTTTAATAGCTTCTTGATGTTCATTTTCTGATATAGTAATGATCGTGTCCGTGAGGTAAGAAAGTCCCAGTTCAATCCATTGATATATCTTTCGTTTAAGTAGACTTCCTTCCATTAAAAATGACCAACCGTGTGCACAGTAGATGATTTTAGGTTTATTCTTTAGCCCAATAGTAGCAAAGCGTGCAAATACACCTGCAAATGAACTATGAATAAATAAAATATCAGGTTGAATTTCTTGTAGTTTTTTACGGGTAATTTTTAATGCAGACAGTATGCCCTTGGGTGTTCGGCTATAAGAACCTAGTGATATGAAATCCTTTCTTTTGATAATTCTTTTCTCACTATTATTTTCAGAAGCTAAGAGGTATATTTCATGCTTTTTGGATTGTGCATTGCAAACAGTTTCGAGATATGTTGCCACACCTCCGCTTGCCCAGTCCGTAACATGCATAATTTTCATACCGATGTTCCTTTTTGTAAAATATTCAAATATTCACGTGCTGCTTTTTCCCAGGTAAACTTTTTTACATGTGATAATCCCATAGAAGAGAGTTTTTGCAATAGTAAATCATTTTTAAGAGTCATATGTATTTTTTCTGAAAGATCATGGATGTTATCAGGGTCTATATACACTGCAGAATCTCCACATACTTCAGGTAATGCTGTTACATTTGAAACAATCACCGGTGTACCACAAGCCATTGCTTCAAGCGGAGGGAAACCAAAACTTTCATGAAAAGAGGGGAAAATGAAGAGTTTTGCTTTCTGATAATAGGTTTTTAATTCCTCTTGCGTTACCTGATCAATAATCTCGATATTTTCTGCTTTTTGTGCTTTGCTGAGAAGTGCTGTGACCGTATCATTTTGTGTAAATGTAGAGACTCCAGGAAGAATCATTTTTAAAGGGATCGTTTTGAATTCAGGCAGTAGAAATATTTTAATTACTGCTTGGAAATTTTTAATTTCATTCATAGCACCAACATAGAGTATATAGTCTGATTTCTTTTTGTTTGAAGGAGTGAAAAATGATGATACTCCGTGATGAATGACAGAGATTTTATTCTTCGTCCAAGGATATTCCCGGACTATTCTTTTTTTACTGAAGTCTGAAATAGTGATAATGTGTTCCGCACGAGAGAGATTCTTTGGAACAAGATAAGCATAGTATTTTTGAAAAAGAGAAGAATACTGCTTTGGGAAATCCAGAAAAGCAAGATCATGCAGCGTCATGATCAGTTTGGTTCTTTTTGGCAGATAAAAGGATGCAATGTTAGAGGGACAATAGAGAATATCATATTTTCTGGCATAAAAAGGCAACAGGGTATGTTCCCAAATTTGTTGATAGTATCTGTTTTTGTATTTTGGTATAGCTACAGCAATAGTATGATCCGCATCCTGTAAGGCTTTTATAATCTCCTGAGCATGTCTTTGTACACCGCTTGTATGCTCATGTGCCAGTACACGACCGTCTATCAATATCTTCATGTATTTGAAACCGTGGGTAAAATATTCAGTACTTCATTTAAGCGATTGACCCAATCAGCTTCCTCTGCAAATTTTCTAACAGCATTTGATTGATCATGTATAAATGACTTTTTAATCGATGAAATGAACTCATCCGTACTGCTACATAAATATGCAGGAGATCCCAACGTTTCCAATTGATGCCAAGTCATAGATACCACGGGTAATCCACAGGCAAAATACTCATAGAGTTTTAAAGGGTTGATGCTTTCAACAAGATCCTTATGATGTACTGTATCAAATGGAATTATCCCCACATCAGCATTAGATAAAAATTGTGCTATTCGTTCATACGGTTTTTTACCTAGTATAAAGACATTATTCAGTTTCTCAAGTTGGCTAAGATCCTGTTCTACGGGTCCAATAATCACAAAACTGTATTCAGGTAAAGCAAGAGCAGATTCATACACTAGATCAGTATCAAACCAGTCATGTATGGCTCCGATGTAAACGGCAATAGGTGAAGAAATATTTTTATATTCATCAGGCAGACTTTTGTCAGATGTTTGTATAAATGTCAGGTCAACACCATTTGAGATATAATGCATTTTTGATTTGTCTTTGATATCAGTGTATTTCTCTTTTAAGTTTTTTGCACTATAGAGGACAGTGTCTACCCTATTGGCTATCTCTATTTCTGCATCATATTGATTGTTAGATACAGAGTTAAAACCTTTTGAATAATCAGCGAGTCGTAAAATAGAGTGTTTATATTCTATTTTATTAAGTAAAAAAGCAAACATTGGACTGTCAAACCAGAGGATGTCAACAGATCCAAATCCTTTATCTTTGATGTAGTTCAAAATATTTGGGTAAGAAAAGTTATACCAATGATCTAAAACAAATTTTGAAGATAACAGAGGTTTGTTTTGAGGTGTAAAAAGTGTTTTTGGAACATAGTAAGTGATGTTTCCCACTTTTTCCCCTCCGAGATCATGGATTCTCTCACGTTCAGATAACTGTTCATTGTTGGCAAATATTTTATGGATCGGTGAGATAGGATTGGAGATAAATAACACTTCATACCCTAACTTTTCAAAAGCTCTAGCATAGTGATGGCTTCCAACCTGGAAGGGTGAAGTATAGTAGTTTGTTACCGCCATCAATATTTTTTTCATATTACTTTTTAACTACCTTATTGGAAATATATTTTAAGATTATATCTGATTGCTGCTGTTATCTCTTGACTACAGTATTTACCTAACTAGGTTGATGTAGCCTTTCGTATGGAAAATAATAAAGTTCTCTCTTTTCTATCTCTTTGATTACAGTTGGATACTTTTCTGGATATTCCCGAAGATAGACATTCATAAAATTAATCTGTGAATAGATAAGCTTTTGTAGATAGTTGAGTAGGGAGGGTTTAGAAGTATTGCTCATAGATTTTTGGATATCGGCAATAACAAGTATCCGTCCAAGAATGTTAAATTCAAAAGATAAATCCTGTCTTGAAACAGAATTTTGTTGAAAAAATCTAAAATATATAGCTTCTTTGGCAATATTGAATTTAAAAGAAAACTTTGAGAGAAGTTCACTGAAATATACAACATCTTCACCACTTTTAAGTGCTGTGTTGAATTTTATTTGTTTCATGTATGGGGTTGGAATAAGTTTACATGCATTTAATGTTAAGATGGAAGGACACTCTTTAAAAGGATTATTGACAGGTGTTTTTGCTTTTAGAATTTGCATATTGATAATATTTGATGAATCAATGATGTCATTGTCTATATTGATAATTTGAGAAAATACAATAGTGTTTTTTTCAGCAAGTTTATATAATGCACTTAGATAATTTGCCGATACGGAATCATCATCATCAATCAATACAGTATATTGATAGGTAGCTTCTTCAATTCCTCTATTTCTTGCAAGTGATGCACCACTGGCATCGAGTATAATAATAGAAATATTTATATCAGGAAACTCAGCTGCAAAATTGTGGACAATATTCTCAGTATTGTCTTTTTCCCCATTAATGATAATGATGATCTCAAAAAGTTCATACGATAGATCTTGTTTTACCAGGGATGACAGCACCCTATAGATAGTATTTTCTCCCTTATAAGTAGGTAAAATAATACTTATACCTTTTTTGTACATTTCTTTATGATGTGCAATAGTTTGTTTTTCATCTATATTGCTATTGGTTGATAGCGTAGCAGATCTTTTCATAGTTTTTGGGATTGACTGTTGATTGTTGCCTTTAATTGCTTTTAGTCGAGAAAATAATTTTAATAGATCTTTAAAAGAACGTGTTTCATGAATAAGTAAATGACCTAATCTATAAGATGCAGAAGATTGGCATTCCTGATATGCAAGCTCTGCAGAATTTGCTTTTGCTTTATATGTATCCATCTCTTGGATAGCTGCATGGTATTGCTGTTCTAAATTTGACAGATCATCTTCTGCATCGTTATAGCTCTTCTCCATTGATATTTTCCTTTTCTTTATTCTAAGAAAGAATTATATATTTTCTTGATGTTCTGTAGTCTGTAAAATAGTATTCATTTCCATACCTGTATTGATACCATCCAGATCAGAAACAAATTCTATATCTTTATTGGTAAATATATTTTTCTGAGGATTTCTACAGTAGTTGAACTCATCAATAGAAAGTATATTATCATTTTTATAAATTTGTGTGGACAGTGTCTGTACCCATTCCGCAATATTTTGTGATCCAATTTCTTCTTTTTTTATAATACTTGAACGTGCGGGTATTGACTTGACTATATGGTAAGACAAATCGGCATTTTCAAGGAGCAGTTTTTGTGCGGAAATTAAAGAGTAATAAGTCCCTTTCCCAATAATGGAAACATCATCATTGTAATGTGTAGCCAACGCAAGATCCAGAAGATAATTTTCCCCATAATAGTCATCAGGTATTATCCCTGCAATATACTCTGATGGATTGTCAATTTCTGAAAAATTTTTATTTTCCGATTCATAGATATAGTGTATTTTGTCATGATTTGTATTATCTGGATCAAAAGTTTCTGAAAGTACAACAATAAGGTATTTATTGTTGTATGCTTGTCTATGAAATATTTCATAGACTTTATTGAGCGTTTCCTGGTCTTTAGCATATGATACAAGAGTGAGATGTGGTAATGATATTTCAATATTCTGTTGATAAACTTTTGAAGTCAGATAGGCAAGTCTATTCTCTGCAGTATGCTCAAGTAACACTTTTCGTAATGTGAGTAACTTGATCTTTTTTTCATGATTTGGCGTTTCTGTAATTGCAAGAAATTTTTCAATCAATTCATCACCACTGTCAGTAGCAATGACTAAGTCACCAAACAGGTATGGTATACCTTTGGCATAGTTACTCAAAACCAGAGTATTGGAGGCTATCAGTTCAAAAACTCTTCTTGAAAACATTGTTGGTGAATTTGTTATTGAATTGAGATTAATTGCATATTTATAACCTTTGTATGCTTTATCTATCTCATTGTAAGCCAATGTTCCTCGTATAAGTGGATAATATTTCTTTGGAAATATATTGGAGGTATTAGTATTGCCAAAGTGTCGATCATAGATTTCGACCTTTCCAATGGCAGAAAGATGTTCAATAAAATCTTCAAAAACTTTCATTCTTTCAGGAAAGTGGGGATAATATGCACCAGCAAAGACAAATGCATCTTTACGCTCAAATTTTTCTATGGGGTTGTGTATTTTTGGTTGACAGGCAAAAGGTAAAAGAAAAATATTTTCATGTCCTAATATAGATTTATATTCTGGAATACAATTTATATCAGTAGTAAAAACAAAATCAAAATATTGTATAGTGTCAATTAAATCATTGAAATGAAAAGGATCTTCTTTATTCCAGAAAACAGTAGCAATGCCTTTTTTGCGACAATACACTATGATATCAGCGAGTTCCTGGCTAAGATTATGAACTTTATCTCTCCACAAGTCATCTTTACCCCGCCATGCAGACTCGACAAGCAGCATATCTGCTTGAAATGTTTCTATTTCATTTTCCCAAGATTGCGGTGTAAGTTGAAGCAGTATTGCTTCTGGTTCAAAAACACTGAATGTGAAAGTATCCATAATACATGCAATTTTTAAATTTTTTAAATTTGCAACAGACAAAAGTTTTGGGTTTGAATTTTGTGTATTGAGTGAAGATAAATCTATATTGATACTACCTCCTTGATTGTCAATACCTTCAGATCTGTGTTTGGCATGCTTCCATATATGAAAAACTTTTTTTGGAAGTGCAATAAATGAACGCAGGGATCGAGTTTCATGCAAGAGCAAATGACCTAGTTGATATGAGGTAGACTGTAGGTTTGTATAGTATAATTTTTCAAGCTTTAGAACTTTCTGTTCCAGAAGAAGATATTTGTTATCTCTTTGTTCTTCTTGATCCATATGGTTTTTAGAATTATTTTCCATTAGTTTAGAACACCACAAAAATCCAAGTCAGTTTGAATATTCAAGTGTTTAAACTCTTTATGGGCTACAAGAAAAGTAACAACATCTGCTTGTTCTAGAGCTTCTTTATATTCTGTGATGGCAAACTCTGTAAAATTCTCTACATTTGGTTCCACAGCCAATACATCAAGACCATCTGCCATAAGTCTTCTCGTAATGTGAAGTGCAGGTGACTCTCTAAGGTCATCAATATTTGGTTTAAAGGCAAGACCCATACAAGCCACTTTTGCTTTTCGTCCGTTTTCATTTTCAAACTTTAAAGCTTCATTTTTGATCTTTTCTATAGCCCATTCTGTCTTGTAAGTGTTGACTTCTCTTGCGGTACGGATCATTTTTGCATCTTCCCCACCGGCATGCACAATAAACCAGGGGTCTACAGCAATGCAGTGTCCTCCTACACCGGCACCCGGCTGTAAAATGTTCACACGTGGATGGCGGTTGGCTAAGGCTATAAGTTCCCATACATCAATGTTGAATTTATCACAGAGTATGGAAAGTTCATTGGCAAAAGCAATGTTGGTGTCTCTAAACGAGTTCTCGGTCAGTTTTGCCATCTCTGCTGTTTTTGCATCGGTTGAAAGAACTTCTCCCTCTACAAAAGTGTTGTAGAAAGCTACAGTTGCTTCTGTTGCCTGGGGAGTAGTTCCGCCGACGATGCGGTCATTTTCGACCAGTTCTATCATGATACGACCGGGTAAAACACGTTCCGGGCAGTGAGCAATATATAGTTTTGAAGTGTCAATATCTTCTTCTTTGAGTACATTTTCCATCATATCAGTTGTTCCAACAGGTGATGTTGATTCCAATATGACAATGTTCCCTTCTTTTACATAAGGAGCTATGGCTTTCGTAGCAGAGACAATATAGTCAATATTGGGAACATATCCCTCATGAAAAGGAGTAGGTACGGCGATGATGAAAACATCGGCTTCCACTGGCTTGAGGTCTGCTTTGAGTTTTCCTGATTTGACAGCAGAACTTACAAAGGCATCTAACCCGGGTTCAACTATATGTATATTACCGTTATTGATAATGTCAACCGTACTTGGAACGACATCTACCCCATGGACATCATATCCTCTATTTGCAAGAAGTGCTGCAGTAGGCAGACCGATGTACCCTAGACCAATAACACAGATCTTTTTTTCTTGATTCATTCGTTTATTTCCTCTAAATATTTAATTATTTTCTCACAAGCATGTCCATCTCCATAAGGGTTACTTGCTTTGCTCATGAGTTCATATGCCTTTTTGTTGTTTAGAAGCTCTTGCGCCTCTTTGATAATAAGAGCAGTATCTGTACCTACGAGTTTTACCGTCCCTGCATCCAGAGCTTCCGGACGCTCAGTTGTGTCGCGCATTACAAGAACGGGTTTACCCAGAGAAGGAGCTTCTTCCTGGACTCCGCCGCTGTCAGTGATGATGAAGTATGACTTGTCCATCATATAGATGAACTGTTCGTATTGCAGAGGTTCGATGAGATAGATATTGTCAATATCACTTAAAAGTTCTTTGACCGGCTTTTGTACATTGGGATTTAAGTGTACAGGGTAGACAATATCAATTTCAGGATTTCTGAGTGCTAGTTCTTTGAGTGCAGTACAGATATTTATGAATCCTTGTCCATGATTTTCACGTCTGTGTCCCGTAACTAGAATAATTTTTTTATTATCTTGAAGTCGATAGTCAAGTGTGGCTAGTTGATGGATAATTTGTTTTTCTAATTGCTTGTCATTTTTGATCTTTTCTAAAGCAAGGAAAAGGGCATCGATAACGGTATTGCCTGTTACTTCTATAGATGCGGCTTTGACATTCTCTTTTAAAAGGTTTTCTTTTGAAGTGATAGTCGGTGCGAAGTGATAAGCTGTGATCTGAGTGGTCAACTGACGATTCGCTTCTTCCGGCCATGGTGAGTAGATGTCTCCTGTTCTAAGACCAGCTTCAATATGTGCAACACTGATTTGTTGATAGAATGCAGCTAAAGATGCAGCAAAGGTTGTAGAAGTATCTCCGTGTACAAAAACAATACTCGGATTAAAGTCCGTAAGTACAGACTTCATTCCGAGCAGTACATTAGATGTGACATCATATAAGTCTTGTCCCGGTTTCATAATATCAAGATCATAATCTGGGGTGATCTCAAAAAGTTCAAGTACCTGGTCAAGCATTTCACGATGTTGGGCTGTCACGCAAACCTTGGTTTCAAAACTATCGATATGTTTATAGAATTCCTTTACCAAAGGTGCCATTTTTATAGCTTCCGGGCGGGTTCCAAATACGATCAATATTTTTTTCACTGTACAGCCTATTTTTACTTTAATTTTACAATAATCTTACTTGTAATTACATAGCTCATACACAATTAGTATGAAAACTCTATTGCTATGAAATCGTTTTATAAAAAAGATAGAGCCTTTTGATGGCTTTTAGTGTTTGGATGGGGTGTTTATACCATTTAATGGAAAAAACATCTAATATAAAGTTCTTTTGTAATGTAATTGTTTTGTCTCTTTTTTCAATATCGATATTATATTTATGTTGGAGATTGACAAGTTTCTTGTTTTCAATAAGATTATAAGCTGCTGATTGAACAATTTCATCCAAGTCAATATTATTATTCATCATGAGTGTCAGTGTTTCTAAATACCATCGAGTCTGATTTTGATCAGAGAAGCCATTTCTCATGTACCGGGCAAGAGGTTCTTCAATATATTTAAAGTTTTTCCCCAATTGATACATTTTCAATAGAAATTCATAGTCTGCAGATATGCTATAAAATGTGTTATAAGGATATTGTTTCATTAAAGCTGTTTTGACAAACAAAGACTGATGACAGCAGGGCATTGACCTTGTGATCTTTCGATCCTTAGCCTGGCCTATGGTACCATCACATATATGATCACCGTAAATAAGTTCTGTATCTTTATCCCGACTGTTCATCACTTTTTGTATCGTAGTATTATCAACAAAAGTATCTCCTGCATTCATGAAGTTTATCCATTCACCAGTTGCTTTTTTAATCCCTTTATTCATAGCAAAGTAGATACCGTCATCTGGCTCAGAGATCCAGTAATCTATTTGATCCTCATGTTTTTTTATAATATCAATAGTACCATCAGTCGAACTTCCATCGATAATGATGTATTCTATATTTTTATAGGTTTGGTTCATAACGGAATTAATGGTATCTTCTAATAGTTCTTCCGCATTATAAGTTACTGTTACAATGGTCACTAAATCTTTTTTTGTTTGATTGTTTTGATGCATTAAGATTTAATTCTCTGAAACGGTTTTGCAAGTATCTGAGTAAATTGATATATTCTACTGGTTTTTATTTCATTTATATTGCTTATTAGATGCTTATTTTTTTCTTTTAAGAAGTCCCGTTCATCTTGTACTTGTTTTAAAACTCTTTCTTCTTTTTCCTCTGTTGATTCAAAAAATTCAAACAGGGATGTGGTGTTTTTTTCGAGTTCTTCTATAGTAGGACTTGGTAGTTTTTCCAATAATATTTTGGAAAAGTCATCAAAACTATATCCCAATATTTCAAACCGGTCCTTTCCTATATAATTCAGATAATCGTTAATTAATCGCCAATGCTGCCAATCAGTTAAGTTATTAATCCATTGCAGATCATTCGTTGAATCTATTCCTTTTTTTTTGTATACATTTACTGGATCACCATATAACCATTTTTCATCGGTATCTTTCATATGATAATTCATGATATCCGGGGTAAACTCTAGATCTAAATACTTAAAACAGTCTTTTAATGTTTCAGTCGGATCTGCAAGCATTGTTTCATATCTTAAAAGGTACAA
>Ga0256834_1002314_pt1 | contig 12153 bp, 8 predicted proteins | sample 4281140metaG_FD_190536 | JGI IMG/M metagenome (GOLD analysis project Ga0256834, IMG submission 190536) | Hydrothermal vent microbial communities from East Pacific Rise, Pacific Ocean - 4281-140 | ecosystem: Environmental > Aquatic > Marine > Hydrothermal vents | place: Pacific Ocean: East Pacific... | reverse complement strand
ACGACTGTCGTCCCGTTTGGATTTCCCATAACGCCACCGCCATCGCCATTTTCTAATTCAAAAATAACCGACTGTAAGTTTTCAGAAAATTTATTTGCAGTTTGAGACTTTTGTTTTTCATCCAAAATTTGCGACATCTCAATCAGAATTTCTGGGTTTTTAAGCAAATAATTTCGAACAATTTGTTCGATTTGGGTTTTGCTTAGTGGTTTCCCATCAGCAACGGCAGGCGTAAGGCCCAATGACAATCCGACAATAGTGCCAACAGTAATGATTGCGCCGAAACGTGAAACCTTGCGTACAAAACCCATATGCTTAACCTTTTTATTTTCTTACATTTAACATCACTATTGACCCTCCACTGGCTGGAGGCTCCAGTAAAAAAGATAATCTATGTATTAAACTTTGTCCATGGAAAGGATTTCCTTTTGACTAACACTACCAAAAACAATGCTTTTAGACGCACGCAGCTAAACAGACGTAAATTCTTGACGGCATGTGCAGCAGGTCTCATGATCCCGCAACTGAGCGCATTAGCTGGAAGTGTCGAAAAAACTGACGACGGATTTTTCATCCTTAAAGCCAAAAAATCTGAAACTAAATTCTTTGGGGATAACGGGCCAACAACTCAAGTGTGGTCATACAACAACACTAATCCTGGACCCATCATTAAAGTTAAACAAGGCGAGAAAGTCAAAGTACGGCTGGTCAACGAATTGGATCAAGCAACATCCATTCATTGGCATGGCATTAGAATTGATAACAAAATGGACGGGGTTTCAGGCCTTACTCAAGACGCGGTAAAACCTGGCGAAAGCTTTGATTATGAGTTCACTGCACCCGATGCAGGGACGTATTGGTATCACACCCACAATCGATCATGGGAACAGCTCGCCCGCGGCCTATACGGTTTGCTTATTGTTGAAGAGCCCGACAAAAGCGACGTACGTGAAATTAATCTAGTTATCGACGACTGGCGTTTAGACAACGCTGGCAAAATCGATGAAAAATCAATGGGGGAAATGCATGATTGGGCCCACGGTGGCCGGCTAGGAAATGTGCTCACATTAAATGGCAAACAAAAACCAAAAATCAAACTGAATGCTGGCGAACGCGTTCGCCTGCGCATCGTCAATGTAGCCAATTCCAGAATAATGGAATTAAAATTGGCCGATCACGATCCATGGATAATTGCTAAAGATGGGCACCCAATCACTCCACGTAAGCTTAAAAAAGATGACTTAATTCTTGGGCCAGCTCAACGTATAGATTTAATGCTTGATGCCACCCATAAACCGGGAACTCAATCTCCTATTCACTTTGTAGACCAACAACAAAAATACGAGATTGCCTCTTTTGAGTATTCTCAAGATCAAACCGTTGCGCCAATTACCTCACCGCCCAAAGCTTTGGCCATAACAATGCCTCACGCTAATTTTAAACCCCTTACGGCAAAGATTGTTCCATTAGTTATGATTGGCGGCGCAATGGGTTCGATGGAAAAGGCCATCGTTGGCGGAAAAACCCTTGATTGGAAACAACTCGTCAAAGCAAAGCGCGTTTGGGCTTTTAATGGAATTGCTGGCGATTTAGACAAGCCACTTGTCAAGGTCAACCGTGGTGAAACCGTTCAAATTGACATCACAAATGACACAGCATTTCCTCATGCGATGCACTTACATGGCACCCATTTTAAGGTAGTTGCCCGCAACAATATGTCGTTTAACAATGGTGAATGGCGTGATACTGAACTTGTCTATCCAAATGAAAAGGTTTCGTTTGCTTTCTTGGCTGACAACCCAGGCAAATGGCTCTTTCATTGCCATATGATTGAACACCAAGCTGGCGGCATGGTTACTTGGATTGATGTTGTTTGATCTTAAATGCTTCAATTAGAGTCGTTCTGGTTTAGATTGAACCAGAACGACTTACCAAAGGTGACATGCTTTAAGCGGCAGGTACAGTCTAAGAGTTCTGAGCCGATGGTACGTCTATAAATCGTTAAATTGCTAAATACTCGTGGCGCAATTTTTCGTTATCTAAAACTTCTTTTGCTGAACCTTGATACACAACAACACCCGTATCAAGAATAACCGCTTTGTCCGAAAGTCGTAAAGCAGCAACCGCGTTTTGTTCAACAATAACTGTTGTAATGCCAGCCGCGCGAACTTCCATCAATGCCTTTTCAATGTCGTGTCGCACCACAGGAGCAAGCCCCTCATACGGCTCATCAAGTAGCAAGAGTTTAATATCACGCGCCAGCGCCCGTGCAATCGCCAGCATTTGCTGTTCTCCACCAGAAAGCGTTGTGCCTTCTTGTTTGCGGCGCTCTTTTAGGCGTGGAAACAGTTGATAAATCCGTTCAAAATCCCAACCCTTGTCACCAGCAATTGTTGCCAGATCTAAGTTTTCTTCAACGCTCAAACCCTGAATAATACAACGATCTTCTTGCACCAGTTGCACACCAGCTAAAGCGGCTTCGTGCGTTGGCATTTCATGCAATGCTTGACCACCAAGCCAAATTTCACCACCACGCAATTCTGGCTCGCTGGCACGTGCAATAGCGCGAAGTGTCGATGTTTTACCCGCACCATTTCGGCCTAGTAAAGCAACGATTTCGCCTTCGTTAACCTCAAATGAGACATCTTGAACGATGTAGCTATCGCCGTAATAGGCATTGATATTCTTACAAGAAAAAAACGCAGGGCTATCCTCAGCTTGACTGGCTGAATTGTCATCTACATTGGTATTTTCAGCAACAGAACTCATACCTGCTCCTCGCCAAGATAGGCTTCTTTAACTTTTGGATTGTTTTTAATTTCATCAGGCGTTCCTTGGGCAATAATACGCCCGCCAGCCAAAACAGAAATACGGTCAGCCAATGAAAAAACCACATGCATATCATGTTCAATAATCACTTTGGTCATACCGCCTTCTTTGATTTTTTTAAGCAAGTCAATCGTCGCATTGGTATCATGACGCGCCATGCCAGCTGTTGGCTCATCCAACAATAAAAGCCGTGGTTTTTGAATGAGCGACATCGCCAATTCCAAGCGCCGCTTATTACCGCGAGACATTTCAGAAGCAATTTGCTGCATTTGATCTGCCATGCCCAAATCTTCGAGCATATGTTCAGCTTGCGCGCGCAATCCTTTTTCACGAGACAAGCGTTTAATCACACTCATCTTAAAAGAACCGTCACGTTTGGCCAAAGCAGGCACCATGACATTATCAAGCGCCGTGAGGTCAGGAAACACTTCTGGTGTTTGAAACACCCGTGCCACTCCAAGCTGATTGATCTCATATGGCTTTTTACCCGTCAGCGTTACGCCATCAAAAACGACAGACCCACTATCAGGTTTCAATCGGCCAATGCACACATTAAGCAACGTGGATTTACCAGCCCCGTTTGGGCCAATGATCGCGTGGGTTTCACCTTCGCGAACCGCCAAATCAATATCACTTAACGCATGAAGACCAGCAAAGCTCTTATGGACGTCATTAACGTGTAGAACGATATTTTCCATAAGTTCCCCCTACTCTGCAGCTTGTTTGGAATGTTGTGTGGAATCTGTTTTTTTCTTGCGCTTAAATCGATTAGCGATCAACTGGAACCCTTGCATTAAGCCCCCTGGTAAGAACACAACAATGACCATAAACAATAGTCCCAATGTTAAATGCCAACCTTTACCAACAAACATGCCAGACACTGCAACAGCAATTTCGTTTAAACTATCTGGTAAAAATGAGTAAAACCCTTGCAGCACATTATCATTAATTGCAGAAAAAATATTTTCAAAATATTTAATCAACGTTGCACCAAGAACAGGACCAATCAACGTGCCAGCACCACCAAGAATGGTCATCAAAACCACCTCGCCCGATGCCGTCCATTGCATACGTTCAGCACCCGCAAGCGGATCAGTCACAGCAAGCAATGAACCAGCAAGCCCTGCATACATACCCGAAATAACAAAAGCGGTAATCAAGTAAGGGCGCGTATTAACACCAGTATAATTCAATCTATTTTGATTAGACTTAATCGCTTTAAGCATCATACCGAAATTTGAACGCGCAATAAGTATTGATAAGCCAAAGGCAATAATCAACAATACGGCACAAAAATAAAACCCCGGATAACCGCTCATTTTAATGCCAAATAAGTTGGTGATCGGAATGCCTTGTTCAACCACACCAAAGGCCTGGTCAAGAATGCGCAAATCCTCGTCGCGCAAATTTAAAACATAATCAGCCGCCCGATCACTCGGCGCTAACTGGCGAACTTGCAGCCCTGTTTCACCATTGGTAATGGGGGTTAGCACAGAATAAGCCAAATTATAGGACATTTGGGCAAAGGCCAGCGTGAGAATTGAGAAGTAAATCCCAGAACGCCTTAAGGTAATAAAACCAATCAAAAGCGCAAAAATGCCTGCCACAATAACAGAGAAGATCACCGCAGGGATAACATTCATAGATAGCAGCTTAAACATCCAAACAGATGCATAAGAACCCACCCCCAAGAACGCAGCATGGCCAAATGATAAATACCCAGTCAAACCAAACAGAATATTAAACCCAATGGCAAAGATGCCAAAAATAGCAAATTTTTGCAGTAAATCAGGATAGCCAGCACCCAACGGGGTCAATAATACAGGTGCCGCAATAACAAGACCTGCAAAGATCACAAATAGAATAATATCTTTTGTAAGAGAACCTTGGTTCATTGCCTTAATCCTCCATCACGCCCTTGCGACCCATAAGGCCACGAGGCAAAGCAAGTAAAACCACAACAGCAACAAGATAAATAATAATCTGGTCAATGCCTGGAATAATACTCTTAACTTCATTCATAGATGCAAACGATTGTAAAATACCCAGCAGAAACCCTGCTGTTACCGCCCCACCAAGCGAGCCCATACCACCAACAACAACAACCACAAATGATAGAACTAAAAAATCCATACCAATGTGATAATCGGGTGGTAAAACAGGCGTATACATGGCCCCTGCCATGCCTGCTACAACAGCAGCAAGCCCAAACACAATGGTAAACCGTTTCTCAATATTAATACCGAGCATCGACACCTGCTCTCGATTAAACATTCCTGCACGAACAACCATGCCAAATGTTGTAAATTTCAAAAATGCGAACACAGCAAAAATTACCAGAGCAGAAAATCCAAAGTAAACCAAACGCCACCATGGATATACAACGCTTTCTCCCAAACCAATCCACAGACCAATATTGGCACTACCAGAAACAATACTTGGAGCTGTTTGCGGAATAGGGTTTGCGCCAAAGTAATGTTTAATGATTTCTTGTAGGACAATGGCCAAACCAAAAGTCACTAGAATTTGGTCAGCATGTGGACGCTTGTAAAAATGGCGTATAAGCCCACGTTCCATAACAATGCCAACCAGCAGCATAAATGGTATAGTCACCAGCAAAGAAACAGGCACTGAATAATCAACCAAAAATAGCCCGAAATCTCCAAACCAAGACTCAACATAAGGTGTCCTGATTTCTAGTGGCGTTCCCCACGCAGTCTTTTGTGTTGGGTCCAAAACAATCTGCTGCAAGGTGAGAATTTTATTCACCGAAACAGCACAAAACGCGCCCAACATAAATAACGCGCCATGCGCAAAGTTAACAACACCAAGCGTACCAAACGCCAGCGTCAACCCAAGAGCAATAAGAGCATATGCTCCACCCTTATCAAGCCCATTTAGAATTTGTAAAAATATGGCATCCATAAGCCAGCACCCACCGCCTCTATTCATCTTGTGGAATAAGATAGTAGTCTGGTCGCCCAACAAGTAAAGGGCAACCAGATCAAATCATGTTTATAAGTCTTTAGTCAAGCTGACGATTAGCAAGGTTTTGCATTGACAGGACCAAGTGATCCGCCAAGCATTTTTGCATCATATTCAACTTGCGCACGAGGCGTAACTTCCACAACTTCAAGCAAGTCAAACTGCGATGTTGGTTTTTCATTACCACGCACCACAAGCACATCTTTAAAGCACTGGTGATCTTCTGCACGATATTCAGTTGGACCATTGCCAAGGCCATCAAATTTGAAGCCTTCCAATGATTTAACAACACCAGTTGGAGAGAATGTACCACCCATTTCACAAGCATTTGCATAAAGCAATGTTTGAACATAACAGGTATGAGCCGCCATTGAAGGAGGAGCACCATACTCAGCACCAAAGCTTTTAACGAAAGCTTGAGAAGCAGCATCTTTAAGTGACCAGTTCCAGTTTGTAGAACCAAAGATGCCTTTAATCGCATCACCAGCACCCTGCGCCATCAAGCGCGAGAACAACGGTACAACGATTTCAAAGTTCTTGCCATTCACTTGCTTGTCACGAAGACCAAACTGAACCGCTTGCGTCAAAGAGTTGACCATATCTTTACCGTAGTGGTTAAGGATCAACACATCAGCGCCAGAGTTCAACACAGGCGTAATATATTGCGAAAAGTCGCCCGCACCAACAGGTGTTTTAACAGCAGCCACAGTTTTCCAGCCACGTGATTCAGTTGCCTGACGCATAGACTTTTCTTGACTCCAACCCCAAGTATAATCGGCAGTCAGATGATAAGCCTTACGGTCTTTGCCATATTCTTTTTCAAGCACAGGTCCAAGTGCGGCACCAGACATATGCGTATTAAAGAAATGACGGAAGCCATTTGCACGCTTATCTTTACCAGTTGTATCATTTGAGTGTGTCAAACCAGCCATGAAAATCACGCCAGCTTCTTGACATAAGCCCTGCACCGCAATCGCAACACCAGATGAAGAACCACCTGAAATCATTATAGCGCCATCTTTTTCAATCATACGCTTTGCAGATGCACGAGCAGCATCAGATTTGGTTTGCGTATCGCCTGTTACAAACTCAACCTTTTTGCCCAAAATACCATTGCCTTTAAGCGATGATGGTTTGAATGTGTTTATCATGCCGCCATCGCCTTCACCATTTAGGTGTTTGACAGCAAGTTTAAAGGCGCGCAATTCATCAGCACCCTCATCAGCATACGCACCAGTTTGTGGAACGTTAAAGCCCAGTGTTACTGACTTACCTGCTGGCATATTACAAAAGTCAGCAGCATGTGCGTCTTTAATAAAATGCATCGGCGCTGTAAGTGCTGCGCCACCAATTAGTCCACTTTTCATAAGTAGACGACGGTCTAGTTTAAAATCATTAATGCTCATTAGGTTTCCTTCCTCACCTTTTGCGCTGGAAACTGGCTTTTTTGGCGCAATACTTATTCCGTATACTTACCAATTGCGACTCCCAAGGTCGCAAGACCACGTCTCCCATTTTTTCAGGATACGTTAACACATTACGAAACAGGCATGGGTTTGAGCAATTAGACTATGTGATATAGAGCGTTTCATCTTTTGTTTGTTGAGCAAGCACAGCATGAAACGCAAAATTATCAATACCTAAGTAGGTCGTGCTGCTTCAATGTAAATCAGAACGACTCTAGCATCAAAAACAATTGAGCTGTTTCAACCATTTGGTCAAAACAGCTCAATATTTAGAAACCGCACTGAAAGAGGCTAAAACAACGCAAAGTGTTTTAATCTGGCAAACAAATTTTACCGTGTATCACTGCCATGATTGTTTTAAACGACAACAGCGCCAGCAAAAGGCTCAACACCACCAACATGAATTGAGCCCCATAAAGATATTCAATCACTTTGGTTTGCTCAAACATAATAAAAGTTGCAATTGTCACCGAAGCAAACGGAAATGAATACGCCCACCACGATAAAAAGAATGGTAACTTTACAAACTTCGGAATTTGCGTCGCAATAAACACCGTAAAGAACAAAGCCGCGCCATACATAAAGTGGCCAAAATGATCTAAGCCTCCCGCCATTTTTGTATACGCTACAAACCCAACAGCAGGTGGTGCAATCAATATAGCCATTGTTGGCAATAGTTTTGGTGGAATTGGATTATGGAACAAAATACGGTTAAATACGATGGTCAGCAACACTATCCAAAACAAAATACCAATTGAAAAAAAGAACCACGAAAGCTCTACATAACCAAATGAAAAACCAGCAATCGGCACCACAACATTACCAACAGCTGGGATAAACCAAGACGGGTTTACGTGCGCAGTTTCAAAATGCTCATGATTGACCCAAGACGAAAACACATAAAGCAACAATATAAACTGTAACACCACACCAGCCCACCAAACTGGCTTGGCTAAATCAGGCATAATGTTAAGCAAAACTGTGCCGAGTAAAATCAAGCTAATTGAAATTGCTGGAAAAAAGCTAAGTTTTACAGGATGTTTCAATTCTGCCTTGACGGCATTTGGGTGCTTCACCAGTTTTGTAATATAAAACACCGCAAGAATAACAAAAATACCAACGCTTAATCCTGCAAGAGGAAAATTTAAGCCCAAATTCAGATCTAAAACATGTTGTGCTTTTTGCCAGGCAAGCGCCAGCCCGCTCAATCCCATAACAATAGAAAAAATTGTTACGGGAAAAAATTCAAGTCGTTGTTGTTCTTCCATGAAAGCACCGCCCATTCTGGCTAAATCAAATAATACAAAGTATATTAGATATTTCGCACATAAGGCTTGACGATACAACAAAAAGTTACTCGACAAATACCCGCACATGGGCAACGCGCCCAACACTGTCCAATACGGTTATATCAGAAAACCCGACAGAATCAGGCATCCAATGAATTTTGCGCCGCACTGTCTTTGTCCCAAAGGGTTTGCCATTCGCCAGCCACTTGAAGGGAGCAAGCCCCCCCTCAACCTTTAAAAACAACGGCATCGCCTCATCATCATTATCATTGCTCCCACCATTATCGGCTTGGCCAAGCAAAAGCCCGAGATCAACCTTTGCACCATTCGGCGGATAAGCAATAGTCGGTTTTTTACCTAAATTGGCGTTATGTTGAACCAAATCACCACGCGGCACAAAACGTTGCAATATCTTAGGCAACTTTGCCGTATGCAATCGCATCGCCCCTTTTGCTGGCTTTGGTAATTGATGTGGTTGTTCAGAAATTCGCCCAAACGCCTCAAACAAAATAGGGGCAGCAACAGAGCGCCCAGTAATACCTGCAACAGGCACCCCGTCAGGCCGCCCTACCCACACACCAATCACATACTTACCATCAAAACCAACGGACCATGCATCGCGATAACCATATGACGTGCCTGTTTTGTATCCAATATTTCGGCTACCAGCAGCCCCTTGCGGTGCAGAAACGCCTGAAAGGACATCTTGCACATACCAACTGGCAACGGGTGAAAGCGAACGTTGAATCTCAAAGGTATCTGGCACTGGTATAACACCGTCACGTAAATCAATCGCTTTACCACCGCGCGGGATCATTGAATATAATTGCACCAAATTACGCAGGGAAATTCCAAGTCCACCAAGCCCAATGGCCAGCCCTACACTTTTATGTGCTGGCAACTTAACCTGCACATGAGCGCGGCGAAATCTCGCTAACAGTTTGTCAGGCCCAACCGCAGACAACAAACTGATTGCCGGAATATTCAATGATTGCTGCAACGCCTTTTCAACCGTTACTGTCCCTTGATAACCCAAATCAAAATTACGCGGTCTATATCCTGAAAAACTCTGACGCACATCTTCGATAAGCGATTGTGGATGCACTACACCCGCTTCAAAAGCCAAACCGTAAATAAACGGCTTTAATGTCGAACCAGGTGAACGCAAAGCCGAAATCATATCAACTTCGCCCAATTTACTTTGGTTAAAAAAGTCGGGCGACGCAACATGCGCAATAACCTCGCCAGTTTGATGGTCAACCACCAATACCGCAATCGAATCTTTTTTCCCCATTAAACGGACTTTTTCACGCACCAGATTTTCAAGGTTCAATTGAATAGCTTTATCAATCGGCAATTGAACTCGGCTTTCCTTGGCAAACGCTGCCTTTGCCTGATGGCTCAAATGCGCCGCCATCGCGGGTAAAGCTCGACGGCGTTTTGTCAATGCGGTTTTAATTGCCCGTGTACCATCTGAACTTTCAATAACCCCATCATCAACACTGCGCAAAATCACCCGATTGCGAGCTTTTAAAGCCCGCTTGAAGTAACGATCAGGCCGCCGTGTTTCTGGTGATTGCGGCAAGGCCACAAGCAACGCAGCTTGTGCTGTGTTTAAAACCTTAGGTTCTTTACCAAAATAAGCCAATGACGCAGCCCGCACCCCTTCAAGGTTGCCGCCATATGGAGCCAATAATAAATAGGCATCTAGAATTTCGGCTTTACTCATTCGCCGCTCAATCTGCACCGCACGGGCCATCTGGCGTAACTTGACTAAAAATGAACGCTTGGTCGGGCCTTCCAACAGCCGCGCGACCTGCATTGAAATCGTTGAGCCACCTGAAACAATTTTACCATGCCAAGCCATCTGCAACGCGGCCCGCGACATAGCAAAAACATCAACGCCAAAATGGCTGTAAAACCGTTTATCCTCATAAGCGATAAGCATTTTGATAAATCGTGGATCAACACTGTTACGATCAATCGGCAACCGCCACCGACCGTCCTTAGTCGCAAACGCCCGTAGCAATTCGCCATTGCGATCAACCACAACAAAGGAACGGTTATCAAGCTTACTCAAATCAACGGGATAAGAGCGGTCAGCCCACTGCAAAGTTGCCAAGACTGCAATAAGCCCGCATGCCATTAGAAACGGCATAAAAACCCATCGAGATGTTGCCTGCGTGTTTACAGGTTTTTTGGCCCGTTTTATAATCGTCTCTGGCTTCAAGGTTTTGGACCAACCACTTCAACACTACCCTGCCCCGTACGCGCAGAAAGGTGTGGACGATACATATCCTCAACCACGGCTGCTGGATGAACATAATTTCCTGGCGACACAGCCCGCACGACATAAGCCATCGTCAATTCGCGTGATGATCTTTGCGTGCGATTAAAGGCTGCAACAAAGCGATCTTTGCGAAATTCGGTATGTGCAGCAGAGGTCCGCTTTAGCCATTTGAAATTCCCGAGATCAGCACTTGAGACCAATCGTGGGTTATCAATCTCAAACCCAGCTGGAAGCAAATCATTCACAACAATGCGCGAACGCCAATTGTTTTTCTCTTCCACCTTTAAAACCACAACAAAACGTTCATTTTGAGCAACCACTGACGGATCAATTCTCTCACCTGCCAAATTATAATACTCACGAATAATCGAGAATCCATCTCCACCAGCAGGTAAAGGTTCGCTAGGAATACCAGTAATGGTGATTGCCGCCTCAAGGTTTTCATTCGAGTTATTAGCAACCGTAATGCCGTTACCAATTTCTGCGCTAGAGACTTTACGCACCAAATTACCCGTATGCGGCACACCATCTACTTCTAACGAAATTTTATTGGTATCAGCATAAAGCGCGCGCGCTGCCAACAACAACCACGCCTTTTCTTGCGTGCTCGTATAGCGTTTTCCTAACCGATCAGATGAAACCATTGCCACCATTTGCGACACAAAGCTCATTGAGGGCCGGGCTTCGGAGGCAAGTGCCAAAATCGCTGCTTTATCCCTTAGCGAAGTGCCGTAATCATCACGTTCTAAACCGCTAATAGGAGATTTGACCGCCGCAAACGCCGCTTTAAACGCCCGTGCACTAATTTCAGTTTCGCCGTATAAACCAAGACTTGCAGCAAGCTGAGCTTTGGCCAACGGAGATTGAAACTCGCTCAATTTCGAATTTACATAGTAGCGTAAATCGCCAATTGATGCGCGTTTGTTGCGCGCAAGAACATACATTGCATAAGCAATTTCATTTCCCTTTGAAGCGATATTCACATCATAAGACAAACTGTTTTGCAGATTATCCAACGCCGCCGTCATGGCTTGTTTTGGCACGACATAGCCTTTTTCCCGCGCCCGCGTTAAAAAGTCAGTGACATAAGCGTCTAACCACAAATTATCAGAGCCAGGCGACCACATACCAAAGCTACCTGCTGCGGCTTGATAACCTAAGACGCGAGCAATAGCCCCTTTAACTCTTTTACGAATAGCAGGGTCATCACCAAGGCCAGCGCGCGAAGCCACTTCGCTCATATATAGCAATGGCAATGCCCGACTGGTGGTTTGTTCTGCGCACCCATATGGAT
>Ga0256834_1002313_pt1 | contig 12154 bp, 11 predicted proteins | sample 4281140metaG_FD_190536 | JGI IMG/M metagenome (GOLD analysis project Ga0256834, IMG submission 190536) | Hydrothermal vent microbial communities from East Pacific Rise, Pacific Ocean - 4281-140 | ecosystem: Environmental > Aquatic > Marine > Hydrothermal vents | place: Pacific Ocean: East... | reverse complement strand
ACGCAATGGGGATTTTCAACTCATTCTTGGATGAAGAGGAGACAAAATGCATAGGAATCGAAGCCGGAGGACTTGGCCTCGATAGCGGCAAACACGGCGCCAGTCTAGCGAAGGGGTCTCCCGGTGTTCTTCACGGTCAGATGAGCTACGTTTTACAGGACGAAGAGGGGCAGATTCTCGAAGCCCACTCCATTAGCGCCGGCTTGGACTATCCCGGAATAGGACCGGAACACTCATATCTAAAAGAGACGAAAGCGGTGGAATATGACTGGGTAACCGATCAAGAGGCTCTTGATGCTTTCGTCTGGCTTAGCCGCCTGGAAGGGATAATTCCAGCTTTTGAAAGCTCTCACGCGGTCGCATATCTAAAAAAGATGAAAGAGATAAAAAACCGCTTAATCGTAGTCAACCTCTCCGGCAGAGGAGACAAAGACATGATCCAGGCCAAAGAGCTGCTATCGTTCGATTAGATTCGGAAAGGAATAGATGAAAAAGTTTTTCGACAAAAACAGGGACAAGCTATTTAATCTGGTTGTCGTTGCAGTAGTGATAACAATCGCTTTTATCGGATATGAACTCTACAACGCTCCGGGAGATAATCTCGAAGAGAGATTCATATATCTATTAAAGGCTTACGGATACGTTATTTTGTTTATATGGAGCATTATGGAAGGCGAAACCGGGCTGGTAATGGCCGGCATCATGTGTCATACGGGTGATATGACGCTGCCTACCGCCATAGCCGTCGCCGCTCTCGGCGGTTTCGTGGGCGATCAGATCTACTTTTACATAGGCCGTTTCAACAAAAAATATATAAAAAAACAGCTCATCAGTCAGCGCAGAAAATTCGCTCTGGCCCATCTGCTGCTAAAAAAGTACGGCTGGCCTATAATATTCGTACAGCGCTACCTCTACGGCCTCAGAACCGTAATTCCGATGGCGATCGGCCTAACCAGATACAGCGCGAGAAAATTCGCTCTGATAAATTTCGTAAGCGCGATATTCTGGGCGGCGGCTACGATTATTCCGGCCTATATATTCGGCGAGGAGCTGCTAAAAATCATCCATTGGGCAAAGGAACATTGGTATATAGCTCTTCCGATGGCTTTGATTATAGCTTCGAGCATATACTACTATTTTCACAGAGCGACACAAAAAAACTAAGGAGATGAATATGGTTTTTGAATTTCAAGAGCGTACAATAGAGCAAATAACCGCCGATATAGAAATCGTTTTTGTAATAGACAAGAATCTGGACCACAAATGGGTTAAAGACAAAGAGACTTTGCAAAAACTGGGCTTTGAGGGTAAAGAGGGCGAGAGCCTCTTGATACCGGAAACAAAAAGGCTCTATCTCGGAGTCAAGGATCTCCACCATGAGAGTATTAGAATAGCGGCTTCCTCGGCTATAAAAGCTTTGAAAAACAGAAAATATCAAACGGCAAAAATCGGCACTTATATCGAAAACTGCCCCATAACCAATATCAAAGCCGTAGTCGAAGGAGCGATTTTAGGGGGCTACGGCTTTAACAGATTCAAAAAAGAAAAACCCAAGGAATATCTCACTAAGATCATCGTAGGTTACGAAGACTACTCAGATATAGATTTTTCGCCCCAAAACGCCGTAAAGAGCATGAAAGAGGCCCAAATAGTCGCCGAAGCCACAAACTACGTAAGGGATCTCGTAAACCTACCCCCAAACGTGATAACGCCCCAAACACTCGCCGAACATGCACTTAAACTGGCCGAAGAAAACTCGCTGGAGTGCACCGTATTGGACGAAAAGGAGCTTGAAAAAGAGAATATGAACGCCTTTTTGGCCGTAGGCAGAGCCAGCGCCAACCCGCCTAGACTAATCCATCTAAAATATAGACCGCAAAATCCGAAAGCGAAAGTGGCTTTCGTGGGCAAAGGACTGACCTACGACAGCGGCGGGCTCAGTCTAAAGCCCAGCGATTATATGGTCACCATGAAGGCAGACAAGAGCGGCGCCTGCGCCGTTTTGGGAATTATAAAAGCGGCCAGCGAAATGGAACTGCCCGTTGAAATAGACGCGGTTATAGGAGCCGCCGAGAATATGGTCGGACCCGACTCATACAAACCTGACGATATTTTAAAGGCGAAAAATGGAAAAACCATAGAAGTTAGAAATACCGACGCCGAAGGGAGACTGGTTTTAGCCGATACCCTTTGCTACGTCCAGGAAAAGATAAAGCCGGACTATATAGTCGATCTGGCCACTCTGACCGGCGCCTGCGTGGTTGCGCTCGGAGAATACACAATAGGTGTCATGGGACACGATCGGCAACTGCAGGATAAAATCCTAAAGGCGGCGGAAGCCAGCGGAGAACTGGCCGCCAAACTGCCCTTTAACAGATATCTGCCTAAGCTGCTGGAATCAAAAGTGGCGGATATATGCAATATCAGCTCCTCCAGATACGGCGGAGCGATAACCGCCGCTCTGTTTTTAAGCGAATTTATAGAAAAAGAGTACAAAAACAGATGGGTACATCTGGATATCGCGGGACCCGCCTACGTGGAAAAAGAGTGGGGCTACAATCCGTACGGAGCCAGCGGCGCAGGAGTGAGACTCGGCATCAAGTGGCTCCAAAAAGAGTACGTATTTAATAAAAAACACCCCTAAAGGAGATACATGGGATTAAGTGTAGGCATAGTGGGTCTGCCTAACGTGGGCAAATCAACCACTTTTAACGCGCTTACGAAAGCGCAAAACGCGGAAGCGCAAAACTACCCCTTTTGCACCATTGAACCGAACAAAGCCGTCGTACCGGTACCAGATTCCAGATTGGAAGAGCTGGCGAAGATAGTCGATCCGGAAAAGATCGTCCACTCCACCATAGATTTCGTAGATATCGCCGGACTGGTTCGCGGCGCCAGCAAGGGCGAGGGGCTCGGGAACCAGTTTCTCTCCAACATTCGCGAAACGGATATGATTTTGCACATGGTACGCTGTTTTGACGACGGCAACATCACTCACGTGGAAGGAAGCGTCGATCCTATCCGCGATATCGAAATTATCGAAAGCGAACTGATATTTGCTGATATCCAGCAACTCGAAAAGAAGATAGAACGGCTAAAAAAACAGGTCAAGGCCGATAAAAAGATAGTTCCGATTCTGGAGATCGCGGAGCGGCTCAAAGAGCATCTTGAAGAGATAAAACCCGTAAGGACTTTTGAAAAATTCGATGAGGAGCACTTTCAAACGCTCAACAAAGAGCTACGGTTCCTAAGCGCCAAACCGGTAATATTCGGCGCCAACGTTGACGAAGAGGGACTCGCGGAAGATAACGATTACGTCAAAATGGTCAAAGAGTATGCCAAAAGCGTGGGAGCCGACGTGATCAAACTATGCGCCAAGATCGAAGAGGAACTGGTAGGTTTGAGCGAGGAGGAGGCAAAAGAGCTACTGGCCGAAATGGGGGCTCAAGAGAGCGGATTGGACAAGATAATCCGGACCGCCTTTGATCGTCTCGGACTTATTAGCTACTTCACCGCCGGCGTCAAAGAGGTACGCAGCTGGACGATCCGCAGAGGCTGGACGGCGCCGCAGGCGGCAGGCGTGATACACGGAGACTTCGAAAAAGGATTTATACGGGCCGAAGTGATCAGCTATGAAGATTTTATCAAATACGGCGGCGAACAGGGCGCCAAAGAGGCCGGGAAAATGAGACTGGAGGGTAAAGAGTATATAGTCCAAGACGGCGACGTAATGCATTTTAGATTCAACGTCTAAACAAAAGAGCGCACTCCAGATGAGGAGTGTAGGGAAACTGATCGAAAAAAGCTCCAAAAACTATTTTGTGGCTCTTGCGTAAAATTTTCGCATCCCTTAACAGGGTTTGCGGATTGCAGGAGATATAAAGAATGTTTTCAAACTCCCTTACGAGATCGATGGTAGCTCCGTCCAGCCCGGCTCTGGGAGGATCCACTAAAACGGTTGAAAAACGGTACTCATCCAATCTAATTGCGGCCTGTTTTAATCTCTTGAACTCTCTTTCGCCTCTGTAAGCCCTGGCGAACTCTTCGCTAGATAGCCGGACAAAACTAACGTTGCGGATACCGTTCATTTTGGCGCTCTCTTTCGCGGCCGCTATAGAGCTTTTGGATATCTCCGTAGCCAGAACCCTTTCGAAACGATCTCCAAGAGGCAGAGTAAAATTGCCGCCGCCGCAATAGAGCTCCAGCAGATCGCCATCTAAACCCTCGCATACGTCGCACGCCCATTCGATCATCTTTATGTTCACGAAGGGATTAGGTTGAGTAAAGGACCCCTCCTTGTGAACATATTTAAATCTTCTATCGCAAACGGGCAGCTCCTCTATGACGAAATCTCGACCTATTACCTCCTTTTGGCCTCTACTCCTTCCGATGATCTCTATTTTAAATCTCTCTTTTAAAGTTTCGGCTTCTTCTCTCCACCTCTGGTCCAATCTTTTGTGATATATGAGAGTAACCGCCACCTCACCTGCCAGCGTTCCCAAAAACTCCACCGCAAAAAGTCTCTCGCAAAGAGCTTCGCTGTTTTGAATCTCCTTTAACAGATTTGGCATCAGATCGAAAACTGCCGAGATAGTTTTAGGACAATCCTCAATAGGTAGCAATCTCTTGTCATATCCGTGCATAGCGTAGCTCAAATTTCCATCCAAGTTCAAGATTCTAAATTCCGCTCTGGCCCTGTAGTGCGAAGGGGGAGAAAGATAGACCTCAAAATCGCCAAAGCCTATCTTCTCGAACTCCATACGGACGTTTGAGACTTTCTCCCGTAATTGTCTCTCGTAATCGCCGGGATACCAGCTGCAGCTGGCGCATTCGTTGAATCTCGTACAGTTCATCTCTTATCTTTTGTTCAACCTCTTTTTGATATTATTGACGAAATTATATCCAAAGGGAGCAGATGGATCCTCAAATCGTCGTACTGGCCGCGGGCAAGGGAACTAGAATGAAGTCATCCCTGCCAAAGGTTCTTCACAAAATCTGCGGTAAACCGATGATATATCATATCATAAAGGAGTCTTTAAAGCTCACCTCGAACATAGCCGTAATCATAGGGCACGAATCCGAAACTGTCAAAAACGCTCTTGAAAGCGAATTTGATAATCTAAAATTTTTCCTTCAGGACCTGGAGAATCTGCCTGGCACGGGCGGAGCCGTAAAAAGCGTAGAGATCACCTCGGACAGAATAATAATATTAAACGGAGATATGCCGCTAATACGCCAAGAACATCTATCAAGACTACTAGAACCCGAATCGGATCTGACTATCGGGGTGATCGAAGCGGAAGATCCAAAAGGATACGGAAGGGTCATAATAAATAACGGCGAAATCGTAAAGATCGTCGAGGAAAAGGACGCGACCGAGGAAGAAAAGAGGGTTAAATCGGTAAATTCCGGAGTTTACGCTATTACAAGAGAGCTTTTGGAGGCCTTTTTGCCGACCTTATCCAACGACAACGCGCAAAAAGAGTATTATCTCACCGACATCGTGGAATTCGCCATAAACGAAGGGTTTGAGGTAAAGCCAGTTTTCGTGGACGAAAGATCTTTTATGGGGGTAAATTCCAAATATGAGCTAAGCGTCGCCGAAGACATAATGCAATCTAGAATCCAAAAGGATCTGATGTTAAACGGCGTTACAATCAGATCGCCCAAAACCGTATTTATAGAAGCCGGCGTAAAGTTCGAGGGAGAGTGCGAGATTGAGCCTGGAGTGGTTATCAAAGGCGACACGTTTATAAAAAGCTCCCACATTAAGGCCAACAGCGTCATAGAAGACAGCAAAATAGAGTTTTCCGTCATCGGCCCATTCGCCAGAATCAGACCTAAAAGCGACATCAGAGACTCGACGATAGGAAACTTTACGGAAATCAAAAAAAGTTCGCTAAAGGGGGTCAAAGCCGGCCATCTAAGCTACATCGGCGACAGCGAAATAGACGAAGGCACTAATATCGGTGCCGGCGTGATTACTTGCAACTACGACGGCAAAAACAAACACAAAACCGTTATAGGCAAAGGGGTTTTCGTAGGAAGCGACTCCCAGCTGATAGCGCCCGTAACCATAGAAGACGAGAGTTTCATCGCGGCCGGTACCACGGTTACAAAAAACGTCAAAAGCGGCTCACTGGCCATATCTAGAGCCCCTTTGAAAATATTGGATGGATTTTACAAGAGATTTTTCGGGAATAAAGATGCTGCTAAAAAATAGAAAAATCCTGCTGGGCGTCACCGGCAGCGTAGCTATCTACAAATCGATAGAGCTTCTTAGGCTTTTGATCAAAGAGCAAGCGAGGGTCAAAACCGTAATGACACCCTCATCGAGAAAATTCCTCTCTCCGCTAATGTTCGAAGCCGCCGGCAGCGACAAGGTTCTATGGGAGGAGAGCGAAGAGTGGAGCGGCAGAAACAACCATATCCACGTAGCCGAAGATCACGAAATATTTATCATTGCTCCGGCGACCGCCAACACCATAAACAAACTCTCAAACGGAATAGCCGACAATCTGCTTCTGCAGACGGCTTTAGCCTTCGACAAAAAAAAGATCGTCGCTCCTTCTATGAACACCAATATGCTAAAAAACCCGTTTACCCAGGCGTCTTTGAAACTTTTGAAACTAAACGGTTACAAAATTATGGATACCCAGTTCAAAGAGCTGGCCTGCAAAAGCGTTGGAGAAGGAGCAATGGCCGAACCTCTGCAGATCTTTTACGAAACTGTCAGAGCGGCACTAAAGGAGCCTTTTTGGGAAAACAGAATCGCCATAGTCACGGGAGGAGGCACGATAGAGAAGATAGACGACGTTAGATACATATCAAATTTTTCCAGCGGAAAACAGGCGGCGGCTTTGGCCAAGGCCCTCTATTTCAAAGGAGCCAGGGTAGAACTGATCACCACCCGCAAAATGGATGATCTTCCCGCATACGTTGAACAGTTTCTCGTAAAATCAGCCGAGGATATGTCAAAAGTCCTCGCTCAAAGAATCGAAAAAGCCAAAGAGGGGGTAGATATAAAGCCCAATCTGGTTAACGATATAGAAACTCCCCAAAGAGTCAGAAAAAAACCTTATCTCTTTATGGCCGCTGCCGTCAGCGACTATAAACCTGCAGATCCAAAATCCGGTAAACTCAAAAAGAGCGAACTGGGCGACAGATGGCTTTTGGAGCTGAAAAAAAACGTAGATATACTCTCGTTAATAGATAAAAGCGGAATCGTAACAGTGGGATTCAAGGCCGAAACAGACGAAAAAGAGGCTCTAAACAACGCAAAGAAAATGCTAATCGAAAAAGAGCTCGACGCCGTATGTCTAAATCTGGTCAAAGGCGCCGCCAGTTTCGGCAGCGACAAAAACAGCATCGTCTATATCTCTAAAAACAGAACCGTCCAAAGTCCCCTAAAAGACAAGCTCGAGCTATCTTTGGACATTTGCGAAATAGCAGAGGAACTGGATGAACAGGGCTGAACATATCGCCATAATAATGGACGGAAACGGTAGATGGGCCAAAAAAAGGGGAATGCCCAGAGTCAAAGGCCACGAAAAGGGGGCCGAAACGGTTAGAGAAATAACCAAATACTGCGCACAAAACGAGGAGATACGAGTTTTGACTCTGTTCGCTTTTAGTACCGAAAACTGGAAAAGGCCCAAAAGCGAAGTGCAGTTTTTGATGAAACTTCTCGAGAGATATTTAAAAAACGAGCTCCCGATCTATCTGGAAGAGGGAGTCAGATTCGAAACCATAGGAGATCTGAGCCCTTTTAGCGACTCTCTCAAAAATCGTATAGCCTTTACAAAGGAGTCTACGGCCAATCAAAATAGACTGATTCAGGTTCTTGCTCTAAACTACGGAGGAAGAGACGAAATAGTCAGAGCCGCCAACAGAGCCTGCGAAAAAGGAGTAAAAATAAACGAGAGCAATTTCGACTCCTTTTTGGATACTCCGGGCCTGGGAGAGGTGGATATTCTGCTTAGAACCGGCGGAGAGATGAGGCTGTCCAATTTTCTGCTCTGGAGAGCGGCTTATGCCGAACTGTTCTTTACAAAAACGCTGTGGCCCGACTTCACTCCGAAAGAGCTGGAGTCGATCATAAAAAACTACAAAAAAAGAGAGAGAAGGTTCGGTGGAGTATAGACTCTTTTTAACCGTCATCGCCCTCTTTATAGGCGCCTCGATTGGCTCATTTTTGAACGTGCTGATCCATAGGGTACCTCTGGGAGAGAGCGTTATGTATCCTCCCAGTAGTTGTCCGCAATGCGGAAATAGACTAAGGTGGTATCACAATCTTCCGCTGCTATCTTGGATATTCCTAAAAGGCAGATGCGCTTTTTGCGGCGAGCCAATATCGATCAGATATCCTCTGGTGGAGCTGACCGGGGCCGCCATTTTCGGTATCGTCGTCTACAAAAACCCTTCCGCGGATTCGTTCGTAATAGCTTTGGGTTTCTCTTTAATCGCCGCTCTCGCGCTGATAGATCTAAAATATAAAGCCGTTCCCGACTCAATCAACATATCGGCCCTGTTTCTATTTATAGCTGGGGCGCCTCACATAATGGAGGCTTTGCAAAACGCCCTGCTTTTTGCCGGTGGATTTTCCCTGCTGAGGATAACGGTGGGTTTTTACGTATCTTTAAAAGAGGAGTTTCGCCTAAAAAAAAGAGTAAAAGAGGCCCCCTGGCTAAAAAGCTATTTCAAAATCCCGCCAAACGTCGAAGCACTCGGCGAAGGGGATATTCCCATAGCCGCCGCCATAGGAGCGCTGTTGGGTATCAAAGCCGGCGTTTTTGCGCTATTTTTGGCGGCACTGCTGGCTATTTTCGTCTCGATACTTTCGAGAAAGAAAAATCCGGAACTCCCTTTTATCCCGTTTTTGGGGCTTTCAATGTTTATTGTCTACATATTCGACGAAAACGTGACAAATCTTTTGGAGTATCTGTTACATGGGTAGACTGCAAAAATATTTGAACAACAATCTATCTACCATGTTCTTTTCTATATTCGTTCCTCTTTTTTCCATAGCCTCTTTGGTTTTTTTCGTAAAAATAGTATCGATAACCTCGGTAATAAAAATCGATTTTTTAGAGCTTATGGAACTTTACGGATACGTTTTACCCCAGATACTCTTTTATACCATTCCGGTGGCCTTTTTCTCATCTGCGGTCATGATGCTGGGAAAGCTCTCTTACGACTACGAAACCATAGTGATATTCTCGCTGGGGATAAAACCTCTCAAAATTGCTCATATAATAGGAAAAACCGCACTTTTGACGACTTTGACGCTGTTGGTGTTGTCTTTGATAATAATTCCGCAGGCGAAACAGATGTACAAAGGGTTTATAGCACATAAAAAAGCTGAAGCCGTATTCAACATAAAGCCGAGCGAATTTGGACAGAAATTCGGGGATTGGCTGCTCTTCATAGGCGGCGAAAAAGAGAAAAACAGCTTTTTCGACGTGGTTTTATACAACAAAAAGGTTATGGACAAAGAGAATTTCATAAAAGCCAAGGAGGCGAAAATCGTCTCCGACGAGGAGGGATTAAAATTCATTCTAATAGACGGCAGCGGTTATACCTACGAAAACGGAGTTTTGACAAAAACGGATTTCAAAAAGATGATTCTCAACGATCTTAGTGTAATTAAAGCAAAAAATTACAGATCCTTTCTGGAGTATTGGTTTGAGAGCCTATCCAACGAAACGAGAGCTTTTGACTTTACCATATTCGTTATCGTCTCTCTCTTTCCAGCCGTATCCGTTCCGCTGATACTGGCCTTGGGGGTGGTAAATCCCAGATACGAAAAGAGCAGATCGTACCTTTGGATCATTATAGCGATCGTGGCTTTTTACGCCCTAGCCTTCCTGAGCGCAAAAAAGATGCCCTTTACCGGCGCGGTAGTCGCCAGCGGACTCTGGGCGTTGGCGGGTTATATCATATATGTAAAACGAATCAAAAGAAAGTACTAGATGCGTGTTCAGGCCGTAATCGAATATGACGGAAGCAGATTTTACGGATACCAGAGCCAAAAAGGCTCTCTACCCACCGTAGCCTCCAAACTGATCGAGTGTTTCGAATCCATGGGAATAGAGTCAAAACCGACAGCCAGCGGCAGAACGGACAGAGGTGTTCACGCCACCGCGCAATCCATTCATCTGGATCTGCCCGAACACTGGCACGATATCGACAGATTCCTCACTCACGCAAACGGCAAGCTAAAGGGCTACATAAAAATCAAAAGAGTAATCAAAAGAGATTTCGATTTTCACGCCAGATACAGCGCCAAAAGAAGAGGCTACCGCTATCTGATCAAAAAAAAACCTCTAAACGTATTCGAAAGCGCATATTTGCATCACGTTAAAAACTTCGATCCGCAAACCGTTTCGGAAGCTCTGAAACTGTTTGAGGGAGAACACGATTTTGTCTATTTTATGAAAACGGGCAGCGATACGAAAAGCTCTGTCAGAAAAATCCACAGCGCCAGGCTATACGAATATAGAGATCTTTGGGTAATCTATTTAGAAGCCAACGGGTTTCTCAGAAGCCAGGTGCGTCTGATGTGCGGAGCCCTTTTCGAGCTAAAGGGCAAAGAGTCTATCGAAAAAATCAAAGAGCAGTTAAAAGGGAAAAAGAGACATTTCGCAAAACCCGCGCCGCCGAACGCCTTGTATCTGTGTAGAGTCGTCTACTGAGCCAAAAAGGCGGCGCTCATATATCCAACCACCGCGCTTTCGTCTCCGCTGGCGTCGGCGCTGGTTCTGTAATCTAAAATCTTCGGAGTCAGATTCAGTTTTTTCGCCGTCAAAATCATAGCTTCAACTCCGGTCTTTCCGCATGCTTCGCAACCGCTGTTTAATATCCCCTCGTCCAGATCGTTAACCGCTTTTAAACAGACGGCATCGAGGGTTTGGGCCTTTTTCAAATCGTAATAATGGCTCAGATCCGTACTGATGACTAAAACGTAATCTTTATGGGAGAGAACGGCTTCGAATATTTTAGAAAGATATAAAGGATCCGTATCGGAATATACAAGCTCAGCGACTTTGGCGTCGGGCAGATAGTGATGGATAAACGGCATCTGAACCTCGGTACTGTGCTCATTGTGCGCCGAAGGTTCAAAAGATATCTCAAATATCTCCGCAAGATGCGCCAAAAGTTTCCTGTCTATAGGGATCTCGCCGCATGGAGTTTCGTAAAAGTCGTAAAAACTTCCGCTAACCCCTCTAAAATATACTCTGTGGCTGGGGCCGACAACTACCACGGTCGCGGGATCCGAGTTAGCCAATAGCCTATGGGCTACATTGGCGGTAAATCCGCTGTATATATATCCCGCATGAGGAACGATTACCGCTCTTGGAGAGAGCTCTAGCAGCGAGTCCGTTTTAAGAGCCTCGACTAAAATCGAATCAAACTGCTCTATCATCGCCTCCACTCCGGAACACTGGGCCGGATAGAAGGAACCGGACACCGCGGCTTTGCGTATCATAACAGCTCCTTTACTTTCTGCTTATCAGTTTATAGACAACACATCTTTAGTATAATACAAATAATTTTTTTAGGCAAACCCATACAAAGGCGCCTCTTGGCAACACAAAAACGCATTAAACATCTACTTACATTTTTGCTGTTATTGACTCTTTACAGAGGCTGGGTCCTGTACAACTCCGGTATAGATCTCTATATGGACGAGGCCTATTACTGGGGCTGGTCGAAAAGCTTCGAATTTGGTTACTACTCAAAACCGCCCATGATAGCATGGGTAATAGGCGTATTTACCCAGTTATGCTCCGATCACTGGTTCTGCGTCAAGCTACCGGCGCTAATACTCCATCCGGTAACCTCTGTTGTAATCTATCTGATCTCCAAAGAACTTTTCGACGAGGAGACCGGATTTTGGAGCGCGATAACGTATATAACGCTCCCTTCGGTATCCCTGTCTTCGATGATTATTTCAACGGACGTGCTTTTGCTGCTCTTTTGGTCTTTGACGATGCTTATGTTCGTCAAAGCCATCAAAACAGACAATAACATATACTGGTTTGGTGCGGCTCTTGCGGCCGGTTGCGGTCTTTTGAGTAAATATACGATGATAATTTTCCTCCCGAGCGTATTTTTGTATTTGGCTTTTTCAAATAGACATAGAGCGGTTTTG
>Ga0256834_1002312_pt1 | contig 12154 bp, 10 predicted proteins | sample 4281140metaG_FD_190536 | JGI IMG/M metagenome (GOLD analysis project Ga0256834, IMG submission 190536) | Hydrothermal vent microbial communities from East Pacific Rise, Pacific Ocean - 4281-140 | ecosystem: Environmental > Aquatic > Marine > Hydrothermal vents | place: Pacific Ocean: East... | reverse complement strand
AAACAACAGCAATGGGAGCTGCCTTTTTAGCAGGGTTAGCTGTTGGATATTGGGAAAACACTGAAGAAATTCAACAAATATGGCAAATAGACCAACGTTTTAATCCAACTTCAGAGAGATCGGTTATTGAAAAAGAAATTAAAGGATGGTATAAAGCCATTGATGCCTTAGAATATTGGACGAAAGAGAAATAAGTTGGCAGTGTTCAGTTGGCAGTTCTCAGTAAAAAAATATGAGTTCAGAGTTATGGGTTTTTTAAAATTTCCCTCAAACAAAACATAATTATAACGAACTCAAAATAGAATTGATAATGTACCAAATCCCCCTATTGATAGGGATTGGGGGTGTGTTTTTTAAAGAGTAATATTGAAAAACATAAAAACAAGAATAGAATTAACGAGAGCAGAATTTAAAAGTTCAAAATTCGTTATTTATTAATCATAAATCAATAATAAACCATGACTCCATTTATTGCAGAAATTATAGGAACATTTTTACTTATTCTCTTAGGAGGAGGTGTAGTTGCAAATGTAGTATTAGAAAAAACCAAATCTGCTGATCCAGGGTGGCTGGTGATTACTACAGCATGGGGTTTGGCAGTATTTGTTGGTGTAGTCGTTGCTGGACCTTATAGTGGAGCACATTTAAATCCCGCAGTGAGTATAGGTTTAGCATTTGCAGGTAAATTCGAATGGGCTTTGGTACCTAGTTATATTTTAGCTCAATTTACTGGAGCAATGTTAGGTTCGTTAATCGTTTGGATGATGTACAAAGATCATTTTGATATTACTGAAGATGCAGAAATTAAAAGAGCTGTTTTTTGCACGTCACCAGCCATTAGAAATCCACTTTCTAATATTATTAGTGAGGTTGTAGGAACTTTTGTATTGGTATTTGTGGTTTTATACTTTACTAACGCATCGCTTACAGAGACAAATACACCTATAGGTTTAGGTTCTTTAGGAGCATTACCCGTTGCATTTTTAGTATGGTCTATAGGTTTATCTTTAGGAGGCACTACAGGTTATGCCATCAATCCTGCAAGGGATTTAGGTCCAAGAATTATGCATGCTATATTGCCAATAAAAGACAAAGGTTCAAGTGATTGGTCATATGCATGGGTTCCAGTTGTTGGGCCAATAATAGGTGCAGCTCTAGCTGCGTTTTTGATGTTGGCCATGTCTTTGTAAAATTGACACTGTATCGTTGTACTTTATTTTGTTACTCCATTTTCTAAAACTATATTTACAAATAATTTCAGCAATACAATTATAGTTATATCAATTTAAATTGGTATTATATCACTCCCAGACAGCAAACTTCTTTCTCTGTTAAATACAAGATTGAATGACTCAAAAGAAGTCTCTATTGCAAAACTTTTTGGTTCTAAGGGGACATTTAATAATTTTAGGTTTAACAAACCAGTAACCAAAAGAATAGATTATATTTTTATAGTAAAAAACAATATCTTTACAGTTCAAAAATTTACAATTTTAAGTGATTCTAAAGAGTTGAATATACTTAAGATTATTTACCTGTTTTATCTAACTAACATTAAATAAAAGCCAATGAAAACCCTAAAATTACCAATTTTACTATTCTTATTCTCAACGACAATTTTATGTAGTCAAAACCTTCCTAAATTTATGCATGCTAAAGGTTTAACTACAGATCAAAAAGTAGACTCCCTTCTTTCTATAATGACACTGCAAGAAAAAATTGGACAAATGAACCAATACAATGGCTTTTGGGATGTGACTGGTCCCGTACCTGTTGACGGAGATGCTGTTAAAAAATATAAAGATATAGAAGCTGGCTTGGTGGGTTCTATGCTAAATGTTCGTGGGGTTAAAGAAGTTATGGCTGTACAAAAAATAGCCGTTGAAAAAACAAGATTAGGCATTCCTTTAATTATTGGTTTTGATGTTATTCATGGCTATAAAACTATTGCTCCTATTCCTTTAGCTGAATCTGCAAGTTGGGACATGGAAGCTATAAAAAATTCGGCAAGTGTAGCGGCAAGTGAAGCTGCTGCAAGTGGTATCAACTGGACCTTTGCTCCTATGGTTGATATCTACCGTGATGCTCGTTGGGGTCGTGTGATGGAGGGTGCAGGTGAAGATCCTTTCTTAGGAAGTAAAATAGCCTACGCTAGAGTAAAAGGCTTTCAAGGTGATGATTTAACAGCTCCAAACACCATTGCCGCTTGTGCTAAGCATTTTGCTGCGTATGGTTTTGCAGAGGCTGGTAAAGAATACAATACAGTAGACGTAGGCTTATCTACATTGTACAATACCATCCTCCCTCCTTTTAAAGCAACAGTTGATGCTAATGTAAAAACATTTATGAATTCTTTTAATGAATTGAATGGAATTCCTGCATCAGGAAATAAATTTTTACAAAGAGATATTTTAAAAGGTGCTTGGGGTTTTAAAGGTTTTGTGGTATCTGATTGGGGTTCTATTGGTGAAATGATTGCTCATGGTTTTGCAAAAGATAATAAAGAAGCTGGTAGATTAGCTATAACTGCAGGTTCTGATATGGATATGGAATCTCACGCTTATATTGATTACTTAGAAGCTTTGGTAAAAGAAGGAAAGGTTGATGAGGCTTTAATCAATGATGCTGCAGGTAGAATTTTAACTGTAAAATATGAATTAGGTCTTTTTGATGATCCTTACAGGTATTGTGATGTAAAAAGAGAAAAAGAAGTTATTGGGAGTAAAGCAAACAATGAAGCCGTATTAGAGATGGCAAAAAAATCTATCGTTTTATTGAAGAATGATAAAATAGCTGGGCAAGAGAATGGCTTATTACCACTAAAAAAGAAAGGTCAAAAAATTGTTCTTATTGGAGCTTTAGCTAATGAGAAAAATAGTCCGCTAGGGAGTTGGCGACTAGCATCAGAAGATGGTAGTGCTGTATCTGTTTTAGAAGGTATGAAAAACTATAAAGGTAATACACTTACGTATAGAAAAGGTGCTGACGTTACTATTGGTGAAACAACATTTGTTTATGACCTAAAGATGAACACAACCGATAAAAGCGGATTTAACGAAGCTATTGAAGTGGCAAAAAAAGCAGATGTGGTTGTTATGGTATTGGGCGAGCATGGTTTTCAATCTGGTGAAGGAAGAAGTAGAACCAACTTAGATTTACCTGGCGTACAACAAGAATTATTAGAAGCTGTTTTTGCCGTAAATAAAAATATTGTTTTAGTATTAAATAACGGAAGACCATTAACAATATCTTGGGCTGAAAAACACATCCCAACCATCGTTGAAGCGTGGCAGTTAGGTACACAAACAGGAAATGCCGTTGCTCAAGTCTTATATGGTGATTATAACCCTAGTGGTAAGCTACCAATGACATTTCCTAGAAATGTAGGACAAGTACCAATTTACTATAATTATAAAAGCACAGGAAGACCAACCCCGCTTCCAGATGCAAATATGGTTTTCTGGTCAAAATATACCGATGTAGAAAATACACCACTCTTTCCTTTTGGATACGGATTAAGTTATACGTCATTTGCCTATAAAAATTTAAGCCTAGACAAAAAGGAAATTTCTGTAAATGGAATGGTAAAAGTATCTGTTGAGGTTTCTAATACAGGTGACTATGATGGCGAAGAAGTAGTGCAATTGTATATTAGAGATTTAATAGGAAGCAGTACACGTCCAGTAAAAGAATTAAAAGGTTTTGAAAAAATAGCTTTAAAAGTAGGAGAAACAAAAACGGTAACTTTCACATTAGACAAAGAAACACTTCAGTTTTATACTCCCAATAACAAATGGGAAGTAGAACCTGGAGATTTTGACCTTTGGGTTGGAGGAGATTCTAATGCCCCATTAAAAACATCTTTTAAAGTTGTAGAGTAATAATATTTTTTTGACTAAAAAAAACAAAATAAAAATGATTGAATAAGTCATTTTTTAAATAAATATAAAAATTATATTAGAAACGTCTGATAGAGGTTGAGGTTTAACAAATTAGGTGTCAAGATTTCAAATTTCTATAGCACCCCTATAGAAAGGACAATTGGAATACTACCGAAAGAAAAACAATGAGCAATCTAAAAAATAAAGTAGCCATAATTACTGGAGGAGCAGGTGCTTTAGGAGGAACAATGGCTGTTGGACTTGCAAAACAAGGTGTTAAAGTGGCAATTTTAGGAAGAACTGAAAAAACAATTCAAATTAAAATTGCAGAAATTAAAGCTATTGGCGGTGAAGCTATGGGTTTAATAGCCGATGTTTTAAATCGAAAACAATTAGAAAATGCTTGTGATAAAGTCATGCAATTATGGGGTAAAATAGATATTCTAGTCAATGCTGCAGGAGGAAATATAAAAGGAGCTACCATTATGCCTGAAGATAGTTTTTTTGATATGAATCTAGATGATTTTGATTCCGTTACTAAACTCAATTTAAAAGGCACAGTTTTACCAACGATTGTGTTTGGTAAACAAATGGCAAAACAAGGCAAAGGGAATATAATAAATATCTCTTCTATGGCAGCTCAACAAGCTTTAACAAGAGTTGTAGGCTATTCAACATCTAAAGCATCTATTGATATTTTTACAAAATGGTTGGCGGTAGAAATGGCACAAAAACATTCTGAAAAAATTAGGGTTAACGCAATTGCACCAGGCTTTTTTATTGGAGAGCAAAATAGAAGTTTATTATTAAATGAAGACGGTTCATTAACAGCAAGAGGAAATACCATTGTTAGCAATACACCAATGAAACGCTTTGGCGAAGCCAAAGAAGTACTTAGTACTTTGTATTGGCTTTGTGATGATGATTCTAGTTTTATTACTGGCATTGTAGTTCCTATTGATGGAGGCTTTAGTGCCTTTTCTGGGGTATAAAGAATCCTTTTTGTCATTCCTGCGGAGGCAGGAATCTAGATGATTATGATTTACAAAAAACAAAACTTTTGACTTAAACATAAAACTAGAACAAATGTTTAGATGGTACGGATCAAATGACTCTGTTCTTCTTGCAGGTATTTTGTTATAATAATGTAAAAAACTATTTTAAATCCTATGCCTCAAAAGGTCCTGTTAAAACAATTTAACACCAATTTAAATATTTGATGTCGTAAAATAATAGCTGTTTTATGCGGCGTTATATGTTTAAAAAGGTATAATATATTCACATGAAAAAAACACTTACAATTATCATTTTATTAATTACGGGTTCTTTAGTAGCACAAAACATAGATCAAAAATTAGTCGAATTGGGTATTGAATTGCCAAAAATACCTGAACCTTTAGCTAATTATGTAAATGCAGTTAGAGTTGACAATACTATTTATTTATCTGGTAAAGGACCACGTAAGGCTGATGGCACATTTATTACAGGAAAAGTTGGTCAAGACATGACGATTAAAGAAGCACAACAGGCTGCCAGACTAACAGGTATAAATCAATTGGCTGCTTTAAAAGAATTTATTGGTAATTTAGATAAGGTAAAAAGAATAGTAAAAGTATTTGGTATGGTGAATTGCACCACTGATTTTAAACAACAACCAGCTGTAATTAATGGATTTTCTGATTTAATGGTCGAAGTTTTTGGTGAAAAAGGAAGGCATGCTAGAAGTGCTGTTGGTATGAGTTCGCTACCTGCAGGTATTCCCGTTGAAATTGAAATGATTGTTGAAATAGAAGAAGAATAGACACGGATAGAATATATGCAGATTATTACTATATTGAAAGCCTTAAATTTAGATTTAAAATTGAATCATAAAAATTAAACTAACTATGAGTAATTTATCAGACAAAAAAATTAATATTTATTTTATTACCATTATTATAACACTTGGCGGATTACTCTTTGGTTATGATACAGGAGTGATTAACGGTACCCAATTTTATTTTTCTAAATATTTTGAATTGACAGGTTTTTGGAAAGGTTTTGTGGTGAGTAGTGCATTAATAGCAGCTTTTTTTGGAGCACTAGTTTCAGGAGTGTTAAGTAAAAATATAGGAAGAAAGAATTCATTAATTATTTCAGCAGTATTATTTACTATTTCTGCATGGGGTTCTGGTTTACCAAGTATATTACCAGAAACAATTCCATTATTGGTGTTTTTCAGAATACTTGGTGGTATTGCCATTGGTATCGCATCAATGAATGCACCTATGTATATAGCTGAAATTGCTCCTGCAGAAAAAAGAGGAAATTTGGTAACTTTTTATCAATTGGCGATTGTTATTGGGTTTTTTGTAGTTTTCTTAGCTACGTATTTTATAGGTAATGGTTTAACAGAAGCTGAAAATATTCAATTTGGATGGAGACAAATGTTTTGGTCAGAAGTAATTCCTTCAATTCTATTTTTAGTTGGATTGTACTTTGTGCCTAAAAGCCCACGTTGGTTGATGACCAAAGGAAAAGAAGAAGAAGCTTTACATATTTTAACAAGAATTCATGGTAAAGAAACTGCAACTAAAGAAATTGGAGAAATTAGAGAATCTATTCAAAGTGAAGCTTCAAAAGATAAAGTTTCTCTTTTTGTAAAACCATTATTAGCAATAGTTATTATCGGATCAATATTATCAATACTTCAACAGTTTACAGGTATTAATGCTGTATTGTATTATGGTGCTGATATTTTTGAACAAGCTTTAGGTTTTGGTAAAGACGACATCTTAAAACAACAGGTTTTACTAGCAACAGTTAATCTCGTATTTACATTTGTGGCGATGTTTACGGTAGATAAATTAGGGAGAAAACCACTCCTAACTATTGGTGGTTTCGGAATGCTAATCGGATTTTTAATGATGGGATTCACTTTGTATTTTAGTGAATATTCTGATACTGTAATGAGAATGGTAGATGGAGTACAGACAAAGGTGCCTGCATTATCACAATCAGAAGGTGTGATAAGTTTAATTGGTGTACTCATTTTCATTGCTTCTTTTGCCATGTCAATGGGCCCAGTAGTTTGGGTGATTCTATCTGAAATTTTCCCCAATAGAGTACGTAGTATTGCCATGTCAATTGCAGTTGCTGCCCAATGGCTAGCTAATTATGTGGTTTCATTTTCATTCCCATTAGTAGTTGAAAGTAATGCAAATAAATTACAAATCCTCGGAGGTACTTGGAACAACTCTCTACCTTATTTTATATTTTCTGCTTTTATTTTCATTCTGATTATTTTTGTTTGGAAATTTATTCCAGAAACAAAAGGGAAAACTTTAGAAGAGATGGAAACATTGTTTGAAAAATAAAAAAGAGTCAGTTCGAGTGATTTTAGACAGAAAAATAGTATCGAGAACAATTAAAATAAATATAAAATGAGTAAAAATTATAAAGTAAGATACGCTTCTAGTCCTAATGAAGTGAAATATATGGACACTAAGGAATTAAGAAAAGAGTTCTTAATTAAAAAAGTAATGCATACAGATACTATCAAATGGGTGTATTCTCATTATGATAGGTATATGACTGGTGGAGTTGTTCCTGTAAAAAAAGAAGTTATTTTGAAAACAATTGATCCGCTAAAAGCAGATTATTTTTTAGAAAGAAGAGAATTAGGAATTATTAATGTGGGTCAGACAGGAACGGTATCTGTAGATGGAAAAAAATACCAGTTGGAGTATAAAGAGGCTTTGTATGTTGGTAGAGGAGCTAAAGAAGTTGTGTTTTCAAGTACTTCAGAAAAAACACCAGCTCGTTTTTATTTAAACTCTACTCCTGCTCATAAAATTTTTCCTACAAAAAAAGTAAGTCAAGCAGATGCTGAAATTGTAGAATTAGGAGCCGTAGAAACAGCAAATGCACGTACCATTAGAAAGTTAATCGTAAATAGCATTGTAGAGACTTGTCAATTACAAATGGGAATGACAGAGCTTAAAGTAGGTTCTGTATGGAATACTATGCCCGCTCATAGTCATGATAGAAGAATGGAAGTTTATTTCTATTTTGAAGTTCCTGAAGAACAAGCAGTATCTCATTTTATGGGAAAACCTAAAGAAACACGCCATATTTGGATGACCAATGAACAAGCGGTGATTTCACCACCTTGGTCTATCCATGCAGGTTCTGGAACAAGCAACTATGTGTTTATTTGGGGAATGGCAGGAGAGAATTTAGATTATGGTGATATGGATCACTGCAAAATAACGGAATTAAAATAATTAAAAACCAACTGTCTAAAAGTCCTTCCCTTTGGGAAGGATTTAGGATGGGAATATTTGAAATGAAACTATTCAACTTAACAGGTAAAACAGCCTTAATAACCGGAGGAACTCACGGACTCGGTATGGCTATGGCTAAAGGACTCGGTGAAGCAGGAGCTACATTAGTCATCAACGGAAATTCTTCACAAGAAAAATTAGATAAAGCGATTGCACAATACAAATCGTGGGGTCTAAATGCTTTTGGCTATAAATTTAATGTAACCGAAGAACAAGATGTTATCAAAGCAATTGCAACTATCGAAAAGGAAGTAGGTGTAATTGACATCTTAGTTAACAATGCAGGAATCATCAAGAGAACACCATTAGAAGACATGGAAGTTGCCGATTTTGAACAAGTTCTCAAGGTAGATTTGGTGAGCCCGTTTATCATGGCAAAACACGTGATTAAAGGTATGATGGCACGTAAAAAAGGAAAAATTATCAATATCTGTTCTATGATGAGTGAATTGGGTAGAAATACGGTTGGTGCTTATGCAGCGGCAAAAGGCGGACTCAAAATGTTAACTAGAAATATGGCAACAGAATGGGCAAAACACAATGTACAAATCAATGGTATTGGCCCTGGTTATTTTGCAACAGAACAAACAAAACCCATTAGAATTGACGGACATCCATTTAATGATTTTATAGTCGGTAGAACACCAGCAGGCCGTTGGGGAGATCCTGAAGATTTAGCTGGAACTGCAGTGTTTTTAGCATCAGAAGCGAGTAAATTTATCAATGGTCAAATCATTTATGTGGATGGTGGTATTTTAGCGACTATCGGTAAACCAGCTAATGAAGATTAATAGTCGTCTGTAAAAATTAGGAACTTATTAAGTAAGGTCAGTCACAATAATTTTTGATGTCATTCAGAGTGAAATGAGAAATGAATGAAGTGAAGAATCTCAAATAAAAGAATCTAAAAAAAATATGATCAAACTAAATTTACTTATTTTGTTAAGCGTTGTAGTTTTATCCTGCAATACTTCAACTAAAACAATCACAGTTACAAATAACTTAGCTATAGACCGATCTTTTGAAACCGTTGAAATATCAAAATCTGATCTAAAATTACAAGAAGCTGATAGCTTGTATGAATATGTGATTGAAGCTGAAAACGGAAGCCAACCCATAGCACAATACGAAGACACTAATGGTGATGGCTCGGTAGATATAATACTATTTCAACCAAAAGTATTGGCAAAATCTAGTACTACATATACTATTATACATATACCAAATGCTGAGTTGCCTGCAAGAGAAGAAATTTGCTATTCACGTTTTGTGCCTGAACGTACAGATGATTATACTTGGGAAAATGATAAAGTTGCCTTTAGAGTATTTGGTCCAGTAGCTCAAAAAATGTTTGAAGATAAGGTTGAAGGAGGTACACTTTCTAGTGGTGTAGATTGTTGGTTAAAACGTGTAGAATATCCTATAATAAATAAATGGTATAAAAAGCATACTGATGGAACAGGGTCTTACCATGAAGATACTGGAGAAGGTTTAGATAATTTTCATGTAGGTACAAGTAGAGGATGTGGTGGTATTGCCATTAAAAAAGATAGCACTTATTACATTTCAAAAAATTTCACCAAGTATAAAACCTTGACCACAGGGCCAATTCGCACAAGTTTTTATATAGAATATGCAGATTGGGATGCTGCAGGAAATACCATTAAAGAAAGTAGAATGGTATCATTAGATAGAGGACAAAACCTTTCAAAATTTGAAATTTCATTGATAGGATCAACACACTTTTCTGTAGGATTAACCTTGCATGATAAAAAAGGTGAAATTATAGTTAATAAAGATAAAGGGTGGATTAGCTATTGGGAAGCTCATGACGGATCAGCACTAGGCACAGCAATTGTTACACAACCAGAATCAATACTTGCTACTGAAAAATATGAGACCGATAAAAAAGACTTAAGTAATGTCTTTATGCAAGTAAAATTAGAAAATAATAAGGCAATCTATTACACAGGTTTTGGTTGGAAAAAAAGCAAGCAATTTGACAGCCAAGAAGCTTGGCAACAATACCTAAATGAATTTTCTGAAAAATTAAAATCGCCATTAAAGGTGTCAATAAAGTAATGAATTATAAAACTACTTTTCTTTTATTCCTTTTTATAGGATTATTTTCCTGTAAAGAGCTTTCAGAAAATAAGGTCATGTATTTGGCACATACCTTACCACAAACACATCCTGTTCACAAAGGTATTTTAGAATTTCAAAAGGCTTTAGATGAAAAATCAGGAGGGAAATTAAAAGTTAAGATTTATCCTGACGGACAACTAGGTTCAGAAAGGGAAGTCTTAGAGTTATTACAAATAGGCAGTGTAGCAGTGACCAAAGTTAGTGCGGCAACGCTTTCCAATTTTGTACCTGAATACAACGTGTTGGGTATTCCGTATTTGTTTCGTGATAAAACACATTATTTTGATGTTTTAGAAGGTAAGGTTGGTAAATCAATTTTAGAAAAAGGAAGTAAGTACTGGCTTAGAGGCTTATGTTATTACGATGCTGGTAGTAGAAGCTTTTACACAAAAAATAAAGCCATCAGAACGCCAGAAGATTTAAAAGGACTCAAAATACGTGTAATGAACAATCAGATGGCAATCAACATGGTAAATGCCTTAGGAGGCTCTGCTACGCCTATGGCTTATGGTGAATTATATACTGCTATTCAACAAGGAGTGGTTGACGGAGCTGAAAACAATCCTCCATCATTTGTGTCTTCCAATCATTTTGAAGTGAGTAAATATTATACCATAGACCAACATTCATCCATACCAGATGTGCTAATTATTGGCACTAAATATTGGGAAACATTATCTGAGCAAGAGCAACAATGGATACAAGAAGCAGCAGATGAATCTGCACAAGCTGAGAAGAAATTTTGGGCCGCTTCAGTTTCAGTATCAATGAAAAAAGCAAAAGAATCAGGAGTCGAAATTATCATACCCAAAAAATCATTATTTGCTGATAAAACAGCTTCTGTATTAGAAGAGTTTAAAAAGAACAATCCATCTATGGAAGCATTGGTAAATCAAATTCAAGCACAGTAATTATGGAGAGGGCTGAAACTATTTTCAATAAAATAAACCGAAGTATTGAAGTGCTATTGGTCATTATTTTTGCCTTATTGGTTTTAGATGTATTGTGGCAAGTTTTTTCTAGATATGTGCTAAGTACATCCTTTTCTTTTACTGAAGAGTTTGCACGTTTTGCACTCATTTGGTTGTCCATTTTAGGAGCTGCCTATCTCAATGCCAAAAGAGAGCATTTGTCAATGGATTTTTTATACAATAAATTATCGAATAAGAACAAGAAAAAAGTAGCCATCCTTATAGAAGTTTTTATTTTTCTATTTGCTTTAATTGTTATGGTTATTGGCGGATTTAACCTAGTATATACCACCTTACATTTAGAGCAGCTATCAGGCACATTACGTGTTCCTTTAGGGTATATATATGCTATTTTACCATTTAGTGGATTACTAATCATGTATTTTTCTGTGTATCATATTTCAAACATTGTAAAACATAACAATCAAAATATAACGAACATTTAAAAGCCCTTCTCTTTGGGATGGGATTAAACATAAATTATGAGTATTGAAGTCATCAGCATATTAGTTTTATTTGGTAGTTTTTTTATTCTATTACTATTAAAAGTGCCTGTTGCTTATAGTATTGGTATTTCTACTACTATTAGTTTATTGTTGAATATTGATAGAATGCCAGGGTTGACCACTATTGCTCAAAGAATGTTGACGGGTATTGACAGTTTTGCTTTGTTGGCAATTCCATTTTTTGTTCTTGCTGGTGAAGTGATGAAACAAGGGGGTATTGCAAATAGGCTTATTAATTTTGCAAAATCTTTGGTGGCAAGTCTTCCTGGAGGTTTGGCCTATGTAAATGTATTGGCAGCTATGTTATTTGGTGCTATTTCAGGGTC
>Ga0256834_1002310_pt1 | contig 12169 bp, 11 predicted proteins | sample 4281140metaG_FD_190536 | JGI IMG/M metagenome (GOLD analysis project Ga0256834, IMG submission 190536) | Hydrothermal vent microbial communities from East Pacific Rise, Pacific Ocean - 4281-140 | ecosystem: Environmental > Aquatic > Marine > Hydrothermal vents | place: Pacific Ocean: East... | reverse complement strand
GTAATTATAGCTAAAAACCCCATTATATAGGCTTAAAATACAGGATTTTTTGGATGAATTTTGAAGATTTTTATGGTGCTTGTTTTGCTTTTGGAGGGGGTGAGTTGTTACCTTTTTCTTTTACACTCATAGAGCTTTTAACCAAAAGATTAAATCTTTTTTTGAACGATTTTCCATAATGTTTTATCCTTCATAATATAAGTATATATTATATCAAAAACAATCTATTTAAGAGCTGATAAAACCCTAAATACAGGGATTTATTAGAGATATCTTAAAAGCATATTGATGTCTGTTTTTATAGAAAATTAATTATGATATTCTTATAAAAATAAGATTAGTGAAATATGGATGTTTGGTAAAAATATACTTTTGATTTGAAAATCTAATTTATTCTTTGGTTGATAGCTACAGCTACTTATGTAGAAAGATATGGATATATACCTTTATGTGTCTTGATGCAATACACTATAAGATAAAAGATGCAGGGAAGTATGAGACTAAGGCTGTATATACAGTTTTAGGAATGGATAAAAATGGCAAAAAGGATGTTCTAGGTCTATATATAGGGGAGTGTGAAGGTGCTAATTTTTGGTTAGGGGTTTTAACCAAACTCCAAAATAGAGGTGTAGAAGATATACTCATAGCATCTATTGATGGACTAAATGGCTTTCCAGAGGCTATTAAGAGTATCTTTCCAAAAACAGAAGTACAACTCTGTATTATCCATCAAATACGCAATTCATTAAAATATGTTTCTTCAATGGATCAAAAAGAATTCATAAAAGATTTAAAGTGTGTTTATCAAGCAACAAGTAAAGATATAGCAGAAGATGAACTATTAAAACTAGATGAAAAATGGGGTAAAAAATATCCTATTGTATTAAACTCTTGGAATAATAAATGGGAAAATTTATCTCACTATTTCAAATATCCATATCCAATCAGAAAGATTATGTACACTACTAATATTATTGAATCTGTGCATAAACAATTCCGTAAACTAACAAAAACAAAAGGAGCCTTTCCAAACAAAGATTCTCTATTGAAATTACTCTACATGGGTATAAAAAATGCAAAAGAAAAATGGACTCAGCCAGTACACAATTGGAGTCAAACTATCTCCCAATTAGCCATCATTTTTGAAGGTAGACTGGATGAGTATTTAGAGCTGTAGCTAAGTGTTACTTTTGGTAGCTGACACAGAATTTTTTACGCTCCCGAAAACAGAGTTTTAATCCCAATAATTTTTCTTTGCATCCACAGATATAAGTTCATAGTTTTTAGTATCAACCTCTCCACCATCTCTAACTCTAAACTTTACAGCAGTTAATTTCCCGCCATATACACAACCCGTATCTATACCTATGGAAAACTTATCTATCTTTGGTTCATCAAATGGATGATGACCAAAGACAACAAATCCTTCTCTTCCCTCATAAAGTTCAGACCAAAACTTATTTTCTTCTCTAGTATCATTCCAAGAAACAGGTTTTAAATCACGATTTAAATACCTTAGGAGCGTAATATGTTTTTTTGTATTATTGTCCAAGTTTTCACGAAGTCTAGTATCTTTCAAAAGTCCTGCATGGACAACTGTGAGGTTAGAAAACTTTAGAAAGTAAGGCAAAGACTCTAAATATTTAATTTCATTGTTCGTTATCTGTAAGATAGTCTCTTTCTCATGAGGTTTTATAGTTTCGAGATATTTTTTTCCCTCTTTCAAGTATCTTTTATAGAGTTTTATAATTCTTACTTCATTGTTTCCTAAAACACATAAAATGTCATATTTTAACAAGTAGTGTAAAGTTTCAATCGAAGATGGACCTTTATTTAAAAAATCACCAACTGAAACTTCTATATCATCGAGCTTTAAATCTACCTTTTCTCTAAGCACTTTAAATTCATCAAGGCAACCATGTATATCACCGTAAACTACAATATTTTTCATATTTGCAGTATAAAGCTTTTATATTTAGAGTTTGCTATCTCCATCATTTACAAGGTGTTTACTACCTTGTGAATCAGGATTTTCATATGAATAATATAGAGTTAAGCAACTTTTTTTATCTCTTTTTAACTCATCTTTGCTTAATTCATCAAAATTTAATGGAAGCATCTTTTTGTGTTCAATATAAGCTTTTAATTTCTGTGTTGTATTTAATACTTTCCCTTTAAATAGAGTTTTGGTTAAAAGTTCTTCTTCCATATCTTCGCTTTTATTTCTATAAAGTATATAATCACGACAAGTATAAATCCCCAAAAGCTCTCTATCAAGCTTTACTCGCTCATCAACTGAAGTATTTACAGGCAGATTTAGTATATTTTCAATTTTGATAGCAGCTTTGAAAAACATATCTTTTTGAAATGGATTATCTTCATATTTGCTCAATACAAACTCTTCTACATCATCTCTTACTTTATTGTTATTTTGATCTAAGTCTTGACTTATATATCTATTTTTATCACTTAAACTTACTAAAACTTTTAAATCTTGTAGCCATTGATTTTGAGTAAAATCTAAATTTTTATCTGATGCATTTAATGTAAATAAAGCTCCTACTAAAACTGTTGTATAAAAAAACTTTTTCATATAATTTTTCCTTGCTAAGTGGCTTGTTACATAAAGTATACAAGTTTTTTTTACTTATAGCTAATATAATTATATATTTTGGTATTTATTTAAACTTATTGTTACTTATAGTTGCAAAGGTATAAAATATTAGTTGATTTAAGAGATTTTTTCTAAAGTTACCTTAGCTTGTGTATATTTTTTTTACCGAGTTTAAAGATATTTGATGCAGATACTTCATATAGACCTCTCTCGTCTACTATAATGATATTTGCCTTAGAATATGCAAAAGCATAATCATATTGTTTTTTATTTTTATTAGCAGATGTAGAATATAAAAAATTAAATTGCTTTAAGAATCTTGCATGATTGGGTTCTTTTACAACCCTTATCGCTTTTTTATTTGAGCATAAAAAACTTGTTTTTCTAGCTCTTCTAACTCGTTTTTTGTGCATCTTTGGGATACGAGTGAGTTGTTTTAATTTTAAATAAGAATCCACACAAATCAAAAAAGGCTGATTGGAATCTCTTTTTTTAGCATCTGAGAGTAATTTAGGATTAGTTGATACAAACCCAACAGTAGTATCTGTTTGGGTTAAATATATCAATTTAAATAGTCTTGAAGTGCCTTTGGTTCAAGCACCAAATCACTAGATTTCATAGCTACTATTGCTTGTGCGGCTGCAAAGGCAGCTGCAATTGTTGTAAAATAAGGCACATTAACCCTTATCACACTTTGTCTTATCTGTTTTGCATCATCTTTGGCTTCGCTTGAATCGCTTGTATTTATGACTAACTGTATATTGTTGTTTCTGATTTTGTCTTCTATGTTTGGTCTGCCTTCGCTAATTTTGAGTACTTTTTCAGATGCAATTGCTGCATTTTTTAGAGCATTATGTGTGCCATCAGTTGCCACTATGTTAAAGCCAATAGATATAAATGCATCTCCTATTTCTTTTGCAAACTCTTTATCGCTATCGCTAAGTGAGACAAATACTGTTCCCTCTACAGGAAGAGCATTGTCGCTTGCTAGTTGGCTTTTTGCAAAAGAGAGAGCAAAATTATCGCTAATTCCCATAACTTCACCAGTTGATTTCATCTCTGGACCTAAAATCAAATCTGCACCTGAGAGTTTTTTAAATGGAAAAACCGCCTCTTTTACAGAAACATGTCCTCTATCTTTTGGCTTATAAACTCCATTTTCGCTATAAACTATGCCAAACTTGTCATAAAATTCTAATGCCTCTTTTAAATCTCCTTGATACATAACACGAGTCGCCACTTTTGCCATAGGAATACCTGTAGCTTTACTCACAAACGGTACTGTACGGCTTGCTCTTGGGTTTACCTCTATCATATAAACCTCATCTTGATAAACTGCAAATTGGATATTTAAAAGCCCTTTTATTTGAAGTCCTAAAGCAATATCTTTTGTCTTTGACTCTATCTCTTTTTGAATCTCTTGCGACAATGAGATAGGAGGAAGAGTACAGGCACTATCTCCACTATGTATTCCAGCTTCTTCGATGTGTTGCATTATAGCTCCAACATAGACTTCATCTTGATCACATATCGCATCTACATCTACTTCTATTGCGCGATCTAAAAACTTATCGATAAGAACTGGAGAATCGTGACTTACACTCACAGCTTCGTCCATATATTGGCTAAGTTCTCCATCATTGTAAACAATTCTCATAGCTCGTCCACCTAGTACATAACTTGGTCTTACAAGTACAGGATATTTGATGATATTTGCTATTTTTAGTGCCTCTTCTTTGGTAACTGCACTATCATTTTCAGGTTGTTTTAATTTTATAGATTTTATAAATGCTGAAAACTTTTCTCTATCTTCAGCAAGGTCAATAACCTCCGCAGTCGTACCGATAATCTTAGCTCCGATGCTTGTTAGCTCTTTTGAAAGCTTTAGCGGTGTCTGCCCACCAAAATGAACAATAACACCATCAGGTTTTTCATAATCAATTACATTTCTAACATGTTCAAAATCAATCGGTTCAAAATAGAGTATATCGCTTGTATCATAATCCGTAGAGACTGTTTCAGGATTACAATTGTACATAATAGTTTGAACACCCATATCGCTTAAAGCAAATGAAGCATGAACACAGCAGTAATCAAACTCTATACCTTGTCCAATTCTGTTTGGTCCACCACCTATAATCATCACTTTTTTGTCATTTGTTACAGGTCTCTTTTTTTCTACTTCATTTATCTCTGTTGTAGAGTAAAGATAAGGGGTTAGGGCTTTAAACTCTGCCGCACATGTATCTACTTCGTTGTATACTAAATTAACATTATGCTTTTTTCTTGCAGTATAGATAACACTTTCATCAGCTCCTAAAAGATATGCAAGCATCTTGTCTGAAAAACCATAGCTTTTTGCAACTCTTAGCTTCTCTTCATCTTTTAAAATAGAGTTATCCACACTTTTTTCAAACTCTATAATCTCTTCTATTTGATATAAAAACCATCTATCAACTTTACAGCACTCAAATATCTCATCAACACTAAGCCCATCTCTAAAAGCTTGGGCAATATATAAAATCCTATCACAATTTGGACGACGAAGCTCTTTTTTTATAAACTCTATATCAGCTTCTATATGGTTAAAACCTATCAAGTCAGTTTCAAGAGAACAGAGTGCTTTTTGTAAAGACTCTTTAAAAGTTCGCCCCATACTCATAGTCTCTCCAACACTTTTCATTGAAGTTGAGAGAGTTGAGTTTGATTTTGGAAATTTTTCAAAAGTAAATCGTGGAATTTTTGTAACAATATAATCAATCACTGGTTCAAATGAAGCAGGAGTACCAGTGATGTCATTTGTAATTTCATCAAGTGTGTAGCCAACTGAAAGTAATGTTGCAACCTTAGCTATCGGATAACCTGTAGCTTTACTTGCAAGTGCAGAACTTCTACTTACTCTTGGGTTCATCTCAATTACAGTCATTCTTCCATTTTCTGGATTGATTGCAAACTGAACATTGCTACCACCCGTATCAACGCCGACCTCTCTTAAAATTGCAAATGAAGCATTTCTCATATGCTGATACTCTTTATCTGTAAGAGTAAGAGCAGGGGCAATAGTTATACTATCTCCTGTATGCACTCCCATTGGGTCAAAGTTTTCAATAGCACAAACAATTATACAGTTGTCTGCACTATCACGAATAACTTCCATTTCGTACTCTTTCCAGCCAAGAAGTGACTCTTCAACAAGGATTTCATTTATAGGACTAGCTTCGATTCCTAGTTCTGCTAACTCTTTATATTCATCAATGTTATAAGCAACTCCACTTCCTCCACCTGCAAGAGTAAAAGAGGCTCTGATGATTAACGGAAAACCTATCTCTTTGGCAGATTCCAATGCATCTTCAAGATTATAAGCATATCTACTAACTGGCAAATCCATGCCAATTTTTATCATACACTCCTTAAATGCTTGTCTATCTTCGCCTTTGTGAATAGCTTCAGGATGTGCTCCTAAAAATTTAATCCCATCAAGCATACCTTTTTTGTGCATACTCATAGCAACATTTAAAGCAGTTTGACCTCCCATAGTTGGCAAAACTGCATCTATATTCTCTTTTTTGATAATTCTCTTTATTACTTCTTCGTTTATCGGTTCTATGTATGTACGATGGGCAAATTCTGGATCAGTCATGATTGTGGCTGGATTTGAGTTTATCAAAACAACACGATAGCCAAGATCTTTTAATGTTTTAGCAGCTTGTGTTCCTGAATAATCAAACTCACAAGCTTGTCCGATAACAATAGGTCCTGAACCTATCAATAAGATGTTTTTAATATCTTCTCTTTTTGGCATGAAAATCCTTAAGTTTATTGTTTATAGTATATCAAATAGTTGTTTATAACAAATCTACGACATATAAAAAATTTGGTTTTTTTACCTTCATATAAGGCTCAATTACAGCTATTTTATAAATATTTTTTACTCTTATCTCAACTATTTTCCCAACTTTTACTCCTTCATAAAAAAGCCTATCAGCTCCACTTGTAATGACTTCATCACCTATATTGATATCTATAAGGGAAGGAATATATTTTACTAGTAAATTTTTTTCATTTCCATATATCACACCAAGATGCTTATTTTTCCCTACCAGGACGGAAAAAACAACTTTTTTATCAAGTTGTAAATGTGCCAAAGGTTTATTAAATTTTGGATAAACAATACCTGCTGTAAAATTTTTATGAACCAACCCATAACTTGCATTTTTTTCATATGCAGGAAAATCGAGCCACATTTTGAAAGGATTATCCAACTTCTCATAAGCTATCACTCTTGATAGATGAAGTTTTGGATTATAAGCTGCAAGATTTGATTCATTTAAAAGTTGATTTAGTTTTGCTGCAAAAAGTGCCGAAAGTTCAGCTGTAGGCTTTAATGTTTCTACTTGTTTTTGCAATAATTTAATTTGTTGTTTTTGTCTAAAATGTCTTTGTATGCTACTATTTACACGGTAACTCTGTTCAATAAAAAAAACTCTCACATCATTTGAAAATTGAATAATTTGGCTTTTTAAAGAGCTTGAATAATTAAGTGAAAAAATAATCAATATTAAAAAAGTAAGTCCAAAAAGGAGCTTTCTTTTAATCATTTGCTTGAATTTGTTGTAAAAGCTCTATCTCTTCGAGCATTCTCCCTGTTCCTTTTGCAACTGCAAGAAGAGGCTCTTCTGATATATATACAGGCAATTTTACAAGCTTACTAAGATAACTATCAAGACCTCTAACTAATGATCCTCCGCCTGTTAAAACTATGCCGTTTTCTACAATATCTCCTGCTAAATCTGGCGGTACTACTTCTAAAACTTGTTTTACTGCTTCACCTATCTCTCTAAGTGGTTCACTAATAGCATCTCTAACATCTTTGCTTGTGATTTCGATTCTTTTTAACAATCCTGTAATTTGGTCACGACCTTTGATTTGCATCTTCATCTCTTTTTCAGGAGCAATTGCTGTAGCAATTTCTATCTTTATATCTTCGCCTGTACGCTCTCCAATAAGTAAATTAAACTTCTTTTTGACATATTCAACTATGGCTTGATCAAACTTATCGCCACCAACTCTAATTGACTTACTTTTTACAAGTCCTCCAAGAGAAATTACTCCTATCTCAGTTGTTCCGCCACCTATGTCTATAACCATATTTCCTTTTGGGTCGTGTATAGGAAGCCCAGCACCAATCGCTGCTGCTTTTGGTTCTTCGACAAGTATCACATCTCTTGCTCCTGCATTCATTGCTGATGTTTTTACTGCTTTTCTCTCAACTTGAGTTAATCCGTATGGAACACATATAATAATTCTAGGTCTTATAAAACTGTTTCTTGAATGTGATTTTTTTATAAAATATTTGATCATCTTTTCAGTTGTTTCAAAATCTGCTATAACACCCTCTTTGAGAGGTCTGATTGCCTCAATATTTTCAGGAGTTTTACCCACCATTTCTTTGGCTTCTTTTCCAACTGCAAGAAGTCTTCTTTTGCCTGAACTACTTATTTGCACAGCAACCACAGAAGGTTCATTTATAACAATACCTCGCCCTTTTACGATAACAATAGTATTTGCAGTTCCTAAATCGATACTTAAATCATTTGAAAACATTCCAAGGAATCTGCTAAATAACATTATGCACTCTTTTTAGCAGGTTTAATATAGATAGGTTTAGCTGTTTTTTTGATAACATTTTCAGTTATCAAAACTTCATATCCAGCAAGTTCAGGGAGTTCATACATAACATCTATCATAACTTCTTCCATAATCGTTCTTAATCCTCTTGCACCAGTTTTTCTTTTTAATGCTAAAGCTGCAATTTCAAGCATTGCTTCATCTTCAAAAGTTAATACTACATCGTCAATTGCAAAAAGTTTTTGATACTGTTTAACAATCGAGTTTTTAGGTTCAGTCAAAATCTTAACCATATCTTCTTTGCTAATTTGCCTAAGTGTCGTAACTGAATGAAGTCGTCCTATAAGCTCAGGAATTAACCCATAAGATACAAGATCATCAGGCTCTACAAACTCCAAAAGCCCTTCTTCTTCATCTTTTCCTCTTTTTTCTTGATTAAATCCAAGAACATTACTTCCAAGTCTTTTTTTGATGATATCACTCATGCCATCGAATGCACCTCCGCAGATAAAAAGTATATTTGAAGTATCAATTTGCGAAAACTCTTGATTTGGATGTTTTCTGCCACCTTTTGGCGAAATATTTACCATCGATCCTTCAATGATTTTTAAAAGTGCCTGCTGTACACCTTCACCCGAAACATCTCTAGTGATTGAGCGATTTTCGCCCATTCTTGCTATTTTGTCAATTTCATCTATAAAAACTATGCCTCTTTGAGCTTTTTCAACATCATTGTCAGCAACTTGAAGAAGTCTAGTGAGGATATTTTCCACATCTTCTCCAACATAACCAGCTTCAGTTAAACTTGTTGCATCTGTGATAGCAATTGGTACATCTAAAAACTTAGCAAGAGTTTGTGCCATCAAAGTTTTTCCGCTCCCAGTAGGACCTATAAGAAGAATGTTTGATTTTTGTATCTCTGTATCATCTTTTACTGTATGTTGTTTAAAAATTCTTTTATAGTGGTTATAAACACCTACTGCAAAAACTTTTTTAGCATCATCTTGACCAATAACAAAATCATCCAAAACCTTTTTTAACTCTTTTGGTGTAAACAAATTCATATCGAGGTCAATTTGCTCACCCTCTTGTTCCTCTTCTCCAAAAAATATTTTATATGCAGAAATAACACAATTTTCACATATATAAATCTTTTCTCCTGCTAAAAGCCTATTTTCTACATTTTCTTTTGCTTTACAGAAACTACACTTTCTTGACATCTCTATCTCCTCTCATACGGTACTCCTCTTTTTGTTGTCATTATAAATTCACATAGTTGTTTAACTTTTTCGTTATCACTAGTAGTCATTAAACTATTTGCACTATCTTTAAGTCCATCATTAGATCTAAAAAGTGTTTTATATGCACTAATCAATGCTTCTGTATCGCTTTTTTCAAACTTTCTCCTAATTCCTACTAAATTTAAACTCTTAACAACTGCACGATTTCCCTCAGCTAAGCAAAATGGAGGAATATCCTGAGTAACAGCACTAGCTCCTCCAATCATCGCATAATCTCCAATATGAACAAACTGATGCACTGGAGTATGACCGCCAATAACCACATGGTTTCCAACTACAGCATGTCCTGCTAGAGCTACATTGTTTGCAAAGATATTGTTATCTCCTATGATGCAATCGTGAGCCACATGAGTATATGCCATAAAAAGATTACAATCTCCTATGAAGGTCTCGCCTTTGTCATCTTCAGTTCCTGGATTAAAAAATGCAAACTCTCTTATAGTATTGTTTTTCCCGATAATGAGCTTAACATCTCCTCCACGAAATTTTAAATCCTGAGGAATAGAACCAATAGCAGCATTTTGAAAAACCACTGTATCTTCTCCTATCTCAGTATTTCCATGAATTTGCGCACCTTGGTGTATCTTGACACCTTTAGCAATTTTTGCATCTTTGGAGATAAAAGTATAAGCACCGATAGTTGCATCTTTGCTAATCTTTGCGCCATCTCCGATAATTGCTGTTGGATGGATATTGCTCATCATTTATCCACTATCATTGCTTTTAATTCAGCTTCTGTAGCAAGTTTTCCATCTACAGATGCCTCTCCTTTAAGAACCCAAATAGCCCCCTTTCGCTTTATAACGGTTACTTTATATTCGAGTCTGTCTCCGGGTTTTACAGGTGCTCTAAATTTACACTTGTCTATACTCATAAAATAGACTACTTTTTCAGAAGACTCTTTTTGATCCTCTTCGCTCATGCTTTTAAACGCCAAAATTCCGCCAGCTTGTGCTAAACCTTCTATAATCATAACACCTGGATAGATAGGGTGTCCGGGGAAATGACCTTGAAAAACATTTTCGCTTATTGAAACATTTTTATAAGCAATAATCGACTCTCCAACTTGGATATCAAGAACCCTATCTACAAGCAAGAAAGGAAATCTATGAGGTATAATTTTTTGTATCTCTACTACATCTAACATATGAGCTAACTCCAATGATTTATTGTTCGTCAATCTTAGCTAAAAGTTACTAAAGACTCTCTTGTATCTTCGTAGGTTAGGGCATTTAGATAGAGTTTGTATTTTGAATTTACTTCAATATCTTTAAGTACGATAATCGGTGAAAATGTATAATTATTATAAATTATTTTATTTCTTAAGAGAATTTCTTGTTCAAAGGTAGGGGGAAAATTTATAATATCTTGAATGTTATGATAAGTTGATTTTAATAATTTATTAAATGTACTAAGAGTTATGAGCTTAATACTCTCTCTATTTGCAAAATAAATATCTTTGATTTTATACTCTATTTTTATTTTTTGAAATTTTCTTTTAAAAATAGAATAATTAAGAAAATAAGAAGGCAAAATTTCATTTTCACATTCAACATATGCTCTTAAAAGTCTATAATTCAAAAATTTATCACGAACTATCTTATATTTTTCACCTCTCTCTTCTAGCTTTGTTCTCTTTTTGTAAAGCTCTATTTTCTCCTCAATCGATTCAGGTTGAATCTGTTTTGATATTGGCGAAAAAAGTTCATCAGCAACCTTTTTTTGCCCATCTCTTTGTTTGCTCAAAGCATAGATGCATCCACAATAATCCTGATGATAAAGCATATCTTTTTTAGCTAGAGCAAACTGTTCTTGCGTCCCTCCATCTTTTCTAAAATCAGGTGCTACAAAATCTACACAGTATGTATGTTTTATATTTTCGCCAACAGCTTTTAGTTGTTCTATCGATTTTTTAGGACTTGTCAAAAGCGTAGTTGCTATAGAAGTTTCGCCAAGTTTTACTGCCTCTTTTGCCGTAGTTTCAAGACGATTATCAAAACAGATATCGCATCTTGTACCTTTTTCAGGCTCATTTTCAAGCCCTTTTACAGAATTAATCCATTCTTCATAATTATACTCTCCTTCGATTAATTCAATTCCAAGCATTTTACAACTCCTTTTCACATCTAAAAGGCGAAGTTGGTATTCACTAAAGGGATGAATATTTGGATTATAAAAAAAGCTTATAAGTTTTTCATCTGGATATGCATCTTGAAGCTTTTGCAAAAAGAAATGACTATCCACTGAACAGCAGATATGAACTAGCATCTAAGCTTGTAACTCTTCTAGTTTTTCTCTAACAGCCTCAACATGTCCTTTTACCTTGACTTTATCCCAACCTGCTACAATTTTTCCATCAGGAGAAATGATATATGTTGTTCTTACTACCCCCATGTATTCTCTGCCCATAAACTTTTTTAGTTTCCAAACATCGTAAGCGTTACAAAGCTCTTTCTCTTCATCTGCTAAAAGAGTTATCTTTAACTTTTTTTTCTCAATAAAATTTCTATGTTTTTTCGCACTATCAGGACTAACTCCTAAAATCACCGCATCTAACTCTTCAAATGACGGCAAAGCTTCTGTAAATCCACAAGCCTGAGTTGTACATCCTGGAGTATTATCTTTT